>Ga0209169_10000662_pt1 | contig 21068 bp, 17 predicted proteins | sample HubBroMetageWRM4_FD_188346 | JGI IMG/M metagenome (GOLD analysis project Ga0209169, IMG submission 188346) | Warmed soil microbial communities from the Hubbard Brook experimental Forest, New Hampshire - Hubbard Brook CCASE Soil Metagenome WRM 4... | ecosystem: Environmental > Terrestrial > Soil...
CGCGCCATCAATAGCCCGCTGCTCGAAGACAATTGCATTCAGGGCGCGCAGGGAATTTTGATCAATATCACCGGCTCGTCCAGCCTCAGCTTGCAGGAAGTGCACGAAGCTTCTTCCATCATCCAAAAAGCCGCGCACGAAAATGCCAACATCATTTTCGGCGCCGTCATGGACGATGCCATGAAGGAGTCCGTGAAAATCACCGTGATCGCAGCGGGATTCCGCGATGTGGCCGGCCGCAAATCGCAGCAGAAGCCGTCCTATCTGCCGAAGACGTGGAAAGCTTCGCGCGAGCAGCCCACCGCCGGAAACATCGCGCCGCAACAGACCAACGTCGTCCAGCAAGTCGCCCGCAACGTAGCCGACGTAAGAAGCGAAGTCCCGGCCGACGATCTGGATGTCCCAACATTCCTGCGCCGCCAAGCGCAAAAGGCCTAACCGCAAACTTTTGACCAACGAGCGTAGGGCACGGCATGCCGTGCCCGCGCCGCTATTCATGCTAGTTCCGCGTAACCAACGGCCCGTTCGCCCGTCGAAGAGGGAAAGGAGCCCGTCTTGCGAAACTACGGGTTGCTGTCGGGCGGACTGTTGGTTTTTTGCTCTTGCGCGTTGTCGTTTGAGCCTGCCGCTCCTCGTCCTGCCGTGGCCGAGTCTAAGACTTCCTTCACGCTGCCGTTTGACCTTGTCGACAATCGCGCCTTCATCGAAGTTCGCTTAAATGGCCGCGGGCCTTTCCACTTTTTGCTCGATACCGGCGCGGGCGGCGTCACTGTATCCACGGACGTGGCGCAGCAGCTCGGCCTGCACGTCGGTGATGCGGGCGAAGGGCAGGGCGTCGGCGAAAAAATTGTGCATGCAGGTCAGACGCACATTGCGCAGCTGCAAATGGGAGCTCTGACGCTCGCGGACATGGAAACAAACGTGATGGATCTGTCTGACGCGCCGCAGGTGTTCGGCAGCAAGCCGTTCGACGGCATCATGGGCTGGCCGGTGTTCGAACGCATGGTCGTGAAACATGATTACGTGAATCGCCTGCTCACCTTCACCGCGCCGGACAAGTTCGACTACTCCGGCACAGGCGTTATCGTCCGCTTCGAGCGGCCACGCCAGATTCCGGTGGTCGCCGCATCGCTCGACGGCGTCGCGGGAAATTTTGGCGTGGATACGGGCGCGCGCTCCTCGCTGCTGCTTTATGGGCCCTTCTGCGCGCAGAACGATCTTCAGGAGAAGTACGACGCCAAGCTGGAAGGCGTCACCGGCTGGGGCATCGGCGGCCCGGTGCGTTCGCTGCTCGCGCGCGCCAGCACATTGCAGATTGGCGGCGTCACCGTGCACGATTTGGTCATCCGCCTCTCCGCGCAGAAAGCCGGTCTCACGACTTCTTCAGCGATGGCCGGACTAATTGGCCCAGACGTACTGTCGCAATTCGACGTCACCTTCGACTACACACGCACCCGCATCATCTTCGAGAAAAATAAAAACTACGGCCGCCGCGATAGTTACGACCGCGCCGGCATCTGGATGGGCCAGGCGCAGGACGGCAAACATTTCACAGTGGTGGATGTGATCGCAGGCGGCCCCGGCGCTGATGCGGGCGTAAAACCCGGCGACCAAATCCTCGCGATCAACGGCGAGAGCACCGCGACGCTGCTATTGCCCGACGTGCGCGAGGCGATCCGCCGCGAAGCCGTCGGAAACAAGTTGACGCTGCTGCTGCAATCCGCCTACACGCGGCACATCGCAGTAGTCACGCTGAAAGACCTGGTGTAACGCTGCTGGCTGTCGCGAAGTGCGTCGCCCGAAGCACGGGAGCCGCGAATTTACTCTTGCCGCGCGTTGCGATATAGACTGGCCTTCATGCCAAATATGATTCGGGTTCAAGACGGAGTGCTGTTTGCGCTGCAGTCCCACGCGCAGAGCGAGCCTGCACATGAACGTTGCGGGCTGCTGGCGGGTCGCGACGACGGCGTGATCACCCGCGTCTTGCACGCGCACAACATCGCAGGTGACCCTGCGGCGCAATACGAGATTGCACCCGCGGAATTATTTCAACTGATGCGAGAGATTCGCAGCGCCGGATTGCAGCTGCGGGGAATTTATCATTCGCATCCGCACGGCGTGAACGAGCCGTCGCGCACGGATATCGCGCGAGCCTACTACCCAGACGCAGCGTATTTCATCATTTCGCCGCAACCGGACGCAGAAGAACCAGTGCGGGCGTTTTCGATACAAGATGGCAACGCATCGGAACTAAAGATATCGGTCGTCTGAAGTAAACCGCGGGCTGGACCGCATCGCGGAACCAGCGCTACAAAGGCACCTTCAGCACCACGGCCGTAATGTCATCGTGGCTGCCGCTGCTCGCGGAAAATGCGCGCGCCTCGTCGAAAAGAAAATCCAGGCAGTCGTCCGCGGATTTGCAGCGGCACTGCTGCCAAATCTCGTCGAGCTTGCCCCAGCTCAGGTCCTCGTTCTGAGCGTTACGCATTCAGCGCAGGCCGTCTGTGGCAAACAGCACAGCGTCGCCCGGCGCCAGTTGCACGCTGTGAATCTCGTACGAAACGTCGGCAAACAAGCCCGAAGGAAAGCCGCCTTCGCCCAGCGAGCGGCAAGCATCGCCGGACACCAGCAGCGGCACGCCGGCGTTCGAGAAAGTCAGTACCCCCGTGGCCGGATTGAACAGGGCGTAAATCGTGGGGCTGTATCGGCCGGGAACCGGACGCACACGCAGCCTATTGTTCAGCAGCCCTAGCACCGCGGCAGTGTCTTCACCGGTTTTATTGATCCCGCGGATCGTGCCCATCACCAGCGACGCATACATCGCCGCGATCAGCCCTTTGCCGACTACGTCACCTATATAGATGCCTACCAAGCCGTTGGGCAAAGAGAAATAGTCAGCGAAATCCCCGCCCACTTCACCAAGCGGAGCGAAACCGAAGGCGATCTCGAACGCATCTCCGCGCAATGTGCCGCTCGGCAGCAGCGAATCCTGGATCAGGCGTGGTTCATCTCGGGCGGCTTCCAGTGTATGAGGCCATGCGACAACTTCCACGGCCGAGCTGGTGCTCATCGTGGGCGTTTCCCCCGAAGCGATGCACCCGCAGATCCGCTTCCAAACAGAGTGTCGGGTCGGGTGCCGCGGCGCGGCAGAGCCGCGAGTTAAGGAGTCGAAGAGGCCTGACTGTCGGCGACGAATCTTGGATGTGAGCCGGAATGGGAGAAGTGGGTTGGTTTGGAACTTGGTACAAGTGAACGCAGGCCGCTGCGAGCACGGAACTGCCACAGTCACCTCGGTCGGGCGCGGATTAGATGATTGCGCAAAAAGTTCTTGACAGCATACCGACTGGTGGGTATTTTGGCGCCTCTGGCAACCACATCAAATGAACGACACTCGACACCAATCCAAATCCAAGTTCCTCGACGCCGCACTCCACGTCATCCGCTACAAGGGCTACACTGCCACGCGCGTGGAAGACATCTGCGAGGCGGCTCAACTCACCAAAGGCAGCTTCTTCCACCATTTCGATACCAAGGAAGCGCTGGCGCTCGCCGCAGCCGAGCACTGGGGGGCAATTACCAGCGCGTTGTTTGAAGCGGCGGCCTATCGAGCGTTACCCGACCCCCTCAACCGCCTTTTGGCGTATGTGGATTTACGCAAGGCAATCCTGCAAGGCGAATTGCCGGAGTTCACCTGTCTGGTCGGTACCATGGTTCAGGAAGTCTACGAGACGCATCCAGCCATCCGCGCAGCCTGCGACAAAAGCATCAGCGAGCACGCCGCAACCCTGGAATCAGACATCGCCCAATGCATGAGCAAGTACGAAGTAAAAGGCGATTGGACCGCCGCGAGCCTTGCGCTGTACACACAGGCAGTGATCCAAGGTGCGTTCATCCTGGCCAAAGCCAAAGGCGGCCCTGCCGTTGCCGCCGACTGCATTGACCACCTGCGCCGCTATCTGGAATTGCTTTTCGCTCAGCCCAAACCACAAGGAGAAAACATCATGTCCAGCGCTCCAGGACGCGGTCTGCGACTCACGGAAGTACCGGAAGTGATGAACTGGCCCGAGACCCACTACGTTTTCATCGAAAAAGTTGGACCCTTCCAGAACACCGCCCCGCAAGCCTGGCAACAGATGCATCAACTGATTCCGCGCGTCTTGGACCAAAACAAGATCGCCGGATACCTGAGCCTCTACAAAGTCGGGCCGCAGATCTATCGCGCCGGCGTCGCGCTGGCCGCCGCTCCGAAAGATTTGCCCGAGGGTCTCGCCTACGAAAAATTCCCCGGCGGCAAGTACAGCCGTTTTGTCCTGACCGGACCGTACTCAAACCTGCCCGAAGCATGCGGCCGCGTCTTTCAGATCGTCGCCGAGACAAAAATCCCTCTGCGTGATGATTTCGGAATCGAAAATTACGTCAGTGATCCCCGCACCACGCCCGAAGAGCAGCTAGTCACTGAAATCCTCGTTCCCACAGCTTGCTAATAAAAATCGCAAGGAGAATGGACCATGAGTGAAAGCCAAGCCGCAAGTCAGAAAGTGATAGCGCAAACGGAGCCCGGCGCCGCAACAAACCCCGCGCTCGCACATCGCGTTGTCTCCCGCAGCGAATGGCTCGAGGCGCGCACCGCATTGCTCGCCAAGGAAAAAGCGTTCACGAATTTGCGCGACCAGCTCACCGCCGAACAGCGAGCATTACCCTGGGTGCGCATCGAGAAGGAATACGTCTTCGACGGCGCGTCCGGAAAAGTGACGCTCGCGCAGGTATTCAACGGCCGCAGCCAGCTCTTCCTAAAACATTTCATGATGGGACCCGGCCAGAAAAATAACTGTGTCGGCTGCGCGTTCGAAGTGGACCACCTCGAAGGCCTGCTGGTTCACCTGGAAAACCACGACCTCACGTATGCAGCCGTGGCCCGCGCTCCAATCGAAGAAATCGAAGCCTACCGTAAGAACATGGGCTGGAAATTCCCGTGGGTTTCGTCGTACCACAGCGATTTTAATTATGATTTCAACGTGTCGTTCACTCCCGAACAGCTCGCGTCGGGAAACACGTACTACAATTTCGGCCAGAGAAACCCTGGGATGGAAGATCTTTCCGGCGATAGCGTTTTCTTCAAGGACGACGCGGGTCAGGTCTTTCACACGTATTCAACTTTTGGCCGCGGCGGCGAACAGTTTCTCGGCGCCTACAGCTATCTCGACGTGACGCCCAAGGGTCGAAACGAGATCGGCCCGTACCATTCGCTGGGCGATTGGGTGCGCCCCAGAAATATGTATGGCAAAGGCGGCACGGTCGAAGGCAACGGTAGATTTCACTCGCCGGGGTGCGGCTGTTCGGTTCACAACTAAGCTGCTACGCGGCAGGCTTCGCCGCCGCGCGCGTCTGTGCGCGTGCTCGAGGCTAGCCGGCGACCTTTGAAGAGTGCAGCGCGCCAACAGCATCCGCAGCTTCCAGGCGTCGCGAATAAAGCGGGAACCGCGCCGCTGACGACGCAACTTCGGCACGCACGCGCTGTTCGATTGCTGCGTCACCCAGATGCGTCAGCACTTCCGCAATCCACCCCGCGATTTTTTCCATCTCAGGTTCGCGCATCCCGCGCGTCGTCACCGCCGGCGTCCCGATGCGGATTCCGCCGGCCTTCATTGGCGGCAGCGGATCAAACGGAATCGCATTCTTGTTCACCGTCATGCCGGAGCGCTCCAAAGCCAGCTCCGCGTCGCGTCCGGTAATCCCGCGCGAATGCATGTCCACCAGCATCAAATGATTATCAGTCCCGCCAGTCACAATCCGGAATCCACACTTCGTCAATCCCGCGGCCAGCGCCTTGGCGTTCGCCACCACCTGCTGCTGATACGCGCGAAAATCCGGCGCCGCGGCTTCCTTCAGGCACACCGCTTTCGCGGCGATGATGTGCTCCAGCGGCCCGCCCTGCAATCCCGGAAAAGTGATGCGGTCCAAATCCTTCGCGTATTTTTCGCGGCACAACACCAGCCCGCCGCGCGGCCCGCGCAAAGTCTTGTGCGTGGTAGTAGAAACAAAGTCAGCATGCGGCACGGGGCTGGGATGCACGCCCGCGGCCACCAGGCCCGCAATATGCGCCATGTCCACAAAAAATAGCGCGCCCACAGACTGCGCAATCTGTGCGATACGCGGAAAATCGATCACACGGGCGTAAGCGCTCGCCCCCGCCACAATCATCTTCGGCTGATGCTCCGCAGCCAGCCGCGCGATTTCGTCGTAATCAATTGTCTCGGTGTCTTTCGTCACGCCGTACGCCACGAATTTGTAAGTCTTGCCCGAAAAATTCAGCGGATGCCCGTGCGTCAGGTGCCCGCCGTGCGCCAGATTCATTCCCAGCACGGTGGCGCCGGGTTCCAGAGCAGCCATGTAAACAGATATGTTAGCCTGCGTCCCGGAGTGCGACTGCACGTTGGCATGCTCGGCGCCGAAAAGCTGCGTGGCGCGTTCGATCGCCAGGCGCTCCACGCGATCCACATTCTCGCAGCCGCCGTAATAGCGTTTGCCAGGATAGCCTTCCGCGTATTTATTCGTGAAGACCGAGCCCATCGCTTCCAACACCGCTTCGGAAACGAAATTTTCAGAAGCGATCAATTCCAGGCCGGTAGCCTGCCGCCGTACTTCGTCGCGCAATGCTTCGGCGACTTCCGGATCCACTTCGTCCAGCGAGCGGCTCATGCGCAGCAATTCTGGGGTTTCGTTTTTCATGTCAGGGCACCTGGCCGGGATTCGCAACGGCTAGCAAACTCGCCAGCAACTTTGCCGGCGCCAGCGTGTTTACGAATTCGTGAAGAGTTTATCGGAGCGCTGCATGGTTTGCAATCGAACCGGCGCGCCGCGGCATCAGGTCACGGAGGAATCATAAAAATGCGACTACCTAAGCATTGGCTCGGAGCGATCTTGATAAGCCTTACAGCAATCACGCCAATCGTGCTCACGGGTTGCGCCGAACATGCCACCGTCCGCGTGTACGATCCTTACTACAACGATTTTCACGTCTGGAACGACCATGAAGTCATTTATTACCGCCAGTGGGTTGGCGAAACGCACCGGCCGTATCGCGATTTCCGTAAGCTGCCGCCGGCCGAACAGCGCGAATATTGGGCCTGGCGCCACAATCATCCGGACCACCGCTGATAATCCCGCAGCGTTCGCCGCGATCCAAAAAAAGCCCGCCGTGAATTGTTTCCGGCGGGCTTTGATTTTTTTGAGGAACCGCGACCTTAAGGATTAGTGCTGGTCGGAACCCGTCACAGTCGAAATCACCGGTACGTGATGCCTTCCCAAAAACGTGTGTGGCCCGCCATAAATAAATTCCAGCGCGATGTTTAAGCCCGCCTGCACCGCCAGATTGTAATTACCGTTGCGGAACCCGTCCATTGGCTCGTAACGGTTCGGGTACCAGAGTAGCGCAGCTGCCTCGGTTCCGGCGTACGGCGCCGCCAGCGATGGAAACGAAAAAACTCGATGTCCGTCTTCGCCTCTGCGCGCCGTGACGGTGGATATCAACGCATGCTCCAAACGGCGCCCAAACGAAGTGCACTCGCAACGATAGTAGAGCGTGTCTTCGTGGAAGATTTCGGCCAATCCGTAGCGAGTCGTCTGCGTCACCAGGTTGATGCCAAAATTGCTGGCCACGCGCACGCCGTAGGAATCCGCACCCCCGCCCCATTCCGGCGGCGTCCCGTAGGCTTGCTGCACTCCGCCCGCGACGGCCGCGCCGATGAACGGGTACGGTCCGAACGCATCAAACGCATAATTGCGCAGTTTTTCCTTTTCCGAAGGGCGGTGATACACCTGCCCTGGCTGCACTCTGGCCACATGCGGTGACATGATACTGGGCTGGCTGGACTGCTGCTGCGGGGCGGGCGTCGTCTGCTGCTGGCCTGAGGAAGTGCCTGCTCCCGCGCTGCCTTGCGCGCTTACCTGAACGGAGAATAGGGTTACACACAAACTCGACAGCAATACCGGCAAGGCAAGGCGCATCATCATCTGCAAAAACTCCTTTGATTTTTGAATAACCAGTCCGGACGAACCAGCGTGCCAAGTAGCGTACACCGAATTTGCATTTTTCTCACGCAGAAAAGCCCCACCTCCCGCAGGCAAATTAGCGACCGAGCAACCCAATCCCCAAGCGTAATCGGCCGCATTCCCGTAACGAGTCTATAAGTTGCCTTTATCCGTGCTGTCACATGCGGTTCTGTTTGTGTCTTTATCGGCGTTCATCGGCGATGGCTTTCAGCGCTTGGATTCATGCACGCGTGCCATGGTCGCATTTTCTTTTTGCTGCGATCGCCTTTGACGTTAAGTGCTCATCTCCGTTCGACTGGGGTGTTTTTGGCACCCTCCCCCGATTGATTTCGCCCCGACTCTGGCTAGTATTTTGCCGCAGCAGCAATCCCGGATCAGCTCGGCGCACCTATCCCCAAAATTCGGTGTTCAAGTAAACGAACCCAGGCCGCGAGAAGCGAGGCCATGGAATGCGGAACTGTTGCGAGTTAATGCGCGGCGAGCCGCGGCAACGTTTGGCTATAGCCACCGCGTCCGAAAAGAAAAGAAGTAAGCATCCCCCCCGGGTCAGTGATTTGACTTTCCTGCATCACGTTTCGCGGCCCGCGAAAATAGCTGAACTCAAACTTGCCGCCATCCGCCACCGTTTGGCTCTTGATATAACCGTCATTCGAATACGCATTCGTCAGAATTGTCGAGCCATTTGCGCGACCCGCCGTGAGCATTTCAGACTTCGCGTCGTAGGAATAGGTGTCCACATGACCCTCGGAATCGGTTGCGCGAATCAAGCGCCCGCCGGCGTCGTATTCGTATCGCACGTTCCGCCCGAGCCAAGACACAATGCGCTGAATGCGATGCTGCGGGTCGTTCTCAAAGCGAAGCCACTTTCCCGAAGGGGTGATGATCAACAGCAGGTCCCCGGAGCCGCCTCGCTCCATCTTGTATTCATGGCCTGCCGGGTCCGTGAAAGACGTCAGCACGGTTACATATTGCGGCAGCCACTCTGGATGGTAGGGAAACAAAAACGTCCAGCCGTCGTTGCGCTTCACTCGCCAGACCTTTCCGTCAAATTCAGCCTTGCTGCCGGTATACGGTCCGCTCCATCCTCCGGGCTCGGCGTAAGTGTCGAGTTGTCCCGGTTGCTGCTCCTGGTGAATGAAGTGAATTCTGGCGCCGTCTTCCATGCACCGATCCACGCAGGAACCCATCTGACCAACCAGAAACATATCCAGTGTGTGCGTGGCGCCGATCCCGAATGACCGGCTGCGGTCATCGTCGCTGGTGTAAACCCGAGTGAAGCGCAGTGGATATTCATCGTCGAGATTGAAATCCGTTTGCTGCTGGACGAAAAGCCCCAAGCTGAGGTCGGTGCTGAAGAGCTGAGCCTCGGTATCTCTGACCGGCTGATTCAAGTAGTCGGTTCTCCACAGGACAGGCTTGCCCGGCACATCGTATACGGTGAACCCCGGATCGCCAGAGCTGATGAATGAGTTCCAACTGCCATCCGCTCCAATCACCTGTCCTCCCATTTTATCGATCTGCGAGCCGCTCAGGACTCCGCCGCTCAGCAGGCTCGTGTAGTCGCTGCTCATCGGTAATCCGAAATACAACATCGCGATATTTTTCGTCAGCAATTTTTGCAGGCGTGAATTCAGCCATTCCGGATTCCAGCCGTCCAACGGCGCCGGCGGGTGCAGCCTGGCTGACGATACGATCGCGAAGCGGTCTTCGGCGCGCCAATTCTCGGCGTACGACCAGTGGAAGTTCGGAATGTACATATCGTGCGAAGTAACGCCGATCAGAATCGCGAAAGGATCGCGCGCAAGCTCGGGATAAGAACGCTGCAGAAACTCGATGCATTTGTTGGCATCCAGCTGATGCCGATGCGGGTCCTCGAGCGTGGGGTCCCATGCGGCCGGCGGCAGCACGACGGCGTCAATCCCCAGTTTTGCTTTGTAATAATCCGGCGCCCAATCGAGGTTGTCCGTTTCGGAAAGGCCCATCGGAATCAGAAAAACGTGCTGCACAGTTGCAGCATGAAGGTACAAGGGGCGCGGTTTGGTCTTCAGATCAATTTTCTGGTGTCCGGCATTAGCGACGAAGGAGAGCCGCGAGAATTCCCATGATCCGTTGCTCTCGTTTGCGACGCCGTAAAGATGCCCCTCGCCGCGCGAGCCGTGCAGCGCAACCGACCATTGCACGAACTGAGAGTGCGCGGAACGAAGATTGGTACCCAGCACCGGCCATTTAGCTTGAATCCCGATCCCCAGTGCGCTCCGCACTTCCGGCGATGAGTCGGCAATCGCCAGTGCATCCTTGTACGCACCTGCTTCAGTGATGCGTCCGCTCATGAATGCGACGGCCTCGGCCACAATTGCCGCGACGAGCAAAAACACAATTCCGAATATCGTCAGAGCAATATTCAAAAATGGTCTTACGGCAGTCCCAGAGATCGTATTGCCTTCGAGCTCCACTCCACAAAGCGGGCATCGCGAAGCCGAGACGGGTATCACCCGCCTGCAGTGGGGGCACACGCTTGTCGTTTGGATTGCGTGCATATACGGTAGGTAGCATTGGCTATCGTAGATTGCTATGGATCGCGCGTTCCAATTTGTCTAGTTGCCCAATGGCGGAGCAGGCGTGCGCACGGCGCGTAGTCTCGATGATTTTTTCTATGATTGGCTTTATCAGTGTTCATCAGCGTTCATCAGTGGGGCCTCTAACTTCCCCCGCGATCCCCCGCGATTGACTTCGTGCACGCTCTCCCCTAACCTTAATTCTTCACCGCGCCGACGCCCGCGCCACTGTGCGCGCGCTGCACTAAAATCGGCGCAGAAAAGAGCCCACCCAGGCATGTCCGACCAGAAACTGCCAACTCGCGCGGAAGATTTTTCGGAATGGTATAACCAGGTCGTCTTGCGGGCCGAACTGGCAGACTACGCTCCCGTGCGTGGCTGCATGATCGTGCGCCCCTATGGCTGGGCGCTGTGGGAGAACATCACCGCCGCGCTCGATAGCCGTTTCAAAGCCACCGGCCACGTGAACGCCGCGTTCCCGCTGCTGATTCCACGCAGCTTCATCGATAAAGAAAAATCGCACGTGGCGGGATTTTCGCCCGAGCTCGCGGTCGTCACGCACGGTGGCGGGGAAGAACTGGAAGAGCCGCTGGTGATCCGTCCTACTTCGGAGACGATCATCGGCCACTCCTACGCGAAATGGATTCAGTCCTACCGCGACCTGCCGCTGTTGATCAATCAATGGAACAGCGTGGTGCGCTGGGAACTGCGCACCAAGCTCTTCCTGCGCACGCTGGAGTTTTTCTGGCAGGAAGGCCACACGGCGCATGCCACGCTCCCCGAAGCCGAATTCGAAACCCGCCAGATGCTGGACATCTATACCGATTTCGCCGTGAAAGAAGCCGCCGTGCCGGTAATCCCCGGGCGCAAATCCGATTCCGAGCGTTTCGCGGGCGCCGATCAAACCTTCTCCATCGAAGCCATGATGGGCGACGGCAAAGCTCTGCAGGCCGGCACCTCGCACAACCTCGGCCAGAATTTCGCCAAAGCTTTCGAAATTCGCTACCTGGATAAAGGCGGCGTGCTGCAGCATTGCTGGACCACTTCGTGGGGCCTCTCCACGCGCTTCGTCGGCGCCATCATCATGGTGCACGGTGACGACCAGGGACTGATTTTCCCGCCGCGCCTCGCACCCATCCAACTCGTGATCGTCCCAATTTTCAAAACGGACGAGGAAAAATCAAGCGTTCTGGAATGCGCGCACCGTCTGCGCAAGGAACTCGTGGACGCCGGCATTCGCGTGAAGCTCGACGAGCGCGAAGGCTCCAGCCCCGGCTTCAAATTTAACGATTGGGAAATGCGTGGCGTGCCACTGCGCCTCGAACTGGGCCCCAAAGACGTCGCCAAAGGCTCGGTAGTCCTCGCTCGCCGCGACCGCCCCGGAAAAGAAGGGAAGTCGTTCGTCCCACAGCAGGAGATCGCCGCGGCCGTGACGCAAACGCTGGCGGAAATCCAGACGGCGCTCTTCGATCGCGCCCTGGCCTTCCGCAAAGCCAATACTCACGAGACCGCCGATTACGAAGAGTTCAAGAAAGCTGTCGAGAAGGGCTTCGCTTTTTCCTGGTGGTGCGGCAAAGCCGAATGCGAGGCGAACATCAAGGAAGAAACCAAAGCCACCATGCGCTGCATTCCGCTCGAACAGCCCGGCGGCTCCGGCAAGTGCGTCCATTGCGGCCAGCCGTCCAGCGAAAAAGCCATCTTCGCCCGGGCGTACTAGCGGTACGTTCGTACGCCCCGACCCATTTACTCATTCAGAACACATGCTTTAACCCAGCCGCTCGCGCCTCGGCCATCCTGTTAGCATCAGCCTATCGAAATAGCACTTGGGAGGATTTTTCATCTTGCAAGCGAAGCGAACGCGAAGCGGACAAAGAGGCGGAGCGAAGCTCAGCTTCGCCATCACCGTAATCATCCTGGCCGTCATGGTCTTTGCCGCCATCAAGGTGGTTCCGTCATGGTTCGCCAATTACCAGCTGCAAGACGCCATTACCACCGAAGCCCGCTTTGCCACATCCACCTACCCCAAGAAAAGCCCGGATGATATCCAGGGCGACGTCTTTAAGAAGGCCCAGGAACTCGGCGTTCCGGCCCGGAAGGAAGACATAAAAGTAACCTTCGACGGAAACCTCGTCACCATTTCGCTGGACTATTCCGTCACCTACGATTTAGGCGTTACTCAGATAACTCATCCTTTTCATCTCTACGCAGACAGCCGTCCCATTTAGCTTTACAATTCATTCTGATCGAGGCCGTGCGGTTCCGGTCGTGCCAGCGCTGCGCCCGCCCAACCGTCAGGCTCTGGCGTGCGTCTAACCACTTGAGTGTATTGCTGAATGAAGCGCTGAGTGCATTTCTGAGTGCAGGTCGTCTGCTGCATTTCACGGAGAAACTGATTGCGGATTCGAATCGCCCCGGGCTTCTGGACCTCGCGTGTGGGTTTGGCTGTCCTGGGCAGCGTCCTGTTTGTGTTCCTGGCGGCCACTTCCGTCTTCGCCTACTATTACGTGCAGTTCGGCAAGCTGATTGACCAGCGCCTCACCGGCCAGGTCTTTCAGAACACCTCGCGGGTCTTCTCCGCGCCAGGACACATTTACCTCGGCGAGACCATGCATGCCTCCGACCTCGCCACCTACCTGCTGCGCGCCGGATACCAAGAAGGCGAGGCCGAAGGCGCTCTCGGCTGGTTCAAACTGAAGGGCTCTTCTGTCGAAATTCACCCGTCGTCCGCTTCGTATTTCCGCGGCGGCAATGCGCTGCGCGTGGATTTTTCTGGCGGCGCCATCTCGCGCATCGTGGACCTATCCGCCACCGCGCCGCGCGATTCCGCCGAAATCGAGCCCGAACTGATCACCAACCTGTTTGACAGCTCGCGTGAAAAACGCCGCGTGGTACGCTTCGACGATCTCCCCAAAGATCTCGTGGACGCCGTCCTCGCCGCCGAAGACAAACGCTTCTTCGAGCATGGTGGCCTCGATATCGTGCGCGTTTTCGGCGCCGCGCTCGCAGACCTCCGCCGCGGACAGAAAGCACAAGGCGCCAGCACCATCGATATGCAAGTGGCGCGCAGCTTTTTCTTCACCACCAAACGCGAATGGCGCCGCAAAGTAAAAGAAGTCCTGATGGCCGTCGAAATTAATCAGCGCTATTCCAAGCAACAGATTTTCGAGCTATACGCCAATGAAGTCTATCTCGGCAACCGCGGCAGCTTTTCCATTCGCGGCTTTGGCGAGGCCGCCGAAGCCTACTTCGGCAAGGACGTCCGCGAGTTAACCCTAGGCGAATGCGCCTTTCTCGCCGGAATCATCCGCGCGCCCAATCGCTACGCCACCGCCGAGCGCCACATGGATCGCGCCGAGGAATCGCGCGACCGCGTTCTGCCGCAGATGGTCGAAGACAGCTACGTGACGCAAGAGCAAGCCGACGCCGCCAAAAAAGTGAAACTGAAATTCGTCAATGGCGGCGTGAACACCGGCTCCGCGCCCTACTTCGTGGACATGGTGAAAGACCACCTCCTCGAGAATTTCTCCGAAACCGATCTGGAAACGCAAAGCTTCCGCATTTACACCACGCTCGACCCGCAATTGCAGCGCGCCGCTGCGGAAGCCATCCAGACCGGCGTGCAAGGCGTCGACAAATTACTCGCCAAGCGCTACGCCGCCTGGGCCAAGAAGGGCGAGCCGGCCACGCGCGTGCAAGTAGCGCTGGTAGCGATGGACGCGCGCACCGGAGAAATCCGCGCACTCGTCGGTGGCCGCAACTACGGCGAAAGCCAGCTCAATCATGCCCTCGCGCGCCGCCAACCCGGCTCAGTCTTCAAGCCGTTCGTTTATGCGGCCGCCTTCGATAACGCCGTGGATGGCTTCCAACCCGTCGTCACTCCAGTCACAACAGTTGATGACGTCCCCACCACATTCGAATTCGACGGCAAGGAATACACGCCAGACAACTACGGCGAGGAATTCTACGGCACAGTCACAGTCCGCGACGCGCTGATCCATTCGCTCAACGTAGCCACCGTGAAAGTCGCCGAACTCATCGGCTATCAGCGCGTCGTAAATCTCACCCGCCAGATGGGCCTCGGCACCAACATCCAACCCACCCCCGCAGTGGCCCTCGGCGCTTATGAAATGACTCCGATCGACGTCGCCGCAGCCTACACGCCCTTCGCCACCAACGGTTTCCGCGCCGAGCCGCTCTTCCTGCGCAGCGTCCTCGCCGCCGATGGCACAGTCGAAGAAACCGCCGCCCCGCGCACGCGCGCCGTGCTCGACCCGCGAGTCGCGTTCCTCACCACCAGCATTATGGAAGACGTCATCAACCGCGGCACTGGTGTCACCGTCCGCTCCCTGGGTTTCACACCAACTGCCGCCGGCAAAACCGGCACCTCCCGCGACGGTTGGTTCGCCGGCTTCACCTCGAACTTGCTCTGCGTAGTCTGGATCGGCTTTGACGACAATCGCGACCTGGGCCTTTCCGGCAGCGCCTCGGCGGCCCCCGTGTGGGCCGAATTCATGAAACGCGCCACCGCCCTGCCGCAATACAAAATGACCGAGGATTTCGATCCGCCTCCCGGCGTAATAGCCGAGCTGATTGATCCGAAATCCGGCGAACTGGCCAACTCCAGCTGCCCGCAGTCCGTGCAGGAATACTTCATCGCGGGCAGCGAGCCCACGGAAGTGTGCGGCGAACAGGCGTCTTCGCCCTCCAACTGGCTATCGCACCTGTTTGGCAAAGGCAGCAATCCGCCGCCTCCGCCCTCGAATGCTGCAAATCAGCCCGGCCAGCCGCCCAAAGCCGGCGCCAAGCCGGTAGCTCCCGGCGACCCCGGGACCCCCGTTCCCGCCAGCCCGGAGGCCGAAAAGAAAAAGGGGCTTCTTGACAAGATTTTTGGTATCTTTGGGTCAAGCAAAAAGCCTGCGGACAACCAGAAACCTCAACCGTAGGTTCAGGGGCGGAAAAAAGGAGTCGGGCTATGAGCCGAGTGACTCTCTTTGCTATCCCGCTGTTTTTGTTTGTAGCTTGTCCCGCGTTCGCGCAACAAACTCCAACCAAAGTCAGCGACACCACCACTACGGATTCGCCGTCCACGAGCACTTCCGTCGGCGCGAAGCCGCTTTCTTCCATGTCTCCGCGCGAAGCCGCCGAAATGCGCGCGGACATCCTGATGGCCCGCAAGGAATATTTCCAGGCAGCCGCCTCGTACCTGCAAATATTGCTGAACGAACCCAAGAACGCCGAGCTCCTGAATAAAGTGGGCGTCGCCTTCCAGCAATTGGGCGACTTGGATCGTTCCGAAAAATTCTACAAACGCGCCATGCACGCGGACAAAAAATTCGCCAGCGCCGCCAATAATTGCGGCACTGTCGAGTACGAGAAAAAGCATTACAGCAAAGCCATCAGCATGTACAACAAGGCGCTCGATCTGCGCTCCGATTTGCCCACGGTGTATAGCAACCTGGGCTACGCCTATTTCGAAGACAAGCAGTTTCCGCAGGCCATGGATTCCTTCCACAAGGCTCTGGCGCTGGATCCCACTATCTTCGACCGTCGCGGACTGGGCGGCACCGTCGTGCTGCAGCGCACCGCCACCGATCCCGGCCTGTTTTATTTCTTCGTCGCGAAGACGTACGCCCAGGCAGGCGACGCCGAGCGCGCCGCGCACTACTTAAAGCTCGCGCGCGACGACGGCTACAGCGGGTTCCTCTCCGCCCAGACCGATCCCGCATTCGCAAAAGTCATCAAGGATCCCGCTCTGCAGGAGGTTCTGCACGAACCGCCTTCCTATGCGGGTACGACCAAGAAACAAATTCAGAACTGATACGCTGATACGACGTTCCTCGGGGGATTCATAAATGGCAGGCGAAGCTCCAGCTGTCGCATATGAAGAGCTACTGCAGTCGGTCTACGACGCCTTCAACGAGCGCGATCTCGATTTTATGATGTTGCTCCTGCATCCCAACGTGGATTGGCCCAACGGCATGGAGGGCGGCCGGGTTCGCGGCCACGCAGGCGTCCGCGAATACTGGACGCGCCAGTGGGACATGATTGATCCCATCGTGAAGCCGCAGCGCTTCGAATTGCTGCCCGACGGCAGGGTCGTCGTGCACGTCCACCAAATTGTGCGCGACCTCGACGGCAAGGTCATCGTGGATCGCGCCGTCCACCACATTTATCGCCTCGACGGCGCGCAGATCGTCAGCATGCATATTCACGACCCGCGATCCTAATTCGCGCAAGCAATCCGCATTCGGGCACGCCACCTACAAAGTTGATCCGCGCTCAGTTCACGAAGCCAATCTACCAACTCGCTCGCGGCCTGATTGACGCTTCCTCGACAACTTTCTTGACCCAGGTCCCTTACGTTTCACCCTTCTTTGACGCTTGAGCATTTCTTGACCTTCGTGTGCTAGGGCGTTACAGTACCTCCAAAGTAATCCACTGGAACCTCGTTACGGACTCCGATCCATCTATTGCTCGCCTGGGAGTCCATCGGAGGCGCCATGTCACGCCGCTGCAAAATTCCATTCCTGTTCCTGCTCCTCTGCCTCTCGCCGTCGCCCCTCGCCGCGCGCGCCGATCTCGACCCAGACTGCAAAAAAGTGGACGCGGCTCACCGCCTGCTCACCGGTGATCACGGCCTCAATTATTACGAAGTAGGTCAGGCGATCGTGACTGCGTTCAACCGGGACCGCGACCCCCAAGACAAGCTGGTGGCCTGCACCGACGCTGGCTCCATCGAAAATGTAAAAATGCTTGCCAAGGGTCAAGCCGCCTTCGCCCTCGTGCAGAGTGATGTCGCACACGCCGTCTGGTTCAAGCATCCCGTGGAGCACTGTAAAAAAACCGTGCCAGCCCATTCCTGCGAGCCTCCTGATGCACCGCTCGGAGAGTTCCATTTGCTTTTGATCACTCCGCTTTTCACTCAAGTCGTTCACGTTTTGATCCGTCCGCACTTCTATATCTCCAGCGTCGCGGACCTCCGCCACCACACGGTCTGGGTCGGCAACGACCAGTCCGGCGGATACCTTACCGCCGAACGCGTGCTGGCCGCAGCGGGTTTGAGTATGGACGACGTCAAAATTGTTCCCGTCGCCAGTACGGAGACTGGGATAGAGCCTCTGCAAGACGCTCTCGTACAGCTTCAGAAAATGGATTTGGACGCCGTCTTCTTCACCGGCTCCGCTCCCACCACCGCCATACAGGCAGCGTTCGCGCCGCCGGCAGACGCGCCCGATCTCAATTCGGAGATTTCATTCCTTCCGCTCAGCGTCGGCATGGTTACCGAGCTGAGCCACGACTCCAGCTATGTAGAAACTATGATCCCCAAGAACCAATATGGTTCGGGCTTCCCTGGCCGCCAGGGCATCGCCACCGTCGGAGTCGAAGCCCTCCTGCTCACCAGCGACGACCCAGCTACCAACGGCCTCGCTCAGAACCTCGTAAACTTCCTCGCCGGCAACATGGACGCCGTTCGTAAATTCATTCCGCACGAAGAACACACGCTCGCTCGGCTTGCTCTCGTGGATGCTCCCACGCCTGCATATTTGACTCCGAATTTTTTCCTTCCCCTCGCGCGCGACGCTTTCTACAAGAATCGTTGGGACTTTTGGCGTCGCGCGATCCTGTGGACCGCCGCTATCGTGATTTTCTTGTTCATCCTGTTCTGCTGGCAGCGCAAGAGACTCGGCAAAAAGCTCATGAAGAAACCTGATCTGTTTTTTGCCTTTCTGGGAATTGCCGTCACCTGGGTGGCAGGAAGCTTTACGCTGTGGGCCTATGAACGCCACGTCAACGGGGATTTCGCCACCATCCGTCACTCTCTGGGAGAGCTCATGTGGTACTTGCTCCCATGGTTCGCCAGAACGCCGGTGACCGCGAACGGCCAGACCGCCACGACCGTCATCCGCTACGTCATGCTGGTGATATTCGGCGGCGCTCTCTGGCCCTACGTGAAAAAGTTCTCCAAGGATTGGCTCTGGCCGCGCTTGTTCAACTGGCTCAAAGGCCATCATTTCGCTCCATCTGCAAAAAGCTGACCCGCACGCGCCGTCATCCCGAGGAGGGCGGCGATGAAGGCTCTCTCTTCGCTTGCCCATCCGATAGCCGAAATCTTCGCGCCTCGCCGCCCGCACAACCATCGCCGCCCACCGAAGCGAGCCCAGCCCATTCTGGAATGGGGCTGCTTGTGAATTGCGCTGCGGCGCAATTCAGCCTGAGAGCCCGCAGGGCGGGATCGAAGGGCCGCCGCTTCGCCTGGCGCGAGGCTTGCCTCGCGTGCCTTCTGCCATCAGTTTCAAGTCTCAGCCTCACGCTGCACTCCGCACCGAATCCCACCGGAACATTACGGCGCAACCCGCTTCTGTTGCTATAATGGCTCACGAAATGTTCCTCCTGGCGGTTCGTCGCTTCTTGCTGCTTGCGTGCACACTCGCCGCACTTTCGCTCATCTGTTCCGCATCGCTTCACGCGCAAGCCGCGCCCACAGCGCCACCAGCATCGTCGGCCAACTCCACAGTCGTCGAACTCCACATTGACGGAGAAATCGAACCCATCCTCGCCGACTACCTGGTCCGCGAAATCGAACAAGCCAGCACCGAACATGCCAGTCTGATCCTGATCACCATGAACACGCCCGGCGGCCTGGACAGCTCCATGCGCGCAATAATCCAGTCCATCCTGCGTTCGCCGGTTCCAGTCGTCACCTACGTGTACCCCACCGGCTCTCGCGCCGCTTCCGCCGGATTTTTCATTCTGCTCTCCGCCGACGTCGCCGCCATGTCTCCTGGCACGGAAACCGGAGCCGCCTCGCCGCTAATCGAAATCGGCGGCTCGCCCGTACAGATTGACGACACCCTGCGCAAAAAAATCGTCAACGACGCCACCGCATATCTGCGCAGCTACACCAGCAAGCGCGATCGCAATCCCGAGCTGGCCTCCGCCGCCGTCACCGACGCCAAAGCCTTCAGCGATAAAGAAGCGCTCGATGGAAAGCTGATCGAAATCGTGACCGCTTCGAGAGAAGATCTGCTCGCGCAACTGAACGGCCGCACCATCACGCGCTTCGACGGCACGAAGTTGGCGCTCGCGCTACCGCATCCAGTAGTAGTCGCCCGCGGAATGACTGGCCGCGAAAAATTTCTTTCGCGTATCGTGCAGCCCGACGTATTTTTCATTCTGCTGATCATCGGCGTCCTGGGCCTCTACGTGGAATTCACGCATCCCGGCGCGTTCGCTCCAGGCGTATTCGGCGCGATAGCACTGTTGCTCGCGTTGTACGCGATGCACATGCTGCCCATCAATCTCGCGGGCCTCCTGCTCATTGCCTGCGCCTTCGTGCTGTTCGTTCTCGAGGCGAAATTTCCCACGCATGGAGTCCTCGGCGTCGGAGGAGTCATATCCATGGTGCTCGGCGCCCTCTTCCTGATTAAGTCGCCGCTGACGGGCAGGGGCGTCAGCCTATGGACCGCCCTCGCCGTAGTAATTCCGTTCGGAATCATCGTGATCATTCTCATGCGCCTGGTGCTGCGCTCGCGCACCTGGAAAGTTTCCACGGGCAGGGAGGAGCTGGTCGGCGAAGTTGGCGAAGTGCGCGAGCCGGTAGGCTCAAGCGAAGCAATGGGCAGCGTCTTCGTCCACGGCGAGCTGTGGCGCGCCGCGGTGCCTGCCGGAGCAAGTATCCCCACCGGCGCCCGCGTCCGCGTAAAAAAAGTTAAAGGCCTGACGCTCGAAGTCGAGCCAGTAGAATCGCATTAGCCGGTACAGTTGAATTTGAAGCGGCCATCCCGCCTTTGCGGGATGGGCGCTTTTGACTTTCGTAGCGCCGGCGTCTCGCCGGCTCTTTGCCGTTGAATTAGACGTCGTCTTTGAATCTGTAGCGGCCGCCTGCTTTTTGGGCGGGCGCAGTGGCCTTTGATTCCGTGACGGTCGGTTGAAGGAGACAAAATGGATTTCGTAACAATTCTCTTCGGCGTAGCCGTAGTCATCTTCCTTATCTGGCTCTCCAACTCCGTCTACGTAATCAAAGAATGGGAACGCGGCGTGGTCCTCCGCCTCGGCCGCATGCTCCCCGAAGCCAAAGGCGCGGGCCTGCAACTAGTCTTCTTTCCAATCGACAAACTCACGCGCATAAGCCTCCGCATCGAGACCCTTGACGTCCCTCCGCAAGACGTAATCACCCGCGATAACGTCTCCGTGAAGGTCAACGCCGTATGTTACTTCCGCGTAGTGGACGCGAATCTCGCCCTGTCGCAAGTCCAGAATTATCTATATGCTACTTCGCAGCTGGCCCAGACTACGCTCCGCAGCCTGATCGGCCAGTTCGAGCTCGACTCCATTCTTTCCGAGCGCGAAAAGGTTAATGCTAAGCTGCAACAAATCCTTGACCAGGATACCGAGCCTTGGGGTATCAAGGTAACGAAGGTTGAGGTCAAGCAAGTAGATATTCCGGAGAATATGCAGCGC
>Ga0209169_10000663_pt1 | contig 21033 bp, 15 predicted proteins | sample HubBroMetageWRM4_FD_188346 | JGI IMG/M metagenome (GOLD analysis project Ga0209169, IMG submission 188346) | Warmed soil microbial communities from the Hubbard Brook experimental Forest, New Hampshire - Hubbard Brook CCASE Soil Metagenome WRM 4... | ecosystem: Environmental > Terrestrial > Soil...
GTTGTGCACAGCGGGATGGCTGCGGTTCGGATTAGCCAGATCAGTGGTACGTTGCCGGGCGAGCTGTATCCTGGTGCGCACTTGGTGGTGCCGCTCACCGAGAATATCGTGCTCTTTGATACCCGCGATCAGCTGTTTACCACTGGCGTGATGGAAAATGCCATTGCCGCTAAAGGCGTAAAGTCGGAGCCTTTGAATGTGCAGGCAAAAGAGGGGCTTACTCTCGGCCTGTCGATTACGGTGCGGTACCGGCTCGATCCGAAGCATTTGGATTACATCCAGAGCAACCTGCCTCAGCCGGTGGAAAAAGAAATTGTCCCCGCGGTGGTGGCCAGTGCATGGCGCGAATTGGTGCCCAACTACACGGTTCGAGAAGTGTTCGCAGCGAAGCGCGAGGAAGTTCGCAAGCGCGCGTCTGACGTGATCACGCGGAAACTAGCTGCGGATGGAATCATCGTGAAAGAAGTGATGCTGCGCGATATCCAACTGCCGCCCGAGTATGCGAAGGGATTGGAAAGTCTGCTGCTCAAGGAACAAGAGAGCGATCGCATGGCGGTGCAGACCGACATCCAGCAGAAAGAGGTGAGGATCGCCGAACTGGAAGCTGAAGCCACAAAAGCGCGGCAGGTCAAGCAGGCTGAGGGAGAAGCGCAAGTGCGCGTGCTGCAGGCGAAGAGCGAGGCTGACGCCATGCAATACACTCTGCCGCTCAAACAAAAACAGATTGAACAATCGAAGCTGGAAGCGGAGGCGCGCAAGGAAACCACGGTGAAAAACGCTGAAGCACAGGCGGAGGCTAAGGTGATCGACAGCAAGGCTGAGATGGAGCGGCGCAAGTTGCTGGCGGACGCGGAGGCGGATCGCATCCGCGTGACCGCTGCGGCGGACGCGGTACGCATGCAGAGTGAAGGCGCTATTCTGAAGCAGAATCCGCTGCTGATTAACAAGATCGTGGCCGAACGGCTGTCCGACAAGCTGCAAATTATGATGGTTCCGGCGGACGGCAAATTCTTCTTTGCCAACGACGTGTTGCGCAGCATGAGCGTCGCAAACCACGCCAGCCAGGCCGAAGAACCGGATGAGCAGCCGAAATAGACCTCTGACAGCACGCGCAAATGGTGGCGCTATATTTCCAGGGAGTGGTGTCTACAAACAGTACAGGGCCTTATGTCGAGCACCAATGACAATGCGGTTTATAATGCGCGCATCCTGCACATGGTTGCTTCGTCATCACGGTTGCGGCGTGTTGCGTTGTTTGTCGCGCTGATGTTGACGTCTGCACCGATCGTTTTCGCGAGCGACTGGCGCATACCTGAAGAGCAATTGGCACGAAAAATTGCGGCCGCTACGGGCCCTGGAGCCGTGGCACTGGAAGTGGCGAACAATTCTTCGCTGAGCCACAATGACGCTGAAGAGATTCGCCGAGGCCTTACGAGTGAGCTGGCTGCTCTCGGAGCGCGTTTAGTAAATCCAGAGCAAGCCGCTGCCACGGTCCAGGTTACCCTTTCCGAAAATTTGCAAGACTACGTTTGGGTCGCAGAGATTCGTCAGGGGAACAACGAACTTTCTGTCGCCATGGTTACCACGGCCCGGCCGGCCTCAGTCGTCGTCGAGCATCCGGCGATTGCGGTGACGATTCGCAAAACGCTCCTGTGGACAGACGAGAACCGCATCTTGGATGTTGCGTTGCTGAACGGCAACCCACAGCACATGATTGTCCTTGAGTCGGAAAGCGTCATGCTACTTAAATTCCAGGATGCCCGCTGGCAGCAAGAACAATCTCTCGCGGTATCACACGCGCGCCCCTGGCCGCGTGATTTGCGGGGCCGATTGATTTTACGAAGCGATCACCTATTCGATGCGTATTTGCCTGGAGTTTTCTGCCGAACTTCCACGACCGCCGCGCTGACTCTGAGCTGCTATGAAAGCGACGATCCCTGGCCTTTGGGGACGGGCGAGTCCGGATTGAGCGCGTTCTTCGCACCAACGAGAAATTTCTTTACCGGAGCGCTGTCGCCGGGCATCGGGAAACAAACCACGATGAAAGCGTTTTATTCCGCAGCCATGTTGCCAAGGGATAAGTACATGCTATGGGTTTTCTCCACCGTCGACGGTGAGGTGCATTTGCTCGATGGAATCTCCGATCAGACCCAGCCTAAATTAGGGTGGGGAAGCGACATTGCCAGTGTGCACAGCAATTGCGGAATGGGATGGCAAGTACTGGTCACTATTGAGCAAGACGGAGCGAGCGACTCGATCAAAGCTTTCGAAATTGTCGATCGCGCATCCACGGTTGTGAGTCAGCCCGCTGAGTTTAGCGGAATTATCACGGCGCTGTGGGCCGACGCGGACGGGACAGGCGCGATCGCAGTTTCGCAGAATTCGGAAACCGGGAGATATGAGGCTTACCGCATTTCCATTGCTTGTAGCCAGTAGTCTGTTGTGGGCGACTGGCCCAACTGCCACGCGACCGCATTATGGCGGGACTCTGCATCTCGCAATGCGGGCTGCGCCCACATCTCTCGACCCTGCCGATTCGACCCAGCCGGGGTTCGGATTCCGCAATGTTTCGAGTCTGATGTTTGAAACTCTGGTTTCGTTGGACGAGCGCGGGGAGCCCCAACCAGCATTGGCGAGTTCGTGGCACGTGGAACCTGGCAGTCAGCGTTGGCAGTTTTTCTTGCGTCGGGGAATTACATTTCAGGATGGCACGCCGGTCACCCCGGAGGTAGTTGCCGCTTCGTTGCGCAGAACAAATCCAACCTGGAAAGTGTTTTCTGAAGGAGAAGCTGTTGTCATTGAGCGTGACTCCGCCGCTCCTAATCTTCCTGCGGAGCTGAGTTTGCCGCGCAACAGCATTGTAAAGCGCGACGGCGGAAAGATCTCCGGCACTGGAGCTTTTGCGGTTTCGCTGTGGGATCCGGGGAAAAAGCTTTTTCTAACCGCGAGCGACGACTATTGGGGTGGCCGAGCGTTTCTGGACGCAATCGAAATTGAAATGGGGAAGAGCTTTCGCGAGCAGATGATCTCGTTGGATTTGGGGAAAGCGCAAGTTATAGAAGTCGCTCCGGAACAGGCGCACCGAGTTGCCGCAGAAGGCCGCCGCATCGACAGTTCGGCTCCGGTAGAACTCATCGCGCTGTTGTTCAGCCTTGAGCCGCAATCATCCGATGACGTACGACAGCGTCAAGCGCTTGCCCTGAGCATCGACCGCGAGTCGTTGAATACGGTCGTGTTGCAAGGTGGAGCAGAGCTCGCAGGCAGCCTTCTGCCAAATTGGTTGACGGGTTATGCCTTTCTTTTTCCCTCGGCAATCGACCTGGAGCTCGCGCGGCAGATCCGCGGCGAAATTCCGCACACAACATCCTGGAGCCTGGCTTATGACCCGGCTGATCCCGCGGCGCGCGTGATCGCTGAGAGAGTCGTGCTCAATGCCCGCGATGCAGGCCTTGGAATGCAGATAACAAGCGCGAGCAGCGCCGATCTCCGGATCGTCCGAGTTCCATTAGTCTCGCTCGATGGCCAAATCGCGCTCAGGGAAGTGGCGGCGAGGCTTGGATTTTCATCATCCAGGTTCGTTTCCGGTTCTATCGATGATCTGTACAACGCCGAAAACAAACTACTGCAATCACAACGTGTAATTCCTTTGCTGCACCTGCGAACGGCCTACGCGGTGTCGAATGACGTGAAGAACTGGAGGACAGCTCGCGACGGAAGTTGGCGTGTGACCGACACCTGGCTTACCGCAGAGAAACCATGATGCTTCGGCGCAAACTTTTCGCCGTGTTCGCCATCACCGTTCTGGTCTCGGTGACGGCGGTAGCCTGGAGCATTTCGTTGTTGGCGCGGAGAGCTTTCGAAGAAGCAAATGAATTGCGCACAGTGGCGTTGGTTGGACAATTCCGCCGCGAGTTTAATCGTCGAGGCGAGGAAGTCGCGCGCCGTGTGGACGCGATCGCAGCGAGTGAGGCAGCTACTCGCATGGCTCTGGCGTTGAGCCACAGTTCGCCCGACTATAGCGAATACCTCAACGAAGCCCGAACGATTGCAGAGAGTCAACAACTGGATTTTCTGGAGTTCGTCGACGGCCAAGGAACAGTCATATCTTCTGCACAATGGCCGGGCAAACTTGGCTACAAGGAAACTGCTGTAACTGTTTCCGAAATTCCCAACAGCGCCTTCTTAAAGCAGGAAGAATTGCCGGATGGAGCGGGCTTAGGGCTGTTTGCGATAAGAGAAGCAAATCTTTCCGAGAAACCGCTTTTCGTAATCGGTGGACGCCGTATTGATAAGGAATTCCTTGCAAGCCTCGAGCTTCCTGCAGAAACGCGAGCCATGTTCTACCAAAATCTGGGAACAGGTTTTTCTCCTCAATTCCTGATCGGCGCTGCGGGCGCGGTGCAGCAGGCAGATCGAATCGCACCCATTATTCAACAACTTCAGCGACAGTCGCGAGACACAACGACGCTGTTGCGTTGGTCGTCCAACCCGGCAGATGACGAAATCATCGACGCCTTTCCGCTCACCGGGCAGGATAAGAAATTGTTAGGTGTCCTGCTGATCGGGAATTCGCGCCGTCCATACGTCGAGCTTCGTCAGCAGATCCGCTCGGTCGCATTGTTGTGCGGGGGCGGCGGCATTTTGTTGGCTATCCTGCTCAGCGGGTGGGCGGCGGCTCGGGTCACGCGCCCGGTGGAACAACTTGCGCAGGCGGCTCGAGAGGTCGCTTCCGGCAACTGGAAAGCGAAAGCGAATGTTACGTCGTCCGATGAATTGGGTGAGCTGGCGGAATCTTTCAACCGCATGACTCGCGAACTGCTGACGCAAAGAGAGCATCTGGTCCAGGCCGAGCGGGTGGCCGCGTGGCGCGAGTTAGCCCGCCGCCTGGCGCATGAATTGAAAAACCCTCTTTTTCCGCTGCAACTGACGGTTGAGAATTTAATGCGGGCAAGGCAGCAAAGTCCGCAACAATTCGAAGAGATCTTTCAGGAAAGCTCGGCCACCTTGCTGGCTGAGATCGCGAATCTTAAAGCCATTATTTCGCGATTCAGCGAATTTTCAAGGATGCCGCAACCGCAACTCCAGAAAATACAGCTGAATGACATCGCTCTGAATGTGGTTCGCTTGTTTCAATCGCAATTTCGTTCACCGGACCGTCCTCCCATGGAATGTAAACTGGATTTAGCTGAACCCATGGAGCCAATCGCCGCCGACTCTGACCTGCTACACCGCGCGCTATCAAATCTCGTCTTGAATGCAATGGACGCCATGCCTGAAGGGGGCACACTCACGTTGCGTACTCACCAAAATCGCGATTTCAGTTATATCGAAGTTTCGGACGCTGGGACCGGTCTCCTGCCAGAAGAGTGCGAGCGCCTCTTTACTCCTTATTACACGAGTAAGCCGCATGGCACGGGGCTTGGTCTGGCGATTGTTCAATCGGTGATCAGCGATCACGGCGGCAGGATCAGCGTTCGAAGTGAATTGGGTAAAGGCACGACATTCGTGATTGAATTGCCGCGCAATGCCAGGCACGAAGCGGCGAGGAACGATTGATGGCGCAGAAAGCGAACATTCTGATTGTGGACGACGAGCCCAACACTCTGGCTTCGCTATCGCGTGCATTTCGCCTGGCAGGATACGATGCGACAGTTTGCGACAGCGCGCTGAAGGCACTCGCGCTCGCGAAAACACAGAACGTTGATTTGATTTTTTCCGACGTAGTCATGCCCGGTAAGGACGGGCTTTCTTTTCTGCAAGACCTCCGGGCGCAAGGGATCGCGGTTCCGGTGGTCATGATGTCGGGCCAGGCACACATTGAAATGGCGGTTCGCGCCACACGGCTTGGCGCTATCGATTTTCTGGAAAAACCAGTTTCCACGGACAAACTGCTGCTCACGGTCGAGAACGTGCTCAAGCTGCGGCGCCTGGAATCGGAAAACCTGCAGCTTCGTCAACGCCTGGGAAAACATGAAATCGTCTGGATGTCGGAGGTCATGCGCAAAGTTATGGCGCAGGTTGAGCGCGTGGCGGCCAGCGAGTCTCGCGTCTGCATTCTGGGAGAGACGGGCACTGGCAAAGAACTGATTGCGCGCACTCTGCATGAACGGAGTTCGCGATCCGCCGGTCCTTTCATCACTCTGAACTGCGCGGCGGTTCCGGCTGAGTTGATCGAATCGGAACTTTTTGGGCACGAGAAAGGTTCATTCACCGGAGCAAGCGCCCGTCACACGGGAAAATTTGAGCAAGCGGAGCACGGCACAATATTTCTCGACGAAATCGGCGACATGCCTCTGTCGATGCAAGCGAAGTTGCTGCGCGTGCTCGAAGAAGGCGAAGTGGAGCGCATTGGTGGGGACAAGCCTATTTCCGTGGACGTGCGCGTACTGGTTGCGACCCATCGAAACCTGGGAAGTCTAGTGCGCGAGGGCAAATTTCGTCAGGACCTTTTTCACCGCGTATACGTATTTCCGTTATTCCTACCGCCTCTACGCGAACGCCGGGAAGACATTCCGGCACTGGTTGAACATTTTGCCGAGCAGGTCTGTGCTCAAAACAATTGGAAGCCGATGCCGTTCGCGCCGGAGGCGATTGAGGCACTGAGCGCCTATCCATGGCCAGGGAACGTGCGCGAGTTGCGCAACGTGGTCGAGCGTCTGATGCTGTTGGCGACTGATGGCGCGGTAACGCCAGCGACCCTTCGCGTCGCGTTGCCTGCTACTCCAACTGGTTCTGCTTCGTCGCGAACGAGCCGAGGCCCATTGGCCGAGCGGGTGCAGGATTTTGAGCGCGACGCGATTCTCGCCGAGTTGAAGCGAAGCAATTACCACATCACGAATGCTGCCAAGTCTCTCGGCCTGGAGCGCAGCCATCTCTACAAGAAAGCCGAGCAACTCGGAATCGATATTCAGAAGCAGCGTCGCGAAGAAGAGTCAGAGCCATCCGGTTGAGGACTGAGCGTCGTTCTTTGGCCTGAGGGATATGGGTTTTCATTGGCTCCGAGCGACAGTAAATTCCTGGCTTCGTTTGGAATGACAATATGCTTAAGATGCCGTCAAAGCATTTCTCATTCTCCCAACGCCTCATTTGATTTATCCTGTCGGTTTTGGACATTCAATCTGGAGGATTCGTGATCCGACTTCATCGCCTCATCCTAATTTTGCTTGCTGGCAGTTTCGCGTTCTCGGTGCCGGGCGTTAGTCAAGCGCAACAGTTTCCGGAGAGCATGTATCAAGAAATGCGCTGGCGCATGATCGGGCCGTTCCGTGGCGGCCGAACCCGTGCGGTTGCCGGTGCACCGAGCCAACCCAATCTTTTTTATATCGGCGCGGTTAATGGCGGAGTCTGGAAGTCGGACGACTACGGCCGAACATGGACGCCCATCTTCGATCAGGAACCCTCTCAATCCGTGGGAGCAATCGCGGTCGCTCCATCGGATCCCAACATCATTTATGTCGCGAGCGGAGAGGGATTGCACCGACCTGACCTATCGGTCGGCAATGGAATTTACAAATCCACCGATGCCGGCAAGACGTGGACCCATCTCGGATTGCGTGATGGACAGCAGATCCCCGCGCTGGTAGTCGATCCGCGCGATCCGAACAAATTGCTTGCCGCGGTGCTGGGGCATCCCTATGGCCCGAACGATGAGCGCGGAATTTTTCGCTCGGTCGACGGTGGCAGCACCTGGCAGAAAGTTTTGTACAAGGATGAGAACACCGGCGGCTCCGATGTCGAGATTGATCCTTCGAATCCCGATGTGCTCTACGCATCTTTGTGGGAAATGCGCGAAGGCCCGTGGGAGGACAACAACCAGTTTCAGGGTACCGGCGGAGGTTTGTTCAAGTCAACGGATGGCGGCGCCACGTGGCGTCCGCTGACCAACGGATTGCCCAAAAATCTTACGCAAATTAACGTGGCGATCGCGGCCAGCCAGACTAGCCGGCTCTATGCGACCGTGGCGACGACCGAACGCGGGGAGTACGGTTCGGCCGCCGGTCTGGGCGTGTACCGCTCCGACGACGCCGGTGAGAGCTGGCACGTGGCGACGACTGATCCGCGGCCGGCTATGCGCATTGGCGGCGGCGACCTTCCCATTCCAAGAGTTGATCCGAAGAATCCTGACGTGGTGTATAGCGTGAGCATCGTGGTTGTACGGTCAACAGACGGCGGCAAAACTTGGATGAGCATTCGGGGCGCGCCCGGGGGTGATGATTATCAAAACCTCTGGATCAATCCCAACGACCCAAATATTATTCTGGTGGTCAGCGATCAAGGCGCGATCGTAACCGTGAACCGCGGACAAACTTGGAGTTCATGGTACAACCAGCCGACGGCGCAGCTTTACCATGTCGCGGTTACCAATACTTTTCCCTACCGAGTTTGCGCCGGGCAACAGGAAAGCGGTTCGGTCTGCATTTTGAGCCGTGGCAATGACGGCGAAATCACTTTTCGCGACTGGCATCCTGTGGCCACTATCGAGTACGGATATGTCGCGCCAGACCCCCTTAATCCCGACATTATCTATGGTGGAGGCAGGAGCGAAGTTTCGAAGTATCACTGGTCCACCGGGCAGGCGCAAAATGTGACGCCCATTCCAGCGCGCAACGCGAAATACCGAACCGACCGCACTGAGCCGACTCTTTTCTCGCCGATTGATCCGCACATTCTTTACTTCGCTTCGAACGTGTTGTTCAAGACTGGCGATGGCGGAGAGACGTGGCAAACCATTAGCCCCGATCTCACGCGCGAAAATCCGGGAGTTCCAGTGAGCGTAGGCGCGCTCGCGTCTAAGAATCCCGAAGCGGGGAAGCAGCGCGGAGTGATTTATGCGCTCGCTCCATCATTCAAAGATTTGAACACTCTATGGGCCGGCACTGACGACGGCTTGATCTGGATGACGCGCGACGGCGGAAAGAATTGGAGCAACATTACGCCGCCGGAACTAACCCCATGGAGCAAAGTGACTCAGATCGAAGCCTCGCATTTCGACGATCAGTCCGCGTATGCTTCAGTAAGCCGCTTCCGTGTCGATGATCTGCATCCTTATATTTATCGCACTCACGATGGCGGCAAGACGTGGACGCTGGTCACAAACGGCCTCCCGCCTGATGCTCCTGCCGACACGGTGCGCGAGGATCCGGTTCGCAAGGGTTTACTGTTCGCGGGCACCGAAAGCAGCGTCTGGGTTTCGTTTGACGACGGCGATCACTGGCAGTCTTTGCAATTGAACCTGCCGCACACTTCGATGCGAGATTTGGCGATTCATGAGAATGATTTGATCGTCGCAACCCATGGCCGATCATTCTGGATACTCGATGACATCACCTCGTTGCGGCAGTTTGCGGAATCCATGGCGAATTCGGATGCCTATCTTTTCAAACCTGAAGCGGTGTACCGCGTCCGGCGCAGCACGAATCCCGATACGCCGATTCCCCCAGATGAGCCAACCGGCCAGAATCCTCCCGACGGCGCGATTCTTGACTACTTCCTCGCGCAGCCTGCTTCAGGCCCGGTGACGCTCGAGATCGTCGATGCGCAAGGGAAATTGGTGCGCCGATTTTCCAGCGAAGACACGCCGGAGGTTAGCCAGGCTGAACTTGAGAAGCAACTGATTCCACTTTACTGGATACGCATGCCGAAGATTGTTTCAGCTGGCGCCGGGATGCACCGTTGGGTATGGGATCTGCATTATCCTTCGCCGACTTCATTGCAGCAGCAGTATCCGATTTCTGCGGTGCCTCACGATACGCCCGGAACACCTCAAGGACCACTCGCGCCGCCCGGAGAATACACAGCGCGACTCAGCGCGAACGGCCACAATTTTACTGCGCCACTCACGGTCAAGATCGACCCACGCGTACATACGTCTCAAGTGGTGCTCGAACAACAATTCAACCTCGAAATGCGCCTGGCCGCTGAGTTGACCCGGAGTACGGAAGCTGTTGTACAGGCGCGCTCAGCCGTCGATCAACTGCACAAGCTTGAAAAGCAAGCGGGAAAGCTCGGGGAATCAATCAAGGGGCTTGATCAAAAAGTTGGAATGATTTTGCGCGGGCCAACACCGCCTGTCCCCGGAGCGTCGGAGCCAACGCTGACGCGGGAGAATGCTGCGATTGATGCGCTCTATGGCAGCATCGGACAAGCCGACGCCGCGCCCACTGCGGCTCAAACAAGCGCGGCAGCGGATGCGGAGCGCGATCTTTCCGCATCATTGAAACGGTGGGAGGAGATCAAACAATCCGATTTGCCGGCGCTCAATCGGCAACTCAAGAGCGCAAAGCTGCCCGAGATTCATCTCGAATCGAAGGCTCCGATGGATGAAGGCGGGGACGACATCGAGTGAAGTTAGGATGCCTGTTGCATTGCCGCTATAAACTGGTCATCGCGAAACGAGGAATCTGAGTTTCACATGCGGTGTCGATATTGGTTGCGCGGGGAAAACGATATCCCTCGCTGCGCTCGGGACAACAAGCGTTTCGGGGAAATTGGTCCGACATTCCACAGATCATTCAGCGATTAACAAATTCTCGGCGAATGGCCATTCTTCATCGATCCACTGCGCGTCACAGCGGAAACCTGCCTTCTCGGCAATTCGAAATACTTCAGCAACAGAATATTTGTGGCTGCTCTCGGTCCAGATGGTTTCGCCTTCAGCGAAAGTAACCGTCAGAGAAGCTGCGGGTATGCTCACGACCTGTTTATTACGCGAGCGAAGGTGCATTTCGACGCTGCCGACGTCCTCGTTGAATCGAGCCACATGTTCGAATTGGTCGAGCACAAAGTCGGCGTCGAGTTCTCGATTGATTCGCGCCAGCAAATTTAAATTGAACGCAGCCGTAACCCCAAGCGGATCATCATACGCATCCAGCAATTGACGCATCGGTTTCGTTAAGTCGGTGCCCAACAGAAGCGCGTCACCTGGGCACAGGATGCCCCGCATCTTGCGCAGAAATGTTACATCCGCCGGATGCTCAAAGTTGCCAATCGTGCTCCCGAGAAACAGAACGAGCAATTGTTCTCCAGCCTGGCGCCGAGCCGCCGCTTCGAGCAATCCGTCAAGATATTCGCGCTCAAAACCAACGATGCTGACCGAATCAATGTCGCCGAGTTCGCGCTCGCACATGGTGAGCGCAGCCCGCGAAATCTCAATGGGGCAGTATGAAATATGCTGGTGACGGCTCAGCGCTTCGAGCATCCAACGGGTTTTCTTTCCGCTGCCGCTGCCCAGTTCAGCGACCGTGATCGGAGGCGCGAGTCTTGCCACGATGTCTTCCGAATGCCTGCGCAGAAGGCGCTCATCGGCGCGAGTCAAACCATATTCGGGAAGGACGCTGATGACCTCGAAAAGCGCGGATCCAACGCTGTCATACAGGTATTTCGAAGGCAATTCTTTTTGGCCAGGCTTGGTCAAACCTACGCGCACATCGGTGGCAAAATCGAAAGTGGTGCCAGCTGTAAAAGCTTGCGTCAACATGCAGTCCTCCAGAATTGATCAGTTGCTCACGCAGCGAAAACCCGCGTAAACATACTGGTAATGGGGCTGGAACCAGTTGCGAAACGAGCGCCGCAACATGCACGCCGCAGTGCGCGACGATGCCCCTTTCATCACGTAGTGTTTACCATCGAAGAAGTCGGCGGAGTAGCCGGGATAAAACGAAAACTTCTGAAAGCCGGGAAATGGCGCGAACTTGCTCGATGTCCACTCCCAGCCGTTACCCAGTAAGTCTGCGACGCCGAAAGCGCTCTCGCCTTCGGGAAATGCTCCAACCGAAACCGGGTCCCAGCGTTCGAAATCGAAATTGCCCTTGCTTGAGTTCGGAGTCGCGTTGCCCCATGGATAGGACCTCTCGCGATCGTTCTCGGTTCCATACGCTGCGCGATGCCACTGCGCCTCCGTAGGCAATGACTTCCCGGCCCAGCGAGCATATCCATTAGCCTCCGCGTGGCTCACGTAGACTGGCGAGTCCAGGGGCAAGGGGATTTCGTCAAACATCGTCCGCAAATACCAGCGGGCGCGGTTGCTGCTCCAAAATACCGGGTGCTGAATATTTCGCTCGGTTCGCCAATTCCAATCTTCTTCCGTCCAGCAGGCAGGATTTTCATAGCCGCCCGCAGCGACGAAATCGAGATACTGGCCATTCGTCACTTTGTATTTGTCGATAGCAAACGCTCTAACATCGAAGGTCTGCTCTTCGTACTCGTTGTCCCAACCGAAAGCACCGTGGTCACGCCGTGACAGTCCAAGCGTGGCCCGTCCGGCGGGAATCTCAATCATTCTGGGGCTCACGATAGGAAGAATCAGTTCGGGTTTAGGGGCATTCGAAACCTTACGGTCAAAAGGCAACTGATGCAGCATATACGCCAAAGTTTCCGCGTGCATAAACCGGTGCTCGATGGCCACGTTGAGCAATGTGCTCGCAGTAAAATCTGCGCCCACCGGATTAGAATGCCAATCGGCAGGTTCAAGCGTCGCCAGACCTTCATCGATGCTCTCCCGGATTCGCCGCACGTAACGCCGCGTATCCGCTACTGACGGCCAATCGTCCGGTTTGTCGGAGGGAAGGGCGCCATTTACCGGATCGATTCCGAAGGCAAATAGTCGATCGTAGTCCGGATGAAACGCCTTCGAGCCCAGAACACGCTCCCGCAGCAGGTTCCAGTCGAACGCCTCTAGATGACCGAGATAAAAAATGATTCGATGTCGTTCCGGAATCGGCCGCTCGTAAATCGAGTCGGGCTTCACAGTGTCAAAAATCTCATCCGTTCGAACTCGAGCGTCGGACAAGCGATCAAGCAGTTGGTGTCGAACGTCGATTTTCTTTTCCGCGACGGGCATCATTGCCTCCAAAGCCACTAGCTGCACTGCGTGATTCTGTCTTCGTTCCCGCCTAATGGCACGCAATCGAAAACGCCACAGGAATTTCCACTCGATCCACTCTGGTAGCCACTCAGAACTTACGACGAAGCGCCGCGAAGCAGGACAAAAGCCATCATTTTGTCCGCCTATGCCATCTGCTCCCTCCTTAGATGCTGAAGGCTGCGGAGTGTTACATTGATTTTGCGGGGAATGCGATTTTCTTGACTGGATCGCAAATGGCGTGGCTAATGAGTAACATACGCGGCGCCCACGGAATTGTCGATCGTTGTCTTCAGTCTCGTAATCAGTCCCGCAGTAAGATAGGTCGTGTATTCTTGATCGAGTTTCTCATCGCGAGACGATATGAATGTGCAAATCAATCCCACCCGTTGGCCGGAATTGCCTCTTGAATCATGGAAGGACACTTATGCGACCCTTCACATGTGGACCCAAATCGTAGGGAAAATCCGTCTTGCGCTGAGTCCTAGGATTAATCATTGGTGGGAAGTTCCTCTCTACGTCAATTCAGTTGGCCTCACAACTTCGCCCATCCCGTATGAAGGCCACATTTTTGAGATTCAATTCGATTTCGTACATCACAAGCTATCGATTCGGACCAGTCGCGACAAAGAACGAGCAATGGCGCTGGCCCCGCGATCAGTCGCCGATTTTTACGAGGAGTTCGTGGAATGTCTGGCATCGCTCGGCATTCACGTAAAAATCTGGAAGATGCCAGTCGAGATCCCGAACCCGATTGCCTTTGATCAGGATACGCAACATGCTTCGTACGACCCGGAGTATGCGAACCGACTCTGGCGCATTCTGGTTGTCGTGGACGAGACATTTAAAGAGTTTCGATCGGGATTTATCGGAAAGAATAGCCCGGTGCATTTCTTTTGGGGCAGCTTCGATCTGGCGGTGACGCGTTTCTCAGGCCGTCGCGCACCCGCGCGAGAGGGAGCCGATGCGGTCACGCGAGAGGCATATTCGCACGAAGTGATTAGCGCTGGTTTCTGGCCCGGCGGTGGCGACATAAAAGGTCCGGCGTTCTATGCCTACGCGGCCCCGGAACCGACAGGTTTCGCGCAAGCACGAGTCGCCCCGGCAAAAGGTTTTTATCATCCCCAGATGCACGAATTCCTTCTCATGTACGACGACGTTCGCAATGCTTCAGACCCAAAAGCCGCGCTTCTGGAATTTCTGCAGAGCACTTACGAGGCCGGTGCGCGTTTGGGGAACTGGAACCGCGAGGAACTGGAGAAGCACGTGGCAGCTTGAATCGTATTTGTTTCTTTCACCGATTGAACTTGCGCCTAGCGTTCCGAATAAACCGCAATTTAAAAAAGGAATTTTTTCGTTGGGTTCCGAGAGCGATGTCTACGGAAACGTTTGCGTGGGATGCGCAATAATTCCGCTTCGCTCGAACTCGAAGGTCAACATCCATTCGCTCGGGACACTCTGCCCCCCGGCCTGCGGGGGCTTAAATGTCCAGCGCCGCGCCGCTTCTAGAGCTCGCTCCGAAAAATAACGGCTCGATCCTCGCGAATCGAATTTAGCCAACACCACCTTACCCGATGAATCCGCTGACACTTTAACGCGAACCTTCACCTTGCCGTGAATCGTTCTTAACGCACTCTTCGATACGTCCGGCAAGACCTGCTGCGCGACTGCGCCCTGAACTCTATCGGCACCTGCCGCATTCCTGTTCGTGCCACCATTCGCCGCGGCAGGTGCATTCGGCGGAGCCGGGACACTGGCAGCAGTGGCCGGCTGCGCCTGCGATTCGATCGCACTCGAGGGTCCTGGCTCAACTCCGGGAGGGCGATGCAGCAGCTTGGGCCCAAGAAGTACCAGCAGGAGTGTTGCTACGACGACACCTGGCACCAGGTAAACCCATTTCGTAAACGTTCGTTCGGGCTCGGCCGTTTCTTGTGATTGGGGGTCAGACGACGGTTGTTGCAAGCGTGTCGCGATCTCAGGCACTGTCCATCTGTGTTCCGGATTTCGGCGCAAACAATGACTGGCAATATCAAAAAATGGCTGCGCCAAATTCTCAGGTAACACCGGTTCCGCTTGCTCCGCTTCGTTCCAGACAGGCGGACTTTGCGTAAGAGCCTGTACCATCGTCATGCCGAGGGACCACACGTCCGACGCGGGCAACATTGCCCCGCCATCCGCGATTTCAGGCGCCACGTAGATACTGGGTCTGCCCAGCACCCGGCTCGACTCACCGGCCCCACAGAGGCCGTCGCTGGAAATTTTTATCTGATCTCCAACCGCCAGAATGTTTGTTGGCTTGATGTGGCCATGCACGAAACGTTTGCTGTGGATGTAAGCCAGGGCATCCAGAAGCGGCCGAACTGTGTCGCGTGCTTCCTCCTGCGTAAGCGGCCGGTAAGGAATAATTTGTGCCAGACTTTCTTCGGCGTATTCGGTCACGACATAAAGCAGCTCCATGCCGCCCAGTTGGCATCGGCCACGCTGAAACAGGCGAAGCAAACTCGGATGCGATAACTTCGCCGCAAGCTCCCACCAGGACAGTTGCAGTTCAGGGTCTTCATTATTGGCGAGAATGAGTTTGATGGCTACTTCCTGAGGTTCGCGGTCGGCGCGTTTGGTCAGAAATACTGCGCTGTGCTCCGAGCCGCCCAAGTATCGGATCAACGAAAATTCCTCGTTGACAACTTGGCCTTCCCACTGTTTCCAAGCCTCCGGCATTCCCCTTCACCGCCTCGCAGTTTTATGGGTCAGAGTATTGTACCCGAGCAGAGGATCAATGAGAGGCGAGCGCCCTTGCTCGTGTGCGCTCCGTCGAAATTCCTGGCAGTTCGCGTTACGTGATTGGCGAGGAATGCCGGGCTTCATAAGCGTCGATCTCGGATTCATGCTGTAAAGTGAGTCCGATGTCGTCCAGCCCTTCGAGCAGGCAATGGCGGGTGAACTCGTCCATCTGGAATGCAGTGGATAGTCCATTGCCGTCGTGGACTTTGCACTGTTCGAGATCGACGGTAATTTCATAGCCGTCGATTTCCGCTGCCCGGCGAGCAATCTCGGCAACTTCATCTTCACTCAGAACCACGGTCAGCACGCCATTCTTCACACAATTGTTGGCGAAGATGTCGGCGAACGACGGCGCGATGAGAACGCGGAAACCGAAATCCTCCAGCGCCCACACGGCATGTTCGCGCGAAGATCCGCAACCGAAATTCTTCCCCGCAACCAGAACACTTGCGCCCGCATGACGGGGATGATTGAGAACGAACGACGGATCGTGTTTGCCATCGCTGGTGCGCCGCCAATCGAACAGCAGAAACTCGCCGAACCCAGTGCGCTCAATCCGCTTCAAAAACTGCTTGGGAATAATCTGGTCGGTATCAACGTTTGCCCGATGCAGCGGCGCTACGCGACCTTTGTGAACGCGAATAGGTTTCATGGTTCTCTCAACGAAAACGCCAATTGCGGATATCCGTAAAATGCCCTGCGATCGCCGCCGCCGCCGCCATCATCGGACTTACCAGATGCGTCCGCCCGCCGCGTCCCTGACGCCCTTCGAAATTCCGATTGCTGGTCGAAGCGCAGCGTTCGCCGGGGTGCAGGATATCCGGATTCATTCCTAGACACATCGAGCACCCAGATTCTCTCCATTCGAATCCTGAGTCCAGAAAAATTGTGTGCAACCCTTCCTGCTCCGCCGCGTGCTTCACCGCCTGCGATCCTGGAACGACCATAGCCCGCACCTTAGGAGCAACCCGATGCCCCTTGGCAACGCGAGCCGCAGCCCGCAGGTCTTCCAGCCGTGAATTTGTGCAAGAGCCGATAAAGACACGGTCGACAGAAATGTCTTCGATGCGAGTGCCCGGCTCCAGTCCCATGTATTCAAGCATGCGTTCGACCGCGGGGCGATCCGCTCTCACGTCGCTGACCTCTGGGATGCGCCCATCAACCGGTGCGATCATCCCCGGATTCGTCCCCCAGGTGACAAACGGCGCCAGTTGCGCAGCATCAACTTCCACGGTCGCGTCATATCGCGCCCCGAGATCTGAAGCCAGTGCGTGCCACCGAACGACCGCTTCATCCCAATTTTTCGGGGCAAAGCGCCGCCCTTTCATATAGTCAAACGTTGTCTCGTCGGGCGCAATCATCGCAGCGCGCGCCCCGGCTTCGATGCTCATGTTGCACAGTGTCATCCGGCCTTCCATCGAGAGGCGTCGCACCGCCTCACCGGTGTACTCGATGACGTGGCCGGTGGCACCGTCGATGCCAATCTGTCCAATCACTCCCAGCGCAAGATCCTTTGCGCTAACGCCCTCACCAAGCTTGCCGCGCACCTCGATCCGCATACTCTTCGGTTTGCGTTGAGGCAGGCACTGCGTGGCCAATACATGTTCGACTTCTGAAGTTCCGATGCCGAACGCTAGCGCCCCAAACGCCCCGTGGGTGCTGGTATGGCTGTCCCCGCAGACAATGGTCATGCCCGGCTGAGTCAACCCGAGTTCCGGACCTATCACGTGGACGATGCCCTGCTCGGACGAATCCATATCGAACAGAGGCACGCCGAAATCTTTGCAGTTCTGCTGCAGAGCCTGAATCTGGCGCGCTGCAATGGGATCGGTGATGGGCGTGCCACGAGGTTCGGTCGGAATGTTGTGATCCACCGTCGCGACCGTACGCTGAGGCTGCCGGACCTTGCGGCCCGCCACCCGCAAGCCCTCGAAGGCCTGCGGCGACGTGACCTCATGCACCAGATGCAGATCAATGTAGATCAGCGGCAGTTGATCCGCTGGAACACAGACCACGTGTTCATTCCAGATTTTGTCAAACAGCGTGAACGTCTCAGCCATCGGTTTCTCAGTCGATCGAAGCTAACTCGCGAACAGTAGTGTTCCAAAAACGAAATCGCGCCACATTCTCGGATCTCACGCGGTAAATCTTGCCGGCTGTTTCTCTCGGAAGGCCATCCGCTCTTTTATGGCAGATACGATTTCACGTCCCATTTCTGCGGTGCCAATCGTCGCTTGGCCCCGTTTCGCCAAGTCGCGAGTCCGATGCCCTGCTTCAAGCACTGACGCGACTCCCGCTTCGACGCACTTCGCTTCAGCATCAAGATGAAACGAGTATCGCAGCATCATCGCTACCGAAAGAATGGCCCCGATCGGGTTAGCAATCCCTTTCCCGGCAATGTCTGGCGCAGATCCGTGTACCGGTTCATACAGCGCAACCGGTCCGCCAATGCTGGCCGATCCCAGCACTCCGATCGAACCTGCAATCGCGCCCGCCTGGTCCGAAAGTATGTCGCCAAACATGTTTTCGGTGAGCAACACATCGAAGTCCGCGGGATGCGAAACCAGCGCCATCGCAGCTGAATCTACGTAGGTGTGCCGCAATTGCACATCAGGATATTCCTGTCCCACGCGCGTAACCACATCGCGCCACAGCCGGGAGCAATCGAGTACGTTAGCTTTGTCGACGGATGTAACCTTGCCGCGCCGGGTTTGCGCCAGTTCAAAAGCGACGCGGGCAATCCGCTCGATTTCCGGTTCGCCGTAGCGCATGGTATCGATCGCAACGCGGTTGCCAGCAGTGCCCTCGGTCGACCGCGGTTCACCGAAATAGATTCCTCCCAACAGTTCACGCGCAATAAGAATGTCAGCGCCTCGGACCACCTCGGGCCGAAGTGGAGAACAATCTTCGAGCGCCGGGAAACATACGACGGGCCGCAGATTGGCAAAGGCGCCGAGTTCCCGCCGCAGCCGAAGCAATCCCCGCTCTGGTCGCAGCTCTTTCGGGACATTGTCGAATGCCGGGCCTCCCACCGCACCCAGCAGCACGGCTCCCGAGGCAAGACAAGTTTGCAATGTATCTTGCGGCAGCGGATCCCCGCTGCTCGTAAGCCCTGCGCCGCCAACATCTTTTTTCTTGAGCGTGAGCTCGTGCCCAAAATGTGTGGCGATGACCTCAAGAACGCGCACGGCTTCATTCGTGACTTCGGGACCGATGCCGTCCCCGGGAAGGATTGCAATGTTCAGCAGCATGCTTGTCTATTGTAATGCGGGTTACAAACTGAGGCTGAGAACAGAAAACTGAAAACTGCTTTTGTTATCCCGTTCGTCCTGAAGTCGAGATGATCCCGATCGCCGTGGAGCAAGCCTCATCCGGTCCGTCAGACGCCCCACAAGTAGTCTTCCGCATCGCCGTGACGTTCCGCGATCGGATTCAAGGGAAGACTTCGGAGTCCTGTACTGCCTGACCGGGATAGCGGAACCAGCCGCTTGGAGTGTTCTCGTGACTTCTCTGGTCCGGCGACCGCCAAAGTCGGAATCGCGAGCGGAATCGGCCCGGATTGCCTCCGGTCGTCCGCTGCCGTCTCATGAATTGTGGCGATCAGCTCTACCAGATGGTGATCTTCGACCTGTTTGATCCGGTCGGCGAGTACCACGAAATGTCGATAAACTTCATCGAGCTGATGACGATCGAATTGATGGCCCAGTTGTTCGCAGCGCAGGCCGAGCGCGTGGCGTCCCGAATGTTTGCCCAGTACCAGTTTCGAATCTGGTACACCGACGGATTGCGGCGTCATAATTTCATAGGTCAGCGGATTCTTCAGCATGCCGTCCTGGTGAATCCCGGCTTCATGAGCAAACGCGTTGCGCCCGATAATTGCTTTATTGGGTTGCACCGCAACCCCAGTGACCTCGCTCAGCAACTGGCTTGCCGGATACAGTTGCTCGCTGACCACTTCGGTCTCGTAAGCCAGCCGGTCGGGACGAACACGCATGGCCATGACGATCTCTTCGAGCGACGCATTTCCGGCGCGTTCACCAATTCCGTTAATGGTGCACTCCACTTGCCTCGCTCCAGCGTCGATTGCAGCGAAAGAGTTGGCCACGGCGAGTCCGAGATCGTTATGGCAGTGGGCCGAGATCGTGACTTTCTCGATGCCGCGCACTTTCTCGCGGATGGTTCGAATCAGCTCGCCAAATTCTACCGGTGTGGTGAATCCAACTGTGTCAGGAATGTTTACTGTGGTTGCGCCTGCAGCTACGACCGCCTCTACGACCTGACAGAGAAATACAGGATCGGTACGAGTGGCATCTTCGGGAGAAAATTCAACATCGTCGCAAAAGCTTTTAGCCAAGCGCACTGCGTCGACAGCTTGTTCCAGACATTGCTCCCGCGAGATCCGCAGCTTGTATTTAAGATGAATGTCAGACGTGGCCAAAAACACATGGATGCGAGGCCGTGCTGCGCCTCGAAGAGCTTCCCACGCGCGTTCGATATCCTTCGCGCAGGCGCGGGCAAGGCCAGCGATAATGGGACGCCGCACCACCCCAGCAATGGCTCGCACCGCGGCGAAATCACCCTCCGAAGAGATGGGGAATCCAGCCTCGATCACATCTACGCCCAACCGGTCCAGCTGATGCGCCATTCGCAGTTTCTCCGCTACGTTCATGCTGCAACCCGGCGACTGTTCACCGTCGCGTAGAGTCGTATCGAAAACCGTGATGCGTTCCATGCTGCGAGCCTCCTCAGGAGATCAGAATTCAATCCTACGTAGACAGGCATATTAAGCAAGCTTATAATCCTTCAATTATCATTAGTTGGATTTATAGTTATCAGCGCAGCTAATGAAGCTTTAAGTTCTGCTAAACGGATGGCGCAATGGATCTGGCGCAACTCGAAGTGTTCTTGGCCGTGGCTAGGGAGGGACGATTCTCGCGCGCGGCCGAAAAACTTTATCGCACCCAGTCGGCCGTGAGCCAGTCGATCCGCAAGCTCGAAGACGAACTGAACGAGCCGCTGTTCGACCGTTCGTCACGCGAGGGCGTCTTAACCGATGCTGGCCGCGTCTTGCAGGAATATGCAGAGAGGCTGTTGAATCTGCGCGGGGACGCTCACGAAGCATTGGTGGAACTCAGAGAGTTGCAGAAGGGCAAGTTGGCCATCGCCGCCAACGAATTCACCGCGCTGTATCTGTTGCCGGTGCTGGCCGAGTTCCGCCGCCTGCATCCCATGATCAGAATTACGGTGCGGCGCTCGCTCGGCAGCCACATCCCGGACGACGTTTTGCGCCACAGCGCCGAACTCGGAGTTCTCACCTACGATCCGCAGGAGCCCCAGTTACGCTCGACCGTCGTGTACCTCGATGAATTGATTTTCGTGGTTCCCCCCAGTCA
>Ga0209169_10000664_pt1 | contig 21020 bp, 12 predicted proteins | sample HubBroMetageWRM4_FD_188346 | JGI IMG/M metagenome (GOLD analysis project Ga0209169, IMG submission 188346) | Warmed soil microbial communities from the Hubbard Brook experimental Forest, New Hampshire - Hubbard Brook CCASE Soil Metagenome WRM 4... | ecosystem: Environmental > Terrestrial > Soil...
AAACGCGCGAAGCTGATCGACCGGCTGATCCAGCGCGATGAGTTCGTCGATTATTGGTCCTATAAGTGGTCCGATCTGCTCCTGGTTTCGAGCCGGCGATTGAACTCGACGGCGATGTGGTCCTTCTACGATTGGATTCGCGAATCGGTCAAACAGAATAAGCCATGGGACAAGTTCGCGCGCGATATTTTTCTAAGCTCCGGCAGCACGCGCGAAAACGGCGCGCTGAATTATTTCGTACTGCACAAAGACCCCATCGAACTGAGTGAGAATGCCACGCAGGCATTCCTGGGGCAACGCATCACGTGCGCGCGCTGCCACAATCATCCGCTCGAAAAGTGGACGCAGGTGCAGTATTTCCAGATGGCGAATCTGTTCGCGCGCGTCGGCGTGAAAAACGGCGGAATGGCGGGTGAGAACATCGTGTTCGCGAAGGTCTCCGGCCTGTACCCGGCGGACCCGGATTGGACCGCCGAGGATCTCAGGCCCGTGGTGGAGTTCGCGCTCGAGCTATTCGGCCCGGGCCGGCTGATGTTCGGCAGCGACTGGCCGGTCGCCGAGCTCGGCGGCGGCTACGCCAAGGTCTTCACCGAGCTGTCCAGGCTCTTCGCCCAGCTCTCCCCGCCCGACCGCGACGCCATCCTCGGCGGCACCGCCGCGCGCTGCTACGGCCTGCCAGGAAGTCTGCGGGGCGGAAAAGTGTTATGTAGCGGGGGCCAGTCTGGTTTATTCTTCCCGCCGGTATGGAGTCGAGTTCCGTGGTGTCTTCGGTTGTCGGTGACCGGGGGCTCGCCCGAGGTCTAGCAGGGCGGGCCGCGGCGCGGGCCGCCCGCCGGGCGGCCATGGCGCCGATCTCGTATCCGCCCGAGCTGCCGGTCAGCCAGCGCAAGGACGATATCGCCCGGGCCATCCGCGACCACCAGGTGGTGATCGTCGCGGGCGAGACCGGCTCGGGCAAGACCACCCAGATCCCGAAGATCTGCCTGGAGCTCGGCCGCGGCGTCAACGGCCAGATCGGGCACACCCAGCCGCGCCGGCTGGCGGCCAGGACGGTGGCCGAGCGGATCGCCGAGGAGCTGGGCGAGCCGCTCGGCCAGACCGTCGGCTACCAGGTGCGGTTCACCGACGTGTCGGCGGGCGACACGCTGATCAAGGTGATGACCGACGGGATCTTGCTGACCGACATCGCGCGCGACCGCCAGCTGCGCCGCTACGACACGCTGATCATCGACGAGGCGCACGAGCGCAGCCTCAACATCGACTTCATCCTCGGCTACCTCAGGCAGCTGCTGCCCTCGCGGCCGGACCTCAAGGTCATCATCACGTCCGCGACCATCGACCCGGAGCGGTTCGCGGCGGCGTTCGGCGGCGCGCCGGTGATCGAGGTGTCCGGCCGGACGTACCCCGTGGAGGTGCGTTACCGGCCGCTCGGCGACGACGGCGACCTGGGGCAGGCGATCGGCGACGCGGTGGACGAGCTGTCCGCCGAGGGACCCGGCGACATCCTGGTGTTCCTGTCCGGGGAGCGCGAGATCCGCGACACCGCGGACCTGCTGTCCGGCCGGGACCGGCTGGAGGTGCTGCCTTTGTACGGCCGGCTGTCCGCCGCCGAGCAGCACCGGGTGTTCCAGCGGCATTCGGGCAGCTTCACCCGCCGGGTGGTGCTGGCCACCAACGTGGCCGAGACCTCGCTCACCGTGCCTGGCATCCACTACGTCATCGACCCGGGCACCGCGCGCATCTCCAGGTACAGCCACCGGACCAAGGTGCAGCGGCTGCCCATCGAGCCGATCTCGCAGGCGTCGGCCAACCAGCGCAAGGGCCGCTGCGGCCGGACCGCGGACGGTATCTGCATCCGGCTGTACTCCCGCGCCGACTTCGAGTCCCGGCCGGAGTTCACCGACCCGGAGATCCTGCGCACCAACCTGGCCTCGGTGATCCTGCAGATGGCCGCGATCGGCCTCGGCAACGTCCCCGCGTTCCCGTTCATCGACCCGCCCGACGAGCGCAACATCGCCGACGGGCTGACCCTGCTCGCGGAGCTGAACGCGTTCTCCGGCGGCCGGATCACCGGCCTCGGCCGCAAGCTCGCCAGGCTGCCTGTTGACCCGCGGATCGGCCGGATGATCCTCGAGGCCGACAAGAACGGCTGCGTCCGCGAGGTGCTGATCATCGCGGCCGCGCTGTCCATCCAGGACCCGCGCGAGCGGCCGCTTGAGTCCCAGCAGGCCGCCGACGACGCCCACCGCAGGTTCGCCGACCCGGACTCGGACTTCGTCACGTACCTGAACCTGTGGGAGTACCTTGCCGAACGCCAGCGCGAGCTGTCCTCGTCGGCCTTCCGCCGGATGTGCCGCGCCGAGTACCTCAACTACCTGCGCGTCCGCGAGTGGCAGGACCTTCAGGGGCAACTGCAAAGGCTGGCAGGCGATCTCGGGGTGTCCGTCAATTCCTCTTCGGCCGAACGGGCCGTGGTGCATGTCTCGCTGCTGGCTGGCTTGTTGTCGCAGATCGGCATGAAGACCGAACCCCTTGCCTCGGCTGCCTCGGCCGCCTCGGCACCGCGGGGCCGGCGGCCGCGCGCGGAGTACCTCGGCGCCCGCAACGCCAGGTTCGCGATCTTCCCCGGGTCCGTCGTGGCGCGGAACGCCCCGGACTGGATCGTGGCGGCCGAGCTGGTGGAGACGTCCAGGCTGTGGGCGCGGACGGTAACGCGGATCGAGCCTGAGTGGGTCGAACGGCTGGCGCGGCACCTGGTGAAGCGCAGCTACAGCGAGCCGCACTGGGAGAAGAAGCGGGGCTCGGCGGTCGCGCTCGAGAAGGTGACGCTGTACGGGATCCCGCTGGTCGCCGACCGCAAGGTCGGCTACGGCCGGATCGATCCCGCGGCGGCCCGCGAGCTGTTCATCAGGCATGCCCTGGTGGAGGGCGACTGGCAGACCGGCCACCGGTTCTTCGCCGAGAACCGGCGGCTGCTCGCGGAGGCCGAGCAGGTCGAGCGCCGGGCGCGGCGCCGCGGCCTGGTGGTCGGCGAGGAGGAGCTGTTCGCCTTCTACGACGCGCGGATACCGGCCGAGGTGATCTCGGCCCAGCACTTCGACACCTGGTGGAAGAAGGCCCGCCGGGAGGATCCCGGTCAGCTCACGCATCTGCCCGCGGACCTGCTGAGCGAGGACGCGGCCGGGGTCAGCGCGGATTCCTACCCCGAGATCTGGACCTCTTCTTCGGCCGGCTATTCGCTGCCGTTGTCGTACGCCTTCGAGCCCGGCGCCGCGGCCGACGGCGTGACCGTGGACATCCCGCTGAGCCGGCTCAACCAGGTGAACGCGGATGAGTTCTCCTGGCTGGTCCCCGGGCTACGGCAGGAACTCATCACCGAGATGATCCGGTCGCTGCCCAAGGCGCTGCGCCGCGACCTGGTGCCCGCGCCAGACCTGGCGCGCGAGGTCGTCGCCCGTCTCGGCCGCCTTGCCGCCCCGGCCGGCGACCTGCGCGACGCGGTCGCCCGCGAACTGCGCTCGCTGCGTGGCGTGGACGTGCCGCGGGATGCCTGGGATCTGGACAAGCTGCCGCCGCACCTGCGGATCACGGTCCGGGTGACCGACGGGGATCGGGTCGTGGCCGAGGGCAAGGACGTTGCCGAGTTGCAGCGCCTGCTGCGGCCGCGGCTGCGCGCGGTGCTGTCGCGGGCGGCCGGCGATCTCACCCGCACCGGCCTGACGTCCTGGGACTTCGGCGCGCTGCCCGCGGTGTTCCGCGAGGGCACCGTGGTCGCCTACCCGGCGCTGTTCGACGCCGGCCAGACCGCCGACGTGCGCCTGTTCGAGACGGAGGCCGCGGCGCGTTCGGCCATGTGGGCTGGGACGCGGCGGCTGATCCTGCTTGGCGCGCCGTCGCCGGTCAAGTCCATCGCGGACAGGCTGTCCACCCAGGCGAAGCTGGCGCTCAGCCACAACCCGCACGGCGGCGTGGCGGCCATGTTCGCCGACTGCGTCAACTGCGCTGCCGACTTCCTGATCGCGGAGGCGGGCGGGCCTTCTCGGGATCGCGAGGGTTTCGAGCGGCTGGCCGCCGCGGTCCGCTCCCGCCTGCGCGAGGTCACCGCCGAGGTGGTGACGCAGGTCGAGTCGGCGCTGCGATTGGCCCACGCGGTGGCGGCCCGGCTGGACTCCGCGGGTTCGCCGGCGGGTTCGCCGGGGGGTTCTTCGGCGGGTTCTTCTGTCGAGGCGGCGCTCGCCGACATCCGGGCGCAGCTCGGCGGGCTGATCTATCCCGGGTTCGTCGCCGCGACCGGCTACCGGCGGCTGCCGCAGCTGACCCGTTACCTGCGGGGAATCCAGTACCGGCTGGACAAGCTGGCGGAGAACCCCGGCCGTGACGCCGCGAACATGGCCATCGCGCAGCGTGTCGAGCAGGCCTACCGGCGGGCGGTGGCCGAGCTGCCCGGCCCGCGCCGGGACGACCCGGACGTGCGCGAGGTGCGCTGGATGCTGGAGGAACTGCGGGTCAGCCTGTTCGCCCAGACCCTCGGGACCCTCGCGCCCGTGTCGGAGAACCGCATCATGGCGGCCCTGCGCCGACTCAGTACCTAACCGCCGCATTCGGGCCTTTCGCCCGGCGTGTCGCTGCCTGCATATGAGCTACATAAACTGCTATGTTTCTCTTAATGTGTTACATAGCTCATTCGTGCGGTGAAAGCCGCGGGAAGGCAGGAACCGTGACCGGAGAACCAACCCCCGCGCGGCGCCGCCTGGTCGGCAACGCGCTGCGCCGGTACCGGGAGAACGTCGGGTACGCGCTCGAGGACGCCGCCCGGGTGCTTGAGTGCGACCGGTCGAAGATCAGCAGGATCGAGACCGGCCAGCGCGGCATCAGGCCAAAGGAGCTCCGCGAGCTGCTGGCCGAGTACGGCGTACCGGTCAGCGAGCAGCTCGCGCTGCTGACGATCGTCGGCCGCGGCAGTCGGCGCGGCTGGTGGGATCACTACACGCACGTGCTGTCCGAGGCGTACCTGGACTACATCATCATGGAATCGGCCGCATCGGAGATCATGGTCTACGAGGCCCAGCTCGTGCCCGACCTGCTGCAGACCGATGACTACGCCGCCGCCCTGGCCCGCGCCGAGCCAGGTTTCACCAAGGAGCAGCGCGAGGACACCGTGGCGGCCAAGGCCGTGCGCAGGCAGGCCGTGCTTGGCGGTGCCGACGGAGGTCCGCGTCTCGCCGTGGTACTCGGCGAGGGCGCGCTGCACCAGGAGGTCGGCGGACCGGACGTCCTGGCCGGGCAGATCCGCCAGCTGATCGAGCTGAGCACCGGCGTCGCCGCGATCACGATCCAGGTGCTGCCGTTCGCCGCGGGCGCGCACGGGGGCGCCGGCAGCGGGTCACTCGCGATCCTCAGGTTCCCCGATGCGCCCAGCCTCGGGGTCGTCTACCTGGAGGCGCTATCCGGCGGGGTCTACCTGGAGAGCCAGGACGACGTCGCCCGTTATATCCGGGCCTTCGCGCTGCTGCGAGCGTCCGCACTCAGCGCCGAGGACAGCGTGAGCCTGCTGCGGAGCCTGATCCGCTAGTTGCGGTGCGGGTGGCGCAGCTGCTGGGTGACGGCGGCGAGCTTGTCGATGATGTCCTGGATGTCCTGAACGGCCCGCTGCGACCTGGGGACCTGAGGTGGCACCGGGGTTTTGGGAGACCGCGCCGGCGTGCTGCCGTTGTCGGCGGTGGCGGCGTAGCGGCTGGCGTCATCCTGCCCTGACGGGCGCGGCGGGGGCTCCGTGTTGACGTCCTGCACGCTGTTGCCGGGGTTCATGCCTGGCGTCTCCTGGAGGAAAATGCCCGAATTACCGGGGATTGCGGGGAAGGCGGACGGGCTGCACGGGTCGCGTGGGAGTTATGTCACCCGCCGGGTTAACTGCATGGGCCATGTTACTAGGATTTCTACCAGTATGTCATGCGACACGCGAGTTGCCTAGCATGGCCTGTTTCCGATGAGCATCTAGCAGGTCAGGCGGCGTGTCGCCGACGGCTGGCCGCGAATTCCGGTGATGACGGACAGGCACCGCTAACGATTGCAGAAATGGCGTGGCTTTACCCGTTGCGCATGCACGTGCAACTGCAAAATGCATCCGGGGTTGGCGGTGTGCTTTGCCCTTGCCTGACCGCGGGTCGGGGCCTCGGCGGCCGGGGCGTTACCCTGGAGCGAAACGGAGAAGATACCTCCAAATCGGTGAGGCCCATGTCTGATGTCAACCCCGCGGCGGGCGACGCGAGGCGGCGCTGGCTCATCCTGGTCGTAATCGGCCTCGCGCAGCTGATGGTCATCCTCGACGTCACGGTGATGAACATCGCGCTGCCTTCGGCCCAGCGCGCGCTGAATTTCACCACGGTGGACAGGCAGTGGGTGGTCACCGCCTACACGCTGGCGTTCGGCAGCCTGCTCCTGCTCGGCGGCAGGCTGGCCGACCTGCTCGGCCGCAAGGTGACGTTCCTTGTCGGGCTCGTCGGCTTCGCCGGCGTCTCGGCCGTGGGCGGCGCCTCCGTCAATTTCACCATGCTGATTACCGCCCGGGCCTGCCAGGGAGCGTTCGGAGCCATCTTGGTGCCGTCGGCGCTGTCGCTGCTGACGACGACGTTCACCGAGCCACGGGAGCGCGGCAGGGCGTTCGGCATCTACGGCGCGATCGCCGCGGCAGGCAGCGCGATCGGCCTGCTGCTCGGCGGCGCGCTGACCGAGTACCTGTCCTGGCGGTGGACGCTGTACATCAACCTGTTCTTCGCCGGCCTGGCCTTCATCGGCGGCTCGATGCTGCTGGAGCGGCAGCCGTCCCGGGTCAAGCCGAAGCTGGATATCCCGGGTGTGATCGCGATCTCCGGCGGGTTGTTCTGCCTGGTCTACGGGTTCTCGAACGCGGCGACGCACAACTGGCACACGCCTTCCACGTACGGCTTCCTCGCCGCCGGCGTGGCGCTGGTCATCGTGTTCGCGTTCTGGCAGGGCCGCGCCCCGCACCCGCTGCTGCCGCCCCGCGTGGTACTGGACCGCAACAGGGGTGGCGCCTACCTCTCGATGCTCATCGCCGCATCGGGCATGTTCGGTACCTTCCTTTTCCTCACCTACTACATGCAGGACACGCTCGGCTACTCGCCCGTCGTCACCGGCTTCGCTTTCCTTCCGATCGCCGGCGCCATCGCCATCGCGGCCAACATGTCCACCATCGTGCTGATGCCGAGGGTGGGACCCAAGCCGCTGGTCGCGACCGGGATGCTGGTCGCGGCCGGCGCCGCGACCTGGCTGGCCCAGCTTGGGCCGCACACCGGCTATGTGTCCGGCATAGTCGGCCCGCTCATCCTCACCGGCGTCGGCCTCGGCATGGTGATCGCGCCGTCCATCAACACGGGCACCTTCGGCGTGATGCCGCAGGACGCGGGTGTCGCCTCGGCGAGCGTCACCGTCGGCCAGCAACTCGGCGCCTCGATCGGCACCTCGCTGCTGAACACGATCTTCGCGGGCGCGGTCGCGTCATACCTGGCCGTGCATCTCGCGGAGGCCAGGATCATCGGCCGCGCCGGGCTGACCGGCCTGGCGCTGGCGCACGGCTACGACACCGCCTTCTGGTGGACCGCGGCCATCCTCGTGGGCGGGGCGGTCGTCGCCGGATCGCTGTTCCGCCGCGGGCCACTCGTCCCAAGGAACCCATCGGGCGCGTCGACTGCGGAAGCAGACGAAACGCAGGTAGGCCCCGCGATTTCGGCGTGATTCCGGGGTCGTAGCTGCACGGAAAATCGGTGCTGGGAAAATCAACGGCGTTTGTCTGGTCCGCCCACGCGCCGCGACATAAACTGCCTGAGTCGAGTTATTCGAGCGTTAAGGGTTCTGTGCTGGTTTTGCTGCCTACCCGCGCCACCTCCAGCCGAATGGATCGAGATGCGCGCCACCGTTTTTCCGACGCCAGGGATACCTGCCGGTAGAGACGACGCCGACGGCGACCCGGAGGCCGATCAACAGCGCAGTTCGCAGTTGCGGCGGCGAGATGGCCAGTCCTGGCCGCCGATCACCGCCGTCCTTATCGCGGTCGGCGGCCTGTGCGCCTTGGTCCAGGGCCCGCTGTGGAACCAGAGCGCGGCCCTCGCCGGGGTGAACTTGACGGTCTCGCTGCTGTTCGTCTTCACCGGCTTGCGGCTCCGCGCCGAACCGGGTCAGCGCGGCGTGGCGTGGGCGCTCATGCTGGCCGGAGTGCTCCGGTCGGTCGACTTCGTCGACGCCTGGCATGAATCGCCGCTGGGAGTTTATACGCTGGTATTCGGCGGCGTGGATCGCCTCTTCGGCGCCTGGGCACTGCTGCGTTATCCCAACCATTCCCTGCTCAGGCACCAGCGGGTCTATCTTGTCCTGCTGACCGGCTGGATGCTCATCGGCCGCGGGCTTATCGCCGTGACATCGACGGCGTCATTGGATGGCTACCCCGCATCGTCCTGGTGGCCCGCGCTGATATCGAATATGCGGCTGGCGGACATCCTCAACTATGTCGTCAACGCCGGCGAGGGAATCCTCGGCCTGGCGCTCCTCGTGCTCCTTGTGCTGCGTCTCACCCGGACCAGGGGCCTGGACCGGGTGGTCATCACGCCGATCATCGTGGCAGGCCTGGCGGCCGTAATCGCCGCAGGCGCGTCGGCCGTGGCCCAGATGGTGGTGAGCATTGCCACCTCGCCGAACGGCGCCTACATCGCGGAGAGCGCGGTGGACCTAGCCGTGCCGCTGGCCTTCCTGGTTGCGGTGATCCAGCGGGCCCTGCTGCTGCGGAACATCGCCGGGCTGACCGCCCAGATCTCGGCGGGCGCCGACGTCGGCGCGGTGCGCCACGCGTTGCGCAGCACCCTGCATGACCCGACGCTGGACGTGCTCGACCTGTCCGCCTCTGCCTCCGCCCCCGCCCCCGACCGCCTTGTCGAGTTCATCCACGCCGATGGGGGCGCCCCGATCGCGGTCGTCATCGCCGATCCGGCGCTTGCCAGGTACCGGGGCCTGTTCGACGCCGCCGTGCAGACCAGTGCGCTGGCGCTGAAGAACGCCCAGCTTCAGGCGCAGGCCGCACGGGAAAAGCTGGAACAGGTCAGGGCGTCGCAGGCCCGGATCATCGAGGCCGGGCTGGCGGAACGGCGGCGCCTGGAGCGCGACCTGCATGACGGCGTGCAGCAGCACCTGCTCGGCGTGGCCGCCCAGCTCACGGCCGCGATGACCGGTACGTCCGACCCGGTGGCCGCCGTGGCCTTCGCCCGGGCGAAGGACGGGCTCAGGGAGGTCCTAGCCGGGCTGCGGGATCTTGCCCACGGGATCCACCCGGCGTTGCTCTCCCAGGGCGGCCTGGCGGCCGCGCTCGAGGACGTCGCGGAACGGCTGCCGCTGCCGGTCCTGGTGACCGTTTCCGGCCCGCGGCCCGCTCCCGCCGTGGAGGCGACGGCTTACTACATCGCCTGCGAGGCCCTGGCCAACGCGGTGAAGCACGGCGACGCGAACCGCGCTGTCGTTACCGTCAGGGTCAGCGAGTCGCAGCTGGAGATGGAGATCGCCGACGACGGCGTCGGCGGTGCTCCCTCCGCCGGTACTCCTTCTCCCGGTGCTCCCTCCACCGGTGCTCCCCCCGCCGGCGGCCAGGGGCTGGCCAACATCGCGGACCGGGTGGGCGCGCTGAACGGCGAGGTCAGCATCGATAGCCCGGCAGGGAAAGGCACTCGTGTCGAGGTGAGGATTCCATGCGGTTAGCGATCGCCGAGGACTCCGGGCTGTTCCGCAGCAGCCTCACGCTGCTGCTCGAGGCCTCGGGAGCCCAGGTCACATCGAGCACGGCCTCCGGCACGGAACTGCTGTCCGCCATCGGGCCCGACCCTCCGGACGTCGTCATTCTCGACATCCGGATGCCCCCATCCTTCACCGACGAGGGTATCGGCACGGCCGCCGAGGTGCGGAGCCGTTACCCGCGGGTCGGCATTCTCGTGCTGTCCACCTACGCCGAGACGAGCTACGCCAGCCAGCTTCTCGACACCGTCAGCACCGGCGTCGGCTACCTGCTGAAGGACAACGTCACCGACGTCGGCGCGCTCATGGACAGCCTTGCCAGGGTCGCGTCGGGGGAAACAGTGATAGACCCGACCATCGTCCGGCGCCTGCTGCAGCAGAACCGGACGCCGAGCAGAATCGACGCGCTCAACGACCGCGAACGAGCGGTGCTCAGGCACATGGCGGAGGGCCGCTCCAACCTGGGCATAGCGAAAAAGCTCTTCCTCAGTGCCCGGACGGTCGAAACCCACGTCACCAGCATCTTCACCAAACTGGGACTGGACCAGGCCGATACCGACAACAACCGCGTACGGGCCGTACTCGCCTTTCTCCGCTCCGCAGAACCCGCGGACAAAAGGGCTGGAGGAGAGGCCGCGGACTGACGTCCGCCCCACCCCAATGGCCTCGCCTCCAGCCCGGCTCAGGTAAGCGTGATTACGTCCTTTTCCCCGAAAGCGTCAGCCAGGTCCCTGTCCAGCCGGCCGACCGTGAAATCGGCGATGACCTTGCCTACCGCGGCCGCGCCGCCCTGGCCAGCAGGATTCTCCTGCGCGGCACCCTTCAGCAGGCTCACCCGGATGTGGAACGTGTCGCCGTGCCGCTCACGGGATACCGTCGCGGCAGTGGCCCATGGCATCGTCTTCCTTGCCTCGAGTATCAGCACCACGATCTGAGCGACCCCGAGCGTCTCCACTCGCCGCCAGGCCGACGACGGCTGCCCTCCGTCGACGCTCGCCTGCCGCATAGCGGAAAGTCTCCCCGCCGGAGTGCGCGTAAGGTATCAGGGAAATCACCGGACTTGACGCGGGTTTCCACTCGCGCGGCCACGGGGATCCCCGATGGTTTCCCGGTACCGTCCGCCGTTCCTGAGCTCACCGCCGAGGCCATCAGAGTAGAAAGGCTCCATGACAACACCGAACTGGGACTCGGCGTATGCGGCGGGTCAGCCGCCGCCGTGGGATATCGGTCACCCGCAGCCTGCGTTCGTCCGGCTGGCGGACGACGGCCTGCTGCGCGGGCGGGTGCTCGACGTCGGCTGCGGGACCGGGGAACACGCGCTGCTCGCGGCGGCCAGGGGCGCGGACGCGATGGGCGTCGACGCTGCACCGCTCGCCATCGAGCGGGCACGCGGCAAGGCCGCGGAACGAGGCATCAAGGCGCGCTTCGAGGTCGCAGACGCGCTGAGCCTGGCCGACCTCGGGCTGACCTTCGACACGGTCATCGACAGCGGTCTTTTCCACGTGTTCGACGACCAAGACCGTGCCAGGTATGTCGCCAGCCTGGCCGCTGTGCTGCGCGACGGCGGCCGCTGCTATCTGATGTGCTTCAGCGACCGCCAGCCAGGAGACTTCGGCCCGCGCCGGGTCAGCCAGGACGAGCTGCGCGCCGCCTTCCGCGACGGCTTTCGGGTCGCCGGCATTACCGCGGATACCTTCGATATCAACCCCGGGCTCGGCACGATGGCCGCGCAAGCCTGGCTCGCGACGCTTGAGCGGACGGCCGACGCCGCCCCGCCAGCCGATGCAGATCCGCCGGAATGACACGGCGGCGGCATTATGCCTGCGCTGTCGCGCTTGCCCTGGCCTGCTCGGCGTGCGGCGGCGGGGTCGGCGCGTCCGTCACGTCCTCACCGCCGGCGCCCTCAGCGGCGGCGCCCTCCTGCCCGAGCCGGATCTTCTCCCGGATGACCGAGGCCCAGCGGGTCGGCCAGCTGTTCCTCGTCGGAATCGCCGGGAACCCGATCGCCGAGGTCGCCCAGGCGGTCACGACGTACCACTTCGGCTCCCTGCTCTTCGGCACCGACACCACTGCGGGCGTGACGGGGATCCGGCAGCTGACCCGCAAGCTCCAGGCACTGACCTCCTCGTACGCGACCGCCGGGGTCCGTTTCTTCATCGCCGCCAATCAGGAGGGCGGCGAGGTCCAGAACATGCAGGGGCCGGGCTTCGCCCAGATCCCGCCTGCCCTGGACCAGGGCCAGCTGACCCCCGGCGACCTGCAGCGACAGGCGGCGGACTGGGGCCGCGAGCTCAGCTCGGCAGGCGTCAACCTCAACCTGGCGCCGGTGATGGACGTCGTGCCGCCGGGGACCGCCGCCGAGAACCAGCCCATCGGCGCGCTGCAGCGCGAGTTCGGCGATACGCCGGCGATCGTGGCCGATCACGGCGTGGCGTTCATCAAGGGCATGCGCCAGGCCGGGGTCGCGACCACCGCCAAGCACTTCCCCGGTCTTGGCCGGGTTGGCGGCAACACCGATTTCACCTCCGGGGTAGTGGACACCGTGACCACGCCGGATGACCCCTACCTGAAGACCTTCCAGGCCGCCATCGACGCGGGAGTGCCCCTGGTCATGGTCGCCCTGGCCACCTACACGCGCATCGACCCCAGGCACCTCGCGGCTTTCTCCTCGCAGGTAATGCGCGTGATGCTGCGCCAGAAGATGCACTTCCGCGGTGTGATCATCTCCGATGACCTGGGCGTCGCGGCAGCGGTGGCCGATATCCCGCCGACGGCCCGCGGGATCGACTTCCTGGCCGCAGGCGGCGACATGATCACCTCAGAGAGCCTGACCGTGGCAGTGCAGATGGACGAGGCCATCCTCGAGCGCGCCGCCGTCGATCCGGCCTTCCGCGCCGAGGTGAACTCCGCCGTCAGGTATGTCCTTACCGCAAAGCAGGCGTACCACCTGCTGCCGTGCTCGTGAGGCTGGCTTTCTGGGGCCTGGCGCCGCTGGGCCACATGCCCAGCCGGCCGAACAACGCCACCAGGGCGGGTACCAGCAGCGAGCGGACGGCGATCGCGTCGATGATCACCCCGACGCCCATGGCGACGGCGATCTCCCTGAACTGCTCCAGCGGTATCACCGCCAGCATGGCGAAGCTCGCCGCGAGCGCGACGCCCGCGGTGGTGATCGCCCGCGAGGCGGCAGGCGCGGCGACGGCCACCGCGTCCGGCACCGGCCGCCGTCTGGCTTCCTCCCAGATGCGCCCGACCACGAAGACGTTGTAGTCCGAGCCGAGCGACACGAGCAGCACGCCAGCCGCGAATGGCACGAAGTACACCAGGCTGTCGAAGCCGAGGAACTCCCGGCAGATCAGCATCGTCAGTCCCAGGGACGCGAGCACGGCCAGGACACTGGCGGCCAGCAGGTAGACCGGCGCGAGCAGCGACCGCAGGAACAGCACCAGCAGGATCAGCGTCACCACCATGATCGCCACCGAGATGCGCCCGAGGTCGGCGAAGATGGAGCCGATGGAATCGCCGGTCAGCGCGGTCTGGCCGGCCACCTCGAATCGCACGCCGGTCAGCCCGGCGGAACGGCCGAGGGCGGGAAGAGCATCCTGCAGCGCACGGACCGCTCCGATAGCGGTCGCGTCAAGCGGATCGGTCCGCTCGACCACGAGGAACCGTGCCGCCCCGCCGGAGGCCGCCAGCATCGGGTTCAGCGGCCCGGTGGGGTTAGGCAGGCTGGCCGGGCCGGCCAGCTCGGCGACGCCTGGCTGCGTCGCCAGTTCATGCTGCAGCCGGGCCAGGGCCGCGGTCTGCCCGGTAACACCCGGGCCGATTACCAGGATCTCGGTGGGGGACAGGATGCCAGGCGCGAAGCCGTCCCCGGCGGCGGTGGCGGCGCGCACGGCCTGGGAAGCGGGCGGCAGCTCCCCGATCAGCGGCGATCCCAATGGCATCGAGCGCACGCCGGAGGCGGCCGCGAGCAGGACGAGCGTGCAGGCCGCGACGATCAGCAGCGCCACCGGCCGTGCGGCGGCGAATCGCGCCGACCGCACCCCCAGGTTCCAGCGCGAAGCCTGGCGGGACGCCGCCGCCATGCTGCCCTCGCGCCTGCTGACGCCGAGGCGCCGCAGCCGCGCGGGGACGGGCCGGAACAGCAGGCCGCCGAATATCGCCATCAGCGCGGGCCCCAGCGTCATCGACACCGTCACCGCGACCACCACGGTGAGCGCCAGCCCCGGCCCGAACGCCCGCAGCAATTCCGTCCTTGCCACCACGAGCGAGGCCGTGGCGGCCGCGACGATGAGGCCCGCGGCGGCGATGATCGGCCCGACCTCCGCGGTGGCCAGCCGTGCCGCGCGCACCCGCGGCACGCCGTCGGCGAGCCGCCCGCGCAGGCCATCGAAGAAGAACACCGAGTAATCGGTGGTCACGCCGAGCAGCAGGACGATCAGGACGGGTTCGATGTCGGGCGGCAGCGAGACACCCGCACGCTGAGCGCCCCAGGCCACGATCCGGACGGCGAGCACGTATGCCGTGCCCGCACAGGCAAGCGCGGCCAGCGGCGCCCCCACCGACCTGAACCGCAGGCCCACGATCAGCGCGATGGCGAGCACGGTGAACAGCTCCACCCGGCTGAGATCGCGGGAGATGATCAGGCTCTGGTCGTATTCCGCCGGGATCGGGCCGGTGATGCCCACCACGTCGTCGGCGGGCTGGCTGAGGAACCAGTGCACGTAGGCCTGCGCGCCCGCCGTCTGCGCGCCGAACGACGTGCCAGGGCGGAAGTAAAGGAAGGTGATGACCGTGGTGGAGTGCTCATGCGTTCCTGGCAGCAGGCCGGCGGTGTTGGGCAGCGGGAATACCCCGGCCAGGCCCGCGATTCCGCCAGCCGGACCTGGGCTGACAGGTCCGGACAGGATCTGCGCCACATCCGGCTGCCCCGCCGTGGCCAGCGCGGCCGCAGCCCGTGCCGCCTCGGCCCTAGGCAGCTCGCCGGGCTGGCCGGCCAGCCCGCGGTCCACCGCCACTGCCTGGCGGATGGCGCGGTCCACCGTGGCCGCCAGCATCCCGCGCGGGTCGCGCTGCACCACGGCCACCGCCGCGTCGAGCGGGAAGCCGAACAGCCGGGTCGCATCGCTCTCCGCGTGGGCCGCGGCCGAGCCAGGCGGTATCAGGTTGGACAGATTCGCAGACGAGGTGGCGCTCAGCGGCGGGAGGAACACGATGGCCGCCGCCACGGCCGCGGCCCACCCGCCGACGATGAAGTACCGCAGGCCCACGACCACGAATGCGTACCCGCGAGCCAGCAGGCCCGCGGCCGGGCGCTGCGACGCCGAGGGATCTGGGCCTGGAGGCTGCGCTGGTGACGCCATGAGGCTTGCCCCTACCCCGGATCGGGCCGACTATCGCCCGGCCCTCCCACCGGCTCCCAGCATCGCCGCCGCCCGCCTTACCACCGGCTCCCGGCCAGGCTTCCGCCTGGCCGGGTCCGCCGCCTTACGACAAGGGCTTCGCGAGGTTGTAGACGGTCTGGCCGCCCACGGTCTCCTTGGTGAAGTGGGCCGCCACCCACTGGGAGATGGCCGACGAGCCCTGGCCGCCGCCGAAGCTCTCGCTGCCCTGGCCCACGTAGTAGTGCACCTCATGATCGGCCACGAGTTCCTTGAACGCCGCCAGCGTGGGCCAAGGGTCGGTCCCGTTGAACCCGCCGATAGCCATCACCGCGTCGTCCGTTGCCAGCTCCAGCGGCGCCGCCTCCTGAGAGCCCTCGGTGGCCGCGACCCACTTATAGCTGGATGCGTTCTGCTCGAGCAGCTTCACCAGCGCGCTGCTCACCTGCGTATCACCGCTGAGTCCGCCAGGACCGCCGACGCCGCCGCCCGCGCCACCGCGGCCGCCGAATCCGCCGGCCCGGCCGCGGAAGCCCCCGGTGCCCGTAGCTCCGCCAGGCCGCGTTCCCGTCGCGCCGCCGCCGGTGCTGCCGGTTCCGGTGCTGCCCGTCCCGGTGCTGCCTGTTCCGGACCCGCCGATGCCGCCGCCGCCGGCCCCGCCGGCGGTTCCCGTACCGCCGGGCCCGCCGACCGCGCCTGGGCCACCACCTGCGCCGCGGCTGAACTGGCCCGGCGCCCCGCCGGCGAAACCGCCCCCGGGCCTGCCGCCAAACCCGCCGCCAAGCGCATCCGCCTGCGGCCCGGCGCTAGGGATCGACCCGGTGTGCGCGGAGTTGACCGTGTCCAGCGCGTAAGCGGTCGGCCCGGCCAGCCCGGCGATCATCGCCAGCCCCACCGGCAGCAGGACTAGCGTCAGCCGCCCGCGGCGAGAGCGGGCCAGTCCAGCCAGCCGTGGTCCCGCTAGCACCGCGCCCGCGCCCGCCACGCCCGCGACCAGCACAACCCAGCGCAGCCATGGCAGCCAGCCCGGCGTCCGGTCCAGCAGGACGTACGCCCACACTGCCGTAACCACCACGCAAGCCGCCATCGTGGCGCGCCCGACAAGGCCGAGCCTGGCCTGCCAGAGGGCCACCGCGCCGATGCCGACAAGAGCAGCGATGCCGGGCGCGAGCGCGACCATGTAGTACGGGTGAATGATGCCGCTCATGTAGCTGAATACCAGGCCGGTAACCAGCACCCAGCCGCCCCACAGCAGAGCCGCTGCCCGGGTCCTGTCGGTCCGCACCGCCCGCCGCGACACCCACACCATCGCGACGAGGGCGATCAGCGCAGCGGGCAGCAGCCAGCTGATCTGCCCGCCGAACTCGGACTGGAACAGCCGGATCAGCCCGGTCGCGCCGCCCCACCCGCTGCCTCCGGTCCCGCCGCCGACGGAGCCGGTCTCGTTGCCATCCAGCCGCCCCAGGCCGTTGTACCCGATGGCGAGCTGCAGGATGTTGTTGTCCGTCGAACCGCCGAAGTAGGGCCTGTCAGCCGCAGGAGTGAGCTGTGCGATCAGCACCCACCAGCCCGCCCCGGCGATGATGCCGAAGCCCATGGCCACCGTCTGCCAGACCCGCTTGCCAAGCCGGGGCGGCCCTGCCCACAGGTAGGCGGCCGCCATCCCCGGCACGACCAGGAACGCCTGCAGCATCTTGGCCAGGAACGCGAACCCCAGCAGGACGCCGCAGAACACCAGCCACTTCGTCCGCCCGTTCTCGACCGCCCGCACGAGCGCGTATGCCGCCGCGGTCATCAGCAGCACCAGGAGTGCGTCCGGGTTGTTGAACCTGAACATCAGGGCAGCCGCCGGCGTGAGCGCGAGCACCAGCCCGGCGATGAGCCCGGCCGCCGGGCCGAACCAGCGGCGGACCGCGGCGTACAGCAGAGCCACCGAGCCCACGCCCTCCAGCGCCTGCGGGACCAGCATCGACCATTGGCTGAAGCCGAAGATCCGCCCGGACAGCTCCATCACCCACAGGGAAGCGGGCGTCTTGTCCACGGTGATGAAGTTGGAGGAGTCAAACGAGCCGAAGAAGAACGCCTTCCAGCTCTTGGTGCCCGCCTGGACCGCCGCCGAGTAGAAATCGTTGGCCCAGCCGTTCCTCGTGAGATTCCACAGATAGAGCACGGCCGTCAGGCCCAGCAGCCCAAACAGCACCGGGCGTGCCCACCGCGGATCTGTCTCAGGCCCGCGCAGCAGATGCCGTATCCGGCTCCGAGCCGGCGTCGATCCGCTGCCGGTCGCGTGCGCCGGGATGAAGGTGGTCGCGCTCAACTATTTCTCCTTGACTTAGTGAGTTGTCATACGTGTGCCTGGACGTGCCGAACACCCAGTGCCTGTACAGCAGGAACCTGATAACCGTGGCCAACAGGTTGGCGGCGACGAGGACGCAGACCTCTGCCCAGCGACCGGGGTGGGCCGAGCCCGAATGCAGTGCGGCAAGCGCCGCCGAGGTCAGCGTCAGCCCGATGCCGAACGCGATAAGCCCCTTGACCTGGTGCCTGGCCGCGTGCACCCGCCCGCTGATCCCGAACGTCACCCTCCGGTTCACCGCGGTATTGGCCACCGCGGTCGCGCCCAGAGCGAGCACGTTGGCCGCCTGGGCCGGCATGACGCCGCGCAGCGCCAGGTAGAGCAGCACGTACGCGAGCGTGCTCGCCACGCCTACGGCGATGAACCTCATGATCTGGCGCGGAAGCTCGCGCCCGGCGGTGTGCCTCGCGTTCCCGCGGGCCATGGCGAGCGAAGGGCCGCGCAGCCGCGGGATCATGATCGACCCGCGGCTGAAACCCCAGCCAAGCCGTGCCATGCCGCGCAGGTCAGCCAGCGCGGTCGCGACGATGTCCACCCGCGAGTCGAGGTCGTCGATCCAGTCCACTGGGACCTCGTGGATCCGCAGCCCGGCCCGCTCGGCGAACACGAGCAACTCGGTGTCGAAGAACCAGCCGGTGTCCCTGGTCAGCGGCAGCAGCACTCGCGCCTGTTCGCGCCTGATCGCCTTGAACCCGCACTGCGCGTCGGAGAACCGCGCCCCCATGCAGAGGTGCAGCAGTAGGTTGTAGCAGCGCGAGATGAGTTCGCGCTTAGGCCCCCTGACCACCCGGGAACCGCGGGCCAGCCGGGTACCGATCGCCAGGTCGCTGTGCCCCGACAGCAGCGGCGCCACCAGCGGCAGCAGGGCGTTCAGATCTGTCGACAAATCGACATCCATGTAAGCGAGGACTTCGGCGTCGCTCTGCGACCAGATCGCCCGCAGCGCCCGCCCGCGTCCCGCCTGCTCCATCCGGACGGCCCGCACCCCATCCAGCTCAACAGTCAGCCGGGTGGCGATCGACCAGGTGGCATCCGTGCTGCCGTTGTCCGCGATCGTGATCCGTGCCGTGAACGGAAAGCTCTCCCGCAGGTACGTAGCAAGCCGCCGGATGCTTGGTCCGAGATCCCGCTCCTCGTTGCGGACCGGCACCACGATGTCCACTTGCACAACGCTCATGACCATGAGATTCGCCGGTCATGCTTCGCCGCACCTGAACCAATCTTATGCATCGGCTATGAGCAAACCCCGCCACGCCCGCTGGCCAGGATTACACCCGAAACACGGCGTTTCGCGTCGCCTAAAAGCAATCTTTTCGCTATTATGTTTGATACACGGTAAGGAATTGAGCTCAAGATCAATTATCCGAACGGACGGTGGCGTATGTCCGCAGGACCGGCCCGCAGGCCCGGACGGGACAACGATCCCGCCCGCCACGGCGGCGACCGGCCTGACACCACCCCCGGCACCTTCCCCGCCTCCGCCTCCGCCTCCGCCTCCGGCCCCGCCTCCGGCCCCGCCTCCGGCACCGCGTCCGCCTCCGGCCCCGCGTCCGGCCCCGGCCCCGCGTCCGGCCCCGGCCCCGCGTCCGGCACCGTTCCCGCTTCCGGCCCCGCGCCCACCTCCGGCCCCGGCCGGGCCGACGACGGTCCGCTCCCCGCCGCGAGCCTGGCCGGCTGGGTTCCCCTCCCCGCGTCCAGCCAGGACTGGCTGGACGCGGCCGAGTGGGCGGCGAGCCGGGCGGCCTGTGAGGATGAGGAGGAGCCGGTCGATCCGGAGCTGGAGGACGGGCCGCCTGATTGGGAGGGCCTGGACGCGGTGATCGCGGAGGCGCGGGAGATCACGGCTGCGGAGGCCCGGGACGCTGAGTACGCGGCCCGGATGGTGGCCGGCGGCGGATTCGGGCTGGTCGGCGCGGCGCCGGGTCACCGCGGCCCGGGGCAGCCCGGGTCGGCGAAGTCGTTCGCCGGCGAGCACGCCAGCCCGGCGGCCGCGTTCGGGTCCGGCCTGGTCCTGGACACCGCGCCTGGCTGCATCACGCTGGCGCAGTTCGCCGATGCCGTGGCCGGCCCGGAGGACCGCTATCCGGGCGCGACGGACGACGAGATCGTCGGGGTGATCTGCGCCCTGGACCGGGTCGAGTCTCACGTGGCCGCCCGCAAGCTGGCGGCCGTCGCGGAGTTCATCCGCCGCCGCCCGTCGCCAGACCAGGAGACGGACGCATCACGGGACCCGCAGGAAGATCTGCGTAAGAACACCCCGCAGGAATGTCAATGCAAGGGCACCGCGCAGGATTCGCCGGAAGGTTCGCACAAGAACGCCCCGCAGGATTCGCCGGAAGGTCCGCGCAAGAACGCCCCCCAGGATCCGGCGCAGGGCGGCACGGAGAACAGGGCGGCGAAGAGCCCGTTGGCGCGCGGCGCGGCGGAGGGCTGCGCCCTGCACAGCGCCGCGGGAAGCGACGCGCAGATTGCCTCGCCCGAGAGCCGGGGGAAGGACGGCGGGGACAGCCCGCGGAACGGTAGTCCGGCGGACAGCCCGGCGAAGGGCGCGGCGGACAGCCCAGAGCAGGGCGCGGCGGACAGCCCAGAGCAGGGCGCGGCGCGGATGCCGGAAGGGTGGGATGAATTCGCGGTCAAGGAGCTAGCCTGGGCGCTCGCCGAGTCGCTGGGCGCGACCGAGAAACTGATGGCGATCGCCGATCATCTGGAAGCCCGGCTGCCCGGCACGAAGGCCGCGTTGCGGGACGGCCAGATCAGCCTGGCCAAGGCGACCATCATCGCGACGGCGACCCAGTTCCTGGACGCGAAGGAGTCGGCCGCGGCCGAGAGCATGGTGCTGGGCCGGGCCGGGCGGCTGACCCCGCCCGGGCTGCGCGCCGCGATCGCCCGCGCTGTCATGGAGGTCGCGCCGAAAAAGGCCCTCAAGCGGCGCGAGGAGGCCGCGGCGAAGTTGACCCGGGTGGAGCGGTGGGCCGAGGACACGGGGAACGCCGCGCTGGCGGGCCGGGAACTGCCGTCCGCCCAGGTGCTGGCCGCTGATCAGCGCATTACCGCGTGGGCCCGGCAGTTGCGGGCGGCCGGGCTGGACGGCGATATGGACGTGCTGCGGGCCCGCGCGTACATGGATTTGCTGCTCGGCATGGACTCCCGCCTCACCGTCGGCGCGGCCGGCCGCAGCGGCGCCGGCAGGGATGGCCAGGACCGGCCGGGCGACCGGGCAAACGGCGGATCCGGCTCGTCCGGCCTGGACGGCGGCCCGGCAGACGCCGGCCACCGGCCCGGCGGGCCGGCAGACGCCGGGGACTGGGCCGACGGCCCGGCAGACGTCGGGGACTGGCCCGGCGGCCTGTCCGACAGCCCCGGTCCCGGCCCGGGCGCGGCACTGCTGCCGCCCGGGTTCTGCGGCCAGATCAACCTGACCGTCCCGCTGGTCACCGCGCTCGGCCTGGCCGACCGGCCCGGCCAGGCAGGGACCCTGGGCCCGGTCG
>Ga0209169_10000665_pt1 | contig 21015 bp, 18 predicted proteins | sample HubBroMetageWRM4_FD_188346 | JGI IMG/M metagenome (GOLD analysis project Ga0209169, IMG submission 188346) | Warmed soil microbial communities from the Hubbard Brook experimental Forest, New Hampshire - Hubbard Brook CCASE Soil Metagenome WRM 4... | ecosystem: Environmental > Terrestrial > Soil...
AGATAGCTGAGCGAACCTGCGTTTTCAGGGCGCGAATGATTCAGATGCGTTCGCAACGATTCAAGCTCGGTGACATCGACTTCTTCGACATAGGCAAAGTGCGGAATGTTGCGCTTGGCCTCGCTCATCCGCTCAGCAATCAAACGGCGCAGTCCGATGACTTTGATTTCCGTTGTGTCGGCAGCCTCTGGCACCGCTTGACGCGGCGCCGGCGTCTGCAGGTCGGCGCGCAGAATGCGCCCGCCCGGACCTGAGCCCGCCACGGTAGTCAGGTCGATGCCTGCCTCGCTGGCACGCCGTCGATTGGCCGGCGAAGTCATGACCCGGCCCTGGCGCGTAACGGTCGCCGCCGCCGGCGCGGCTGTTGGCGCCGCGGACTTCACGACTGATGCCGGTGCCGATACCGCGGACTTCACGACTGGCGCCGGTGCCGCGGGCTTGTGGGCCGGCTCCGGGGCCTGTGCCGTTGTTTTGGCCGCTGACGCGGTCGACGACGCGGGCGGTGCGGCGGCCACCGCGGCCGGCACTGCGCCCTCGCTCAATTCGAACACGATCAGCGGCGAGCCGACGGCCACTTTGTCGCCGGGCGCGCCTGTGACGGACACGACGCGGCCGCTCACCGGCGCCGGAACTTCGACGGCTGCCTTGTCGGTCATCACCTCGACGATGAGTTGGTCCTCGCTCACCGTATCGCCGGGCTTGGTGTGCCAGGCGACAATTTCTGCATCGACCGTGCCTTCTCCCAAGTCCGGCATCTTGAATGTGAATTGACTCATGCAGCTTCCATGACAGTCTTGAGCGCCGCTTTAACTCGCGCCTGACCGGGAAAGTACTCCCACTCGAACGCATGCGGATAAGGAGTATCCCAACCCGCCACCCGTTGAATCGGGGCCTCCAGCGACCAAAAGCATTCCTCTTGAACGATCGACAGCAATTCTGCGCCGAATCCGGAGAATCGGGTGGCCTCATGGGCCACGATGCAGCGGCCGGTCTTCTTCACAGAGGTAACGATCGTCTCCACATCCAGCGGGACCAGCGAACGCAGATCGATGATTTCGGCATCGACGTTCATCGCCGCGGCGGCGGCAACCGCGACATGCACCATGGTGCCGTAGGTGATGATGCTGACGTCGGCGCCGGCGCGCACGATGTCGGCTTTGCCCAGCGGAACCTTGAAATACCCCTCGTCCACTTGGCCTTTGGGGTGCGTGCTCCAGGGCACGGCCGGCTTGTTTGGATCGCCGTCGAACGGACCGTTGTACAGACGCTTCGGCTCGAAGAACACCACCGGGTCATCATCCTCGATGCTGGTGATCAGCAATCCTTTGGCATCGTACGGATTGGAGGGCATCACGACTTTGATGCCGCTGATGTGGGTAAAGAGGGCTTCGGGACTTTGCGAATGGGTCTGGCCGCCGCGAATCCCGCCGCCGCAGGGCGTTCGAATGGTGACCGGCGCGAAAAAATCGCCGGCGCTGCGATAGCGGATGCGCGCCAGCTCGCTGACAATTTGATCGAAGCCCGGATAGATGTAGTCCGCGAATTGAATCTCGGCGACGGGCCGCAGGCCATTCACGCTCATGCCGATCGCAGTGGCCACGATTCCGCCCTCGGCAATCGGCGAATCGATGACACGGTGCTCGCCGTACTTGCGCTGCAAGCCTTCGGTGGCGCGAAATACACCGCCGAAATAACCGATGTCCTCGCCCATCAGCACCACCGCGGGATTCTTGCCCAGCATGATGTCCATGGCGGAATTCAGGGCCTGGATCATGTTCATATTGGCCATGCTTCAGCCCAGTTCCTTGCGCAGCAGGGCTTGCTGACGCTGAAGATTCTGCGGCATGTCCTTGAACACGTCCTCGAACATGGAATCCGGATTCAGCCGCGGGCCTTCGGTCATGGTTCCGAACTTGATCGCTTCCTTCCAGCTCGACGCCACCAGGGCCTCGAGCTCGGCGCTCATGGCCTGGTGCCGCTCTTCGGACCATTCGCCGATTTTGATCAAATGCTGCTTCAGGCGCTGGATGGGATCGCCCAGAGGCCAATGTTCGGCATCGTCTTTGGCGCGGTAGCGCGCGGGATCGTCGCTGGTGGAGTGCGCAGCGCCGCGGTACGTCACCAGTTCTATCAACGTCGGGCCGGCGCCGGTTCGTGCGCGTTCCGCCGCCCATTGAGTCACGGCGTAGACCGCGAGGAAGTCGTTGCCGTCGACGCGAATTCCGGGCATCCCGTATCCCGGGCCGCGCGCCGCAAAAGAGCGTTGCTCGCCGCCGGCGTACCCTTGAAAGGTCGAGATGGCCCACTGATTGTTGACGACATTGAGAATCACCGGGGCCTGGTACACGGAAGCAAATAACAGGGCGTAGTGAAAATCCGCCTCCGCGCTGCTGCCCTCGCCGATCCAGGTCGCGGCTACATTGTCTTCGCCCTTGATGGCCGCGGCCATGGCCCATCCCACTGCCTGTGGAAATTGCGTCGCCAGATTGCCGGATATCGAGAAGATATTGTTCGCGCGCGAGTGATACATGACCGGCAGTTGTCGGCCTTTGCACATATCCCTGGTGTTGGACAACAGCTGCGACATCATATCGACCAGGGAAATGCCGCGCACGATTTGCGCACCCTGCTGGCGATACGCGGGAAACAGCATGTCGGAAGGGCGCAGCGCCATGGCCTGCGCGACTCCCACCGCTTCTTCACCGAGGGACCGTATATAAAAGGAAATCTTGCCGGCGCGCTGCATGCGCTGCATACGATCGTCATACAGGCGCGTGAGCAGCATGTGCCGCAGGCCGACTTGCAAGTCGCTCGCCTCGAGATGCGGATGCCAGGGACCAACCGCATCGCCCTTGTCATCGAGCACACGCACCAGCTCGACGCTCAAGGAACCCATGTCGCGGGCACGCGCATTGACTTCGGGCCGGGGGACCGCGCCGGCGGGCGACAATTGCACGTAACTGAAGTCGGGAGTTTCGCCGGGACGCGCGGGAACGCGGGGCAAATGCAAACGAGATTTTTTGGTCATCCGTGTAATTTACGTCTCCATACCCCTAAATGTTGCATTCATTAGGAAGCGGGCTAATAATTCGGTATATTTATTCCGATATTGGGTGTTTTGTGGAACAAAATGACCGTCCAGCGATTGACCGATTGGATTTGCGACTGCTGGACATTCTACAGAGGCAGGGCGCGCTCTCGGTTGCCGAGGTGGCCGCACAAACAAAATTGTCGACCACCACGTGCTGGCGGCGGATTCAGCAGCTCGAACAAAACGGTGTGATCAAGGCGCGCGTCGCGCTCCTGGATCGAAATGCACTCGGCCTCGATGTGACCATTTTCGCGCACATCAAACTCGCCACCACCGGCCGCGATGCGCTGGCAGAATTCGAAGCGGCGATTCGCGACCGTGCGGAAGTGCTCGAATGCTACACACTGACCGGCGAGTGGGACTTCCTCCTCAAAATCGTCACCAAAAACATCAAGGCTTTCGAGGCGTTCTATCTGGACTATTTGTCGCGCATTCCATGCGTGCGATCGGTCAATTCATCGGTGGCGGTCACCGTCATCAAAGAGTCGACCGCGCTGCCCTTGGGAATTTGACCACCTCGGGATTTTGACCGGCTTTGAGCGCCTCTTTGCAGCGCGCGATCTAAGGCAACAGGATGCTGGATCCCGTGGTTTTGCGGGCCTCAAGATTGCGGTGCGCCTCGGCCGCATCGCGCAGCGGCAGCCGCTGGCCGATGTGCGGCTGCACCGCGCCCGCCGCGACTTTTGCGAAAAGATCGGCCGCCCGCTGGGTGAGATCCGCGCGCGTTTTAATGTAGTCGAACAGGGTAGGTCGGGTCGCGTAGAGCGAGCCGCCGCCGGCAAGATCAGAAATCTTGAAATCGGAGATCGGTCCCGATGACTGTCCGAAGCAGACAAACAACCCGCGTGCATGCAAGCTCTTCAGCGATCCACGCCAGGTGTCATTGGCCACGGAATCGTAAACCACATCGCAGCCTTTGCCGCCGGTGATTTCCTTGGTGCGCGCCGCAAAATCTTCCGCCCGATAGTCAATGACGTGCGTGTAGCCGTTGGCTTTGGCGATGGTGATCTTCTCGGCTGACCCTACCGTTCCGATGGAAGTCGCACCGATCAATTTAAGCCACTGGCCCATCAACTGTCCGACGCCGCCCGCAGCCGCATGCACCAGCACGGTGTCGCTCGCTTTCACCGCATAACAGGAATTCAATAAAAATTGCGTCGTCAAGCCTTTCAGCATCATCGAAGCGGCGACCTCGAACTCGATGCCCTCGGGCAACTTCACCAGCCGCTCTGCCGCCACTACCCGCCGCGTTCGATAGGCCCCGATCGGCAAAATATAAGCCACCCGATCGCCGGACTTAAATTCCGTGACGCCCTCGCCGACTTCCTCGACAACGCCCGCCGCTTCGCCGCCGGGGATCAACGGCGTCACCGGCCAGGGATAGTGACCCTTGCGATAGTAGGTGTCGATAAAATTGACGCCCACGGCGCGCTGGGCGATGAGCACTTCGCCGCGCGCGGGTGCGGTGGTTTCAAGCTCGGTCCATTCGAGCGTCTCCGGGCCGCCCGGATTGCGCACGACGATTGCAAAATCCGCTGATTTCGTCACAACTACCTCGCCAAAGTTCCCACATAACGGCTGATGCGCACGATCGCCTCGCGCAGCGTCGACTCGTCCGTGGCGAAGCACAGCCGCACGAAGCCCCGAGTCGCTTCGCCGAATGCACCGCCGTCGAGCACCGATACCCGCTCGGACCTGAACAATCCACTCATGAAATCGTAGCCCGAGAGTCCCGTGTCGCGTACATCGATCAGCGTGAACATGCCGGCATCCGGAACGGCGCAGCGGATTCCTTTCACACCGCCAAGCCCTTTTATCAGCAAATCGCGTCTTGACGTACAGAGTTCGCGAATCCGCTGCTCCGGTGCATCCGATCCCAGAAGCGCGGTGAGTGCCGCCTCCTGAATGAACCCCGGCAGGCCGAACAACATGCACATGGAAAGAGATTCCGCATGCTTCGCCAAATCCTTCGGTCCCACCAGCCAGCCGGCCCGCAATCCCGGCATCGAATGCGACTTCGACAAACTGCCAATCGTCACGACCTGGTCGGGCAGACGCGTCGCGAGACTGGGGACGCGGCCCCCGGGGGCCAGTCCGGCATAGACTTCGTCCGCCACAATCCACAGCGAATGCCGGCGCGCGAGATCGCCGATGACCTGAACATCCGCCTCGCTCAAGATCACACCGCTCGGATTGTTTGGTGTCGCGAAAAACAATGCGCGGGTTCGCGGCGTGATGGCCGCGGCGAGAGCCCCCAAGTCGGGGTGAAATCCCCCGGCGGCCGGTGCCGGCACGCGCACCAGTTGCGCGCCCGATGCTCGAATGGTTGCCGGATAACTCGGGTACAGGGGCTCCAGCGCGAGCACCTCATCGCCCGGGCCGGCAACGCACATAGAAGCCGCAAAGAGCGCGTTTTGTGCGCCAGAGAGAAAAATTACATTATCCGCGTCCACCGCTTGACCCGTGCGGCGCTCATGCGTCCGCGCAATCGCTGCACGCAGCGCCACGCGGCCGGCCGCCGGCGTATAGCGAACATCGCCCGTCCGCAACGTTTCGATCGCACGCTCGAGCACCGGCCCCGGCATTTCCAGTTCTGGATCGCCGATGCTCAGCACGATCACGTCCTCGCCGCGCAACTGCGCTTCGCGCGCCTGCCCGTGGATGGTCCACGCCGCGACGCTTTCGCCCTTGATTCGATCCACCAGCGGAGAAAATTTCATGACATACTTTACTATGCCATTCACACTTGAACACTCTCTCCGCTGCCGCGGAGACTTTCCGGCGCTCGCGCGCACGCCCCTGGGATTGAATCTGGCGTATCTCGATGGACCCGCCGGCAGTCAGGTGCCGCAAGCCGTGATCGATGCCTTTGGCAACTTCTACGCAACTTGCAACGTCAATACGCGCGGCAATTTCTGGCCCTCGCAGGAGGTCGATCGGCGCCTGGCCACGGCGCGTGAAGTCCTCGCGGCCTTTCTCGGCGCCGAGAACGCAAGCTGCATTTCCTTCGGCCAAAACATGACCACGCTCAACTACGCCCTGAGCGCCGCGATCGGCCATACGTTGCGGCCGGGTGATGAAGTGCTCATCACGCAGCTCGACCACGAGGCCAATCGCGGCCCTTGGCTGCGGCTGCAAGAACGCGGCGTGATCGTACAAGAGGTTCGCCTGCTGCCTTCCGGCGTACTCGACTTGGGCGATATGGCCGCCAAGATCACCGCGCGCACCAAGGTATTTGCGCTGGGCGCCTCGTCCAATGTCTTGGGCACGGTCAATGACATCAACCTGGCGCGCCGCCTGACGCATGAGGTCGGCGCGCTGCTCGTGATCGACGCGGTTCACTACGCGCCGCATTTTTCCATGGACGTAAGCAGCCTCGGCATGGATTTCCTCTTATGCTCCGGCTATAAATTTTACGGTCCGCATGTCGGTGTGCTGTATTCGCGACCCGGGGCGCTCGATCAACTGCCCACGGAGCGCTTGAGCGTGCAAGATCCCGCCGCCCCCTACCGCATCGAGACCGGGACACTGAACCATGCAGCCATCGATGCACTACGTGCAGCGGTCGAATACCTGGCGTCGTGGGGCCGGGGCTCGAGCTTGCGCGAACGCCTGGTCGATGCCATGACCGGTATCGCCGCTTATGAACACGGACTGGCCAAGTTCTATCACGACTCGGTGCGCGAGATGCCCGGCGTGCAGGTGTGGGGGCCCGATTTCAGCCAGCGCTCCCGCGCGCCAACGGTTTCCATCACCTTGGACAAGGCGAGCGCGGCGCAGGCGGCCACGGCATTGGGGAAAGAAGGCATTTGCGTTTGGGACGGCGACTTCTATGCCGCCCGCGCCGTGCAAGTGTTGGGCTTGAGCGATCGCGGCGGCGTGCTGCGAACCGGCATATCGATGTACAGCTCGCGGGAAGATCTTCAGCGACTGCTGGCAGGAATCGCCAAGCTCATCTAGCCGCTGCCCGCGAGATGCGCGGCAAGTTGCTCCGCGTGACGGGTCAACTCCGCCGCCGCGGTCGCATCGAGATGTTCGGCGCGTAACATCGGGCCGAGATAAAAAAGGCGCTCGCTTGCGTGGCCGTGCGCATCCACGCAGGCCCCAAAGCGCGCGGTGCGCAGCCCGAATCGCAACGGGTCCGGCGACACCAACCCCGCAGTGCGCAGCGAAGTAATGAGCCGGTCCGGCGAACGTTCGATGTTGTAATTAGGGCCCGTGGCATTGACCACCATGTCCACGGTCAGCTGCGCCGTGGCAGCGCTGCCGCGCGGACGCCAGGTCACCGCCAAGCGGCGGTGGTCGACCGCAACCACCTTCTGAATACGGCCTGCCTGCACCTTCAACTTGCCGCTGCGCCGAAGATTCTCCAAGCGCTCGGTTATTTGCGGCGGCAGCCGGTGCCGATAGGTCTCCCAATGCACCTGCAAATGCCGTACAAAGCGCTGCCGCTCGGCGTCGGGCAGGCGCTGCCACAGCGCAGGCACCAGACTGCGCACAAAGGTGATGGCTTCGCGCCAATCGCCGCCCAGTTTTTCGACGTCGCGCGCCAAGTGGCGGCAGGCGCGCAGCAGCTCTCTTAGAGAGTGCGCCGATGACAGCAACGTCTCGCCGCCGCCCCGCACGGCGCGCCTTTGAAAAACCGTTTGGGTTTTCGGCATCAGGCCGCGGCGTGAAATCGTGTGCAGGGTGGGCACCCGTTCGGGGTGGCGGCTCAACACCGATGCCGCGTCCGCCATCGTCAATCCGTTGCCGACGATGAGCACCGAATGTTCGGAACCCAAGGTCTCGGGCAAATCCCGCGGGTTTTGACGAAATGCGGCATGACCATTCAGTTTTTCCGCCCAATGAGGCACGGGCACCGAGGGACTGCCCAGGGCGAGGATCAGGACATCCCCCCGGATCGGTGCTCGGTCTGCAAATTCGGCAACCACGGGCTTGCCATCGCTTGGCATGGCAACGCCCGTCACTTCGCCGAACACGCGGATCAGACGCACCGGCGGCGGCGCCTCGTGCTCCGCGCGCAGCAGCAGGTCCTGCAGATACTCGCCGTACAGCGCGCGGGGCAGGAAATCCTCGCGATCGACGCTCGGCAATCGGCCTTGCGCGAAACGCAGAAATTGCAGCGGATCGCGCGAATCGGCCGACGAACGGGCCGCGGGCACGTTCAGAAGATAGGGAAATTCGTGCGCCGCGTACGCGACCCCGCGGCCCATGACGCTGCCGCGCTCGATGAGCACGATATCGGCGCCGGCCGCAGGCGGCCGCCGCAGCAGGTTGGCGGCAAGCACCGTGCCAGAGAATCCCGCGCCGACGATAACGAAGGTTTTTCGCATACTTTGGAAATTCTACCAAGTGAAGATGGCTAGAAGGCCGTGCGAGGCGCGTATTCTTCGGCTAACATTTGGCCCGATTCGTGGTCAAATAGCCTATTCATAAGAGCGAGGTGCAACGATGGCACTCAGCAAATTCAGCTATTACTCCGATTTCGTGGTTTATCCGATCACGGTGGTCGCGCTGACGGCCGTCAATTTCAGTCATTTTACCTGGCACGGCGGCCGGGAGTGGCTCGGTGCGTGCCTGGCGGGACTGGTCCTCTGGACCTTGCTGGAATACGCGTTGCACCGAATTGCGCTGCATTGGATGCCGGTATTCTCTCCCATGCACAGCCTGCATCACGGCGAGCCGCTGGCCTTGATCGGCACGCCGTCCTGGATCAGCGTAACCGTCTGGCTTAGTGTCATCTTGCTGCCGTTTTGGTGGTGGTTGGGCTTCAACGTGGCAAACGGTATGACCGTGGGCGTGATGACCGGCTATTGGTGGTATGGCTATGTTCATCATGTGATTCACCACCACGCGCGCAAGGCCTCCTCGACCTATTTCACCCAACTGCGGGCCTGGCACATGCGCCACCACCACTCGCCCAAGCGCGGCAACTTCGGCGTCACCACACATGTTTGGGATTACGTGTTCGGTACCGCAATCGCTTCGCAGGGCAAAGTCGTCGTATCGTCATGAACGCCGAACTCAGCGTAACGAATCCCATGCGCACCGATGGATTCGAATTCGTCGAGTACGCCGCGCCCGATCCGGAACTGTTGCGACGGCTGTTCGAGGGTATGGGCTTGCCGGCGGTGGCACGCCACCGCTCCAAAAACGTCACGCTGCATAATCAAGGCGACATCAATTTCATCATCAACGCAGAGCACGACAGCTTTGCACAGAGGTTTGCGCGCGCTCATGGGCCGTGCGCCTGCGCCATGGCGTTTCGCGTCGCCGACGCGCGTCTGGCCTATGCACGTGCGCTCGATTTGGGCGCGAAACCCGGGCCGATCACCGCCGGTCCCATGGAACTCAATATCCCGTCGATTGAGGGTATCGGCGGCAGCCTGATCTATCTGGTCGATCGATACGGCGAGCGCACGATTTACGATGTCGATTTCATACCCGTCATCGACACCGAGCCGCACATACCCGTCGGGTTGCTGCGCATCGATCACCTGACTCACAACGTCCGGCGCGGCAACATGAACGTGTGGGCCGGCTTCTACGAAAAACTGTTCAACTTCCGGGAAATTCGCTACTTCAGCATTGAGGGCAAGGAGACCGGATTGTTCTCCCGCGCGCTCACCTCGCCCTGCGGCAAGATTCGCATTCCGATCAATGAAAGCCAGGACGACAAGAGTCAGATCGAAGAATACTTGAACGAGTACAAGGGTGAAGGCATTCAGCACATCGCCCTGGGTACCGACGATATATACAAAACCGTGGACGCCTTGCGCGCCCGCGGCGTCGAATTTCAAGAGACACCAGCGACGTATTACGAAGGGGTCGATGCCCGGGTGATCGGCCATCGGGAGTCCGTGCCCGAACTGCAACGCCGCGGGATCCTGATCGACGGCAGCGAGAAGAGCGGGATCCTGCTGCAGATCTTCACCAAGAACGCGATCGGCCCGATCTTTTTTGAGATCATCCAGCGCAAGGGCAACGACGGTTTCGGCGAGGGTAATTTTCAGGCGCTGTTCGAGTCGATCGAACTCGATCAGAAGCGCCGCGGCGTCCTATAGCGCCCGCTTTCTGTAGCGCCCGCTTCCGGTAGCGCCCGCTTTCTGTAGCGCCCGCTTCCTGTAGCCGGCCGCCTCCTACAACAGGGCGGCCACATTCCCCCGGTTTCGGCGTTGAACTTCGCCTGAACGCCCATATCTAACGCAACAAGGTCAATTCGACCTGTTGAGGGCTTGCCATGCGGAAACTAGTTCTCGCCGCTGCTGCGCTGAGCATAGGTGCCACCTTTGCGTTAGGGTCGCCGAGCTTTGCGCAAGCTGCTGATCCGACAATGAATCAAATTTACGAGGCGGCCGCCGGCGGCCATCTCGATCAGGCACAGCAAATGATTACGCAGGTGCTGGCCGATCATCCCACCAGCGCCAAAGCGCACTACGTGCAAGCGGAGCTGTACGCCAAGGAGGGAAAAAGTTCTCTTGCGCGCTCCGAATTGGCCACGGCCGAGCGCCTGAATCCTGGTTTGACCTCCTTCAGCCCTCGTTCCGTTCAAGAATTGAAGTCCCAGTTGGGCTTGAACGCTCGCTCCTCGGGGGCCGATATCGTGTCGATTCCGTCGCGCTCGGGGCCTCATTTCCCCTGGGGCGGCCTCATCATCGGCCTGATTGTGGTTGGGGTGTTGATGATGCTGTTTCGGCGCCGGACGCCCTATAACCAGTATCCGGCCGCCGGCACCCCTGGCGTGGGCGGCGCGCCCCCAGGCTACGGACCGGGGGGTGCCCCGGGTTACGGCCCAGGTTACGGCCCCGCGCCGATGGGCGGCGGTATCGGTTCCGGCATCGCCGGTGGCCTGGCTTCCGGTTTGGCGGTGGGAGCGGGCGTAGTCGCCGGCGAAGAACTCGCGCATCACTTCTTGGATGGCGGCCGCCCAAGCGGCGTCATTCCCTCCGCCGATGCAGCGGAGCCCGGCTATAGCAATAGCGATATGGGCGGCAATGACTTCGGCGCCAACGACCCCGGCTCGTGGGACGACGGTGGTGGCGGTGGCGGTGGTGGCGGAGACGATTGGAGCTAACCGCCCGCTGTACTTAAGAAATTCCCCGTTCGGGCGCCTCTCAAAGGCGCCCTTTTTATTTGCGCGACAGCGTGGCGGCCACCGCGTCGTGCAATGACTTCATGCCGTACGAGATGTCCTGAACCACGCCGTTCACAAAGAAAGTCGGCGTGGCGCGAATATGGCTCAAACGGCCGCTGGCGATGTCCTCGCGCACCTTCTGCAGGTAAATGTGATCGTCCATCTCCGCGACGTAGCGTGCCATGTCCAGATTCAATTCGTTCGCATAGCGCTGCAGGTCCGCAGCCTTCAAGTGGGCCTGATTGCGGAATAACAGATCGTACATCGGCCAGAATTTCCCCTGCGCCGCCGCCGCCTCGGCGGCCTCGGCCGCGAGCAGTGCGTGCGGATGCGCTTCCTCCAAGGGGAAATTTCGGAAAATGAAACGCACCTGATTCGGAAAGCGCTCCATCAGCAGCGACGGCGTGGCGGCCGCGACTTTGCAGCTCGGGCACTCGAAGTCTCCGTACTCCACCACCACCACCCGCGCGTGCGCAGGTCCCTGGGAGTGATCGGTGGCTTCCGGCGGGACTGCCAAGGTAACCGGATGCATTGAACTCATTGCCGCCATCCCTCTTACTTACTTGCCGTCCGCGCGATGCAGCGGCATTTCTATCGGCCGTATCGTCGTCTTGATCACGCTCGACCGGCGCAATAATTGCAATTCGCACTCCCGGCCAATCAAGCTTGCATCCAGGGTGCGCTGCAGGCCGTCGATTCCATTGATGCGCACGCCATCGAGCGCCACCATGCGATCGCCGGTCTGCACCCCGGCGAGAGCGGCTGGGCTGCCCGCCACGATGTCCGCGACATGCACGGCCGTGTTGCCCGGCAAGCTGAAATGCCGCACCACCCGCGTCGCGATCGGCACGGTGGCGCCGGACACGCCGATGTACGCACGCCGTACCCTACCATGCGCGAACAACTGGCCAATGACCCATTTTGCCGTGTTGATACCCGTGGCAAAGCAAATCGCCTGGGCTTGCGGAATCATGGCGGTATTGACCCCAATGACGCGGCCCTTGGAGTCAACCAACGGACCGCCGGAGTTGCCGGGATTGAGCGCAGCGTCGGTCTGAATGACATCGTGCATGAGCCGGCCGGATTTTGCGCGCAGGGTGCGGCCGAGCGCCGATACAACACCGGTCGTGACGGTCTTCGAATAGCCGAGCGGATTGCCGATGGCAATCGCCACCTGGCCCACCTTCAAACGCGCGGAATCGCCGAACTCCGCATACGGCAGCACCCCCGGCGATCCGATTCTAAGCACCGCCAAGTCCGAGTCCGGGTCATTGCCCACGAGGTCAGCGTGAAACCGCGTGTCGTCATTCAGGCGCACCGTGATTTCATCGGACCCGTCAACCACGTGACTGTTGGTGAGCAGATAACCGTCGGGCGTAAACAGAAAGCCCGAACCGCTGGCTTGTTCGGCGCGCCGGCCGCGCGCACCCGCGCGCGCTCGGCCGACCACTTCAATGAAGGTCACGGCCGGCGCGACGCGCTCGAGAGCGCCGATCACCGCACCGGAGTAGGCGTCGAGCAGCGGGGCATCATCGACGTCGGGGCTGCCACCCGCCGCTGTTGCACCATCATTTGCAGCCCACCGCGGCTTCAGCATGCTCAACTCAAGATAATTTTCGGCTGCGCGGCAAGCCCTTCCACAATGAGCTTGTTTACGCGCCGCACGAAGCTGGCGGGATCGTCCAATTCGCCGCCCTCGGCCAGCATCGCCTGGTCATAGAGCACGTGCGCCAAATCCGCAAAAGCTTCCTGGTCGGCCGTGTCCTTGAGCCGCTCGACGAGCGGGTGCTTGGGATTCAATTCGAGAATCGGCAACGCCGCGAAAGGATTGTTCTGCCCCGCCTGTTTGAGAATTCGTCCCATGCGCAAGCTCAGGCCGAACTCGCCGGCGATCAACACTGCGGGTGAATCGGTGAGCCGTGCGGAGATTTGCGCGCTGGCGATCTTGCCTGCCAGCGCTTTGGCGAGGCGATCCAGCGTGTCCTTAAAGGCGCTTTCCGCGGCAGCCTTCTCGGGCGTTTCGATGGCGGAAGCGACATCGGCCGCGGCACTCGCGACACTCGCGAGGGGCTTGCCCTCGAACTCGTGCAAGTGACCCGCCACCCACTCATCGATGCGATCCGTCAACAACAAGACTTCCATGCCCTTGGCGCGGAAGCCCTCCAGGTGCGGACTGTTACGGGCCGCGGCCAAGGTATCGGCGGTGAGGTAGTAAATCGCCTTTTGATCCGCTTTCATCCGCGCGACGTAGGCTTCCAGCGTGACAACCGGCGCATCGCCGCTCTCCGCGGTCGAATAAAAGCGCAGCAGTTTGGCGATCCGAATCTTGTTGCCCGGATCATCGATGATGCCTTCCTTCAAAACCGTGCCGAAGGTTTTCCAAAATTCCGCGTATTCCTCCGGCTTGTTCGCGGCCAGATCCTCCAGCAAATCGAGCGTGCGCTTGACCAGCGCCGCTTTGATTTTCTCGACCGTGCGATTGTTTTGCAGCAGCTCGCGCGACACGTTCAACGGCAAATCGGAAGAATCCACCAATCCGCGCATGAAGCGCAGGTACGGCGGCAGGAGTTCCGCGGCCTTGTCCATGATGAAGACGCGCTTGACGTACAGCTGGATACCGCCCTTCTGCTCGCGGTCGTACAAGTCGAAGGGCGCGTGCCTCGGCAGGTACAGGAGCGAGGTGTATTCAATATTGCCTTCGACCCGGTTGTGCGCCCAAATCCGCGCATCCTCCGTGTCGTGAGTGATGTGCTTGTAGAAGGCCTGATAGTCCTCATCCTTGAGTTCCGATTTCGGCCGCGTCCAAAAGGCCTTGGCCTGATTCAGCGTCTCTTGCGTCTCGCCGGTCTTCAGAACGATCGGGATGCTCAAATGATCGGAGTACTTGCGCACCAATTGCCGCAGGCGCGCCGCCTCCAGGAACTCCTTGTCCTCGTCCCGCAGGTGCAAAATCACTTCGGTGCCGCGATCGGCTTTGTCGGCGGCTTGAATCTCGTACTGGCCCTCGCCGTCGGATTCCCAGCGCACGCCGGGTGAATCGCCCCGTTTGGTGAGCACCGTGACCTTATCGGCCACGATGAAGGCCGAATAGAAGCCGACGCCGAATTGGCCGATCAGCTGCGCGTCCTTGGCGGAATCGCCGCTCAAGGTCTCGAGAAACTTCTTGGTGCCGGAGCGTGCGATGGTGCCGAGATTGTCGATGACCTCCGCCTCGCTCATGCCGATGCCGTTGTCCTTGATGCTCAAGGTGCCGGCGTCCGTATCCGGGGTCAGCGTGATCGACAGCGCATCGCTGCCCAACAGCTCCGGCTTGGCGATCGCCTCGAAACGCAATTTCTCACAGGCGTCGGAAGCATTCGAAATCAGCTCGCGCAGGAAGATTTCCTTGTGCGAGTACAGGGAATGAATCACCAAGCGCAACACTTGCTTGGTTTCCGCCTGGAACTCCTTGATTTGCGGCTTTTGTGCAGCCGCCGGCTCGGTTTCTGTTGTCATGGCCTTAAGTGTTTAGGGGTTGGTCCGGGTGAGTTGGGGCCGCCGGACGATACTTCAAGCTAGAATCCTGCATGGCAGAAAGCGGGACTCTCAAGGCGGTTTGGGCAGCACTGGCCGGCAACGTGCTGGTGGCGGCGGCGAAATTCGTTGCCGCCGCGCTGACCGGCTCGGCGGCCATGCTGAGCGAGGCGGTGCATTCGCTGGTCGACACGATCAATGAACTCCTGTTGCTGTACGGCATTGCCCGCTCCAGTCGTCCCGCGGACCGCCAGCACCCCTTGGGCTACGCCCGGGAGCTGTATTTTTGGAGCTTCGTGGTGGCATTGTTGATCTTCGCGGTGGGTGCCGGTGTTTCGGCCTACCAGGGTATCCAGCGGCTGCTGCAGCCGCAACCCATCGAAAGACCCGCAGTCATTTACCTGGTGCTCGCGGCGTCCTTGGTATTCGAAGGCGGCTCCTGGTTCGTGGGCGCCAGGGCATTCAGGCAGTCCAAGCGCCACTTAAGCTGGTGGGAGGCATTTCGCCAATCCAAGGACCCACCCGCATTCATCGTGGTCTTCGAGGACTCGGCCGCGGTATTGGGGATTTTGGTCGCGGCCGCCGGCACGACCGCGGCGATCCTGACGGGGGATAGCCGTTGGGATGGCATCGCGTCCCTGTTGATCGCGGCCATCTTGGCCGGCGTCGCGGCGCTTCTGGCGCAGGAATCAAAAGCCCTGCTGATCGGCGAGCGCGCCGATCCCTCCTTGAGCGATGCGGTTATTCGCATCGCCGCGGGCATGCCCGGCGTGTGCAACGCCAACAGCATCGCCACGGTGCATCTCGCGCCGAACAGCGTCGTGGTGTATCTGAGTCTCGATTTCTTCGACTATATGCGTGCACCGGACATCGAACGCGCGGTGGTCGACCTCGAAAAACAAATCCGCAGCACTCACCCGGAGGTGTCTGCGGTGTTCGTCAAACCGCAAAGCGTGCAAGATGCGCGCGATCGCCGCGGCGAAACGCTGATGTCGCCCGACAATGTGCTGCGCGAGGACGTGCTAACGGGGGGCTAGGCTAACAATTGCGCATCGATCGGCAGGCTGCGAATCCTCACGCCGGTCGCCGCGAAAAGCGCATTGCACAGCGCCGGCAGCACCGGCGGCAAGGCCGGCTCGCCCAATCCCGTCGGCGGATGCTCGGTCTTGAGAAAATGCACTTCGATCGGAGGCGCTTGATTCATGCGCAGCAATAAAAAATCATTGAAATTGCTTTGCACCACCCTGCCGTGTTCGAGCGTAATGACCTGACCCAACGCTGCGCTGATGCCGTCCAGGGCGGCACCCTGCACCTGATTTTCGGCGCCGAGCGGATTGATGATCTGGCTGCCCACATCGCTGGCCACCCAAACCTTGTCGACCGTGATTTTGCCGCCGGCGGCCACCGTGGCGTGCACCACTTCCGCGAAGTATCCAAGGTGGCTGTAATAAAATGCCACCCCCATTCCGGAACGCTTGGGGGGCTTGCGCCGCGCCCATCCGGATTTATCGCGGACCAGCGCCAGCACATCGATCATGCGCCCGGTGTCAAACGCACCGACTTGACGGCGCTCACCGAGCAGATCGATCCGATATTGCAGGGGATCCTGGCCCGCGGCATGCGCGACCTCGTCGATGAAGCATTGAAATACAAATGCGAGCCCGTTGCTGCCCGGTGCACGCAGAGGTCCGGTCGGGACACCTAAGGGCATGAAGGTGATTCCCAACTCGAGATTGGGTACGAATTTCGCGGGGAACTCATTGGCACTCATGTCCGCGCTCGGCGCGGCCTTGCCATTCTCACCGAAGGACACGAAATGATCGCTGAATGCCTGTAATTTCCCGGCGTCATCCAGACCGGCCTTGAAGAAATGAAATCCGGCGGGGCGGTAGAAGTCATGCTGGAGATCGTCTTGCCGATTCCACAGAAGCTTGACGGGGGCACCGGCCTGCTTCGAAATCCAAGCCGCCTCAACCATGTAGTCGTTCATCAATCGCCGGCCGAATCCGCCGCCGCAACGAATCATGTGGATGGTGATGTCCGCATCCGTCAGTCCCAGCGTCTTTGCCACGATTTTTCGCCCCGCATCCGGATTTTGCGTCGGCGCCCAGATTTCCACCTTGCCGTCGTGAAAGTGCGCCGTGCAATTCTGCGGTTCCAGCGTTGCGTGCGAAATGAACGGATAACTGTACGCCGCCTCCAGTCTCTGCGTGGACGCGCCGAGCGCTTGGCTCACGTCGCCGTCGGCCACGATTTTCGCGCCGGGCGCCTGCGTCGACAGCGCAACCGCTTGCTTGGCAAATCCCGCGCTGCTTTGCGCGGCGGTCTGCCCGTCGTCCCAGACAACCTGCAGCTTCTCGCGTGCTTTGTCGAGCAACCACCAATTCGTCCCGACGATTGCAACGCCGCTGACCAAACCGTTGAAAGCAGCGCCGCCGCTCACGATAAAAGCATCGCGCACACCCGTTTGAGCCTTCACCGCATCCAGGTCGGCGCTGACCACCGTGCCCCCGAACACCGGCGACTTCACAAATACCGCATACAGCATGCCCGGTACCGTGACGTCGATGCCGAACAACGGCTGACCCGTCACCACCAAGGGGCTGTCCACACCGGGGTGCGATTTGCCGATGATTTTAAAATTCTTCGGGTCCTTGAGCGCCACTTGCGCAAGATCCGGCGCCGCGAGCAGCGCGGCTTTGGACGCCAATCGTCCGTAGGCCAGCGATCGCTTGGTCGGCCGGTGGATGACCCGGCCGGATTCGGTGTCGCATTCCGAAACCGGCACGGACCAGCTTTGCGCCGCGGCAGTCATGAGCATCTGGCGCGCGGCCGCGCCGACTCGCCGCAGCGGCTCCCAATTCAAAGGCGTGGCCCGGCTGCCGCCGGCGAATTGCACGCCATATCGCGCAGGATCACTCAGCGCCTGTTCGATTCGAACACTGGCCCAATCCACGTCCAGTTCCTCCGCTATCAACATCGGCAGCATGGTCTTGATGCCCTGCCCGATTTCCGGATTTTTGGACACGATGGTGACGGCACCGTCCTTGGAAATCTGTACGAAGGCATTGAGCGTGTTCGCCCCTTCCTGGTAATCGTCGCGGGCGCGCAGCACTCCCGGCAGCGAAAAATCCAGCAGCAGGCCGCCGCCGACGGCGACGCTGGCGCGCAGAAAGGCACGACGCGATTCGCGGCTCACGTGCGCCGTATCGTTGGCCCGCATCATGCGAAGGTGTCCCGGCTGTCCGTCGTCGGCATGCCGGCGGCCTGTTTGATCGCGGCGCGAATGCGCGTGTAGGTGGCGCAGCGGCAAAGGTTGCCGGACATGGCCTTATCGATATCAGCATCGCTGGGCTTGGGATTCTTCGCGAGCAATGCGCTGGCGGACATGATTTGGCCCGCCTGACAATAACCACATTGCACCACGTCGACTGCCAGCCAGGCGTTCTGCACTGCCCGACCCAGGGCCGTGGCGGCAACCCCTTCGATGGTGGTGATCGGCGCGGACCCGACCGACGATACGGGCGTCACGCAGGATCGAATCGGAGTTCCGTTCAAATGCACGGTACAGGCGCCGCAAAAGCTTTTGCCGCAGCCAAACTTGGTGCCTTTCATGTCGAGCAAATCTCGCAGCACCCACAACAAAGGCATCTCGGGATCCGCTTCGACCTCGCGAGCCTTGCCATTGATCCGAATCGTGTATTGCACGGCACCCTCGAGTAAAGGCGCTTAAGTCTACGCGCCGGTAGTCCGCCGGACTATTCCGCGCGACTTCGATAGAACATGGAATTGACTATTTAAGGCCAGTCGGCGCGCGGATCGAATTTGAAATCGCGCTTCATACGCTCGTAGGCTTCCTTTTCGGCCGCGCTCTGCGCGCTCGGCGTTACCAGTTTGATTGTGACCATCTGGTCCCCGGCCGGGTTCCCTGGAAGTCCTCTGCCTCGAAGTCTGAGCTTCTGGCCGGACTGCGCGCCTGCAGGCACGGTGAGCTCCACGGTTCCACCCAAGGTGGGCACCGCCACCTTCGCACCCAAAGCCGCCTCCCACGGTGCCAGGGGTAATTCGATCTGCACATCCTTGCCCACCACCTCATAAAGATGGTGCGGGCGCAATCGAATGCGAAAAATCAGCGACGTGCGTCCACCGATGCTTGGGATGCGCAGCGGTTGACTCTCCGTGACGCCCGCGGGAATTTGCACATCGACCTGGCGCTGGCGGCCATGCTCGTTGAGCGTGACGCGCCGCTTGGTGCCTGCAAATGCCTCTTCAACCGTGACGTCCAGGTGACCGGCATCGGAATCGTTTTGGGCGAAATTGCCGCCGCCGACACCTGCGCCCGCGCCCGCGCCCGCGCCGCCAAACAGACTGGAGAAGAAATCGCTAAACCCATTGAGATCCGAGAATCGCTGGCCGCCCGAGTTTCCAAAGCGCTGCGACCAGTCAGGCGGTGGCCGAAACTGCTGTCCATTGCGAAAATCGCGGCCCAACTGGTCGTACGCAGCGCGTTTGTCGCTGTCGCGCAGGACCTCGTAGGCCTCTTGGACCTCTTTGAATTTCTCCTCCGCATTCTTTTCCTTGCTGACATCCGGATGGAATTTGCGGGCCAGCTTGCGGTACGCGCGCTTCACTTCCTCGGCGTCGGCGCCGCGAGTTACCCCAAGAATTTCGTAGTAGTCCCGATATTGCATGCCTGACTCTGAAAAATTAATGTTCTATTTTACAACAACATAGCGAAGCATTGTCCGCTTGGCGGACAACAGTGAATCCGCGCGGATCGCACCGCCCGAACACTCTAGCTTGAAATTGAGCTTCAACGTCCCGACCATGACTCAAAGCCGCGTTACCATATTGCGGCCCTTTTTCCCGATCTGAAGTCCCATGAAACGCATTTTCCTATTCGTCGTGACCAATCTTGCGGTGCTCGCGCTGCTGAGCGTGGTGCTCTACATCGTCGAAAATGTTTTCGGCGTGCATCTGATGCAGGGTGGCACGGGCGGCTTGCTGGTTTTTGCGGCGATTTTCGGCTTTGGTGGATCGCTTATTTCGCTGGCCCTGTCCAAGTGGACCGCCAAACGCATGATGGGGGTCCGCATCATCGAGAGCCCTCAATCCGAACTGGAGCGTTGGCTGGTAGGCACCGTCAAGCGACTGGCCGACCAAGCCCATTTGGGCATGCCGGAAGTAGGCATTTTCGATGCTGAGGAAATGAATGCCTTCGCGACCGGCGCGCGGCGCAATGCGGCGCTGGTGGCGGTCAGCAGCGGTCTGCTGCGCAGCATGTCGCGCACGCAGGTCGAGGCGGTACTGGGTCACGAAATCACACACGTCGCAAACGGTGATATGGTTACGCTCGCCCTTTTGCAAGGCGTGTTAAATACATTCGTGATTTTTCTCGCGCGAATCATCGGCGGTATCGTCGATCGGGCGATCCTGCGCAATGACCGGCAGGGTTCCGGGATCGGTTTTTTCCTGACCACGATGCTGGCGCAGTTCGTACTGGGTATTCTCGCGAGCGTGATCGTTTGCTGGTACTCGCGGCGGCGCGAGTTCCGTGCGGATCGAGGTGGCGCCGATCTGGCCGGTACCGCCAACATGATCGATGCGCTGCAAATGCTCAAGCGCAGCCAGGGAGAACCGATGCCGCAGCAGCTGCAGGCTTTCGGGATCAATACAGGCCGCTCGGATGGAATCATGCGGTTATTTATGAGCCATCCGCCGTTGGACGAACGAATTGCGGCACTGAAGACTTAAGGTTACTCATGACTCCAGAAAATGAAATCGTGATCGAGCCCCCCACCGCGGTGCGCGTGGGCCGTGAGCTGTCACGATGGTTCGGCAACAGCGACTTTGCCACGCGTCCGCGCGAGCCCGCCCTCAAGGAAGCCGGCAAGCACATCGATTGGGCGCGAGTGTTTCCGTTTCTGCTCATGCATGCCGCGTGTCTGGCGGTTATTTGGGTCGGCTTCAGTTGGATCGCCTTGGCGGTGACCATCGCGCTGTACGTGGTGCGCATGTTTGCCATCACCGGCTTTTATCATCGCTATTTTTCCCATCGCACCTTCAAGACCTCGCGCGTGGGACAGTTCATCTTCGGCATGTTGGGCGCCTCGGCCGTACAGCGCGGCCCGATTTGGTGGGCGGCACATCATCGGCATCATCATGTCCACTCGGACAAGCCCGACGATGTGCACTCGCCGGTGCAGCACGGCTTTTTCTGGAGCCACATGGGCTGGTTCATGTCCCACAAGCACTTCGCGGCGGATTTGTCGCG
>Ga0209169_10000666_pt1 | contig 21006 bp, 18 predicted proteins | sample HubBroMetageWRM4_FD_188346 | JGI IMG/M metagenome (GOLD analysis project Ga0209169, IMG submission 188346) | Warmed soil microbial communities from the Hubbard Brook experimental Forest, New Hampshire - Hubbard Brook CCASE Soil Metagenome WRM 4... | ecosystem: Environmental > Terrestrial > Soil...
CGAGGCGCCCGACCTGCAGGCCCTGCTGGCGGTCATGGCCGAGCGGGGTGCGTCTTCGGCGGTCATGGAGGTGTCGAGCCACGCCCTTGCGATGGGACGGGTGGAAGGCATCGACTTCACGGTCGGTGCGTTCACCAACCTCTCGCAGGACCATCTCGACTTCCACGCTGACATGGACGCCTACTTCGCGTCGCAGGTTTCGCTCAACATCACCGGGTTGGCGCCGATTGCGGGACCGATTATTCAACACATCGCCCAAGGCGGCGGCGGGATGGGGACCGCGACGATCAATCGTTTCTTCGGCTTGCACGTTTGGCTGATGCCGGCCGCGTTGCTCTTGCTGGTCGGCGCGCACTTGGCGATCTTCCGGCACAACGGAGCCGCCGGACCCGTGGTTGACGACCCGCGTAAGCTGCGGCCGGGACGCTTCTGGCCCGATCAGTTCTTCATGGACGGGGCGTTCTCGCTGATCGTCTTCTTTATCATCATCTTCCTCTCGTTCGCGTTTCCGCCATACCTCGATGCAAAAGCCGACCCGACGAAGTTCTTCGTCCCCTATCCGGCTTGGTATTTCTTGTCACTCTTCGGTCTGCTCGCGCTCGTGCCGCCGGAGGTTCATCTCGGTCCGCTGACGATCAGCTTGGAACTGATCGCCACGATCATCGTGCCGACGCTCTTCCTGATCGTGGTGCTGTTGATTCCTTGGATCGACCGCAGCACGACGCGCCGTTTCGGCTCGCGCTCGGGATTGTTGTGGTCCACGGCGATCGTCGTCTGCGGCATCATCGGCCTCTCTATTTACGCGCAGCTAACGACGATGACCAAACAGGCTGCTGCGCCGGCATCACCGCCCGAATCGGTCGTATTGAGCGCCGAAGCCGCGACGACCAGCGCCGGTGGAGGCGCGGCCTCCGGCGTCGGGGCGGCCGGGAATGCGTCGTCGCCCGCGACCAGCGGCGCGGGCGCGACGGTCTTTGCTGCGAACTGCGCCAGCTGTCATGGCGCGCAAGGCCAGGGCGTCCCCGGCACGTTCCCGCCGCTTGCGAATAATCCGGTAGTAACGGGTGACCCCAATAAAGTGATCGGCATCGTCCTGGGCGGACTCCACGGATCTATTTCGGTGAGCGGCATGACCTATAACGGAATGATGCCGGCCTGGAAGGGGACGCTCAGCAACAAAGACGTCGCGGACGTCATTACCTACATTCGGGGCTCGCTCGGAAACAATAAGGCTTCGGCGGTTACCGAGGCGCAGGTCGCGAGCCACAAGTAGGCCCGTCGTAGAGTAGCAACGCGGCCTTTTGGTCGACCGCAACGATTCGGCGCCGCCGTCCGTAGGTCGGATCGTAGGCGGGTCGTGCTGCCGGAACGATCACCCACGCCCGTCGCACTCCGCAGATGAAGGCGCGCGGATCGACGCCGTCGTTTTGAGGATCGCTCGCGCCCGCCTCCGCGAGCACGCGTACAACCGGATGCGTGTAGAAGAGCAGCGCGTTCCCACCCGAGACGTTTTGAATCGCGACTTCGTCACCCGGCTCGCGCTGACGTTGGATGATCGCTGCAAGCCGCGGCACCGGCTTGTAAACCTCGGCGCGCGGCGCAATGAGCGTCGCGAGCGCGTCGGCGGCAATCATCGCAGCGAGTGCAAGCGCGTATGGCGCCACCTGCACGCTCTTTGGGCGCGTCAGTAGCAGCGCCGTCAAGAGCGAGCCGGCAAAGATCGCCAGTCCCATGCCAAAGAGCGCCGGTACGATGCTTGCGACCTCGGCGGTGAGCCGGTTGTTGCGGGTGAAGAGCCACATCGCAAACGCGAGCGCCCCGATCGTTACCGGCACGATCGCCGCCGAGATCGTTGCCGCCCGGCTTCCGCCTTTGCGAACGACGCCGTCGAAGTAGAGCGCGGTGAGCACCGCGAGCGCCGGGAACTCGAGCGCAACGTAGTTCGGAAGCTTCGTTCGTGCAAGGCTGAAGAAGAGCAGCGGCACCACGATCCATACGAACGTGAGCCGGAGCACGCGCGGTCGCGGATCTGACGAGGCACCCCGCAGCGACCGTGCGCCGTCGACGATCGCCATCGGCAGAAACGCAATCCACGGAAAAAAGCCGAGGATGATGACGGGGAGATAGTACCAGATTGGACCCGACTGATTTTCGACGACGCTGGTGTACCGGCCGATGGTGTACTCACCGATCAGCTTTTCCAGCGGAAAAAGGTGATAGTGGGCGACCAAAGCTGCCGGCCATGGAGCAACGATCGCTAAGAAAACGATCGCGCCCGCAGCCCAGCCTCGAAGCGACGGCGGGTGCGTCGGTTCGCAGCGACGATTCCAAAGATAAAACGGAACGATCACCAGTAACGCGACGACCGGAGCCACCAATCCTTTGGCCAAAAATCCTCCGGCGGCTGCAATCCATCCGTAGACGATGTAACGATCCCGCCCAGTTTCCAATCCGCGGAACCACCAGAAAATCGACATCGCCACCGCCAGGTCGAGCAACGCATCCATGATCGCAAGGCGGCCGATGATCGCCTGCATCAGTGAGGTCGAAAGAATCACCGCGGCATAAACGCCGACGCGGGTTCCGAGTTGACGCGCGACCGCGTAGCCGGTGAATCCGGCGAGCGCAATCGTGGCTAGGGCCGCGGGAAGTCGCAGCGCGAACGCCGTCGGGCCCATAATCTGCGCGAAAATGGCCCCTAGCCAAAAATAGAGCGGCGGCTGAACGAAGTACGGGACGCCGTTGAGGTGCATGATCACCCAGTCATGCGTCAGCAGAATCTCGCGTGCCACCTCGCCATACGCGGTCTCGCTATTGTCCCAAAGCGTTCCAACCCACAGACCGGGCAAGGTGATGAGCGCCGCCACGAGCGCGCCGATACCGGCTGCTCGGACTGCTCCCAGTCTCGGTTTGGTCACCAAACGCGGCCCGTCACGAGGCGGTTTTTAGCTGCCGGGCGCGGAACTCTTTGTGCGTTCGTATGCTTCCCATCTCTCTCCAGCCGGACGGTCGTCGAGCCATAATCGTCGGCGGAGGTAACGTTGCAGCACGCAAAGCCGAATCGCTGGTCGGCGCGGGCTTTCCCATTTTTGTCGTCGCGGAGCATATCGGCGACCGCTTGCGGCGCATCCTGACCGAGAGCGCCGGTGTGTGGCGCGAACGCCGGTACGAGTCGAGCGACCTCGACGGGGCAGCGATCGTAATTGCGGCCACCGACTCGCTCGAACTCAACGCGCAGATCGTCGCAAACGCGCGAGCCGCCGGCGCTCTGGTTTGCGATGCGGCGCAGCCGAAGCGTGGCGACTTTACGATGCCCGCGACGCGCCGCGCCGGCGAGCTCACCATCAGCGTCGACTCGGGAGGCAAGTCGCCGGCGTTTGCTCGCCGCGTCGCACGCGAGCTCAGCCAACGGTTGGACGCATCGTACGCCGACGCCCTGCACACGCTCGGACGCATGCGGGATCACGTCAAGGAAGCATTTCCATCGAACGAGCGCGCACCGATTCTTCAAGCATTGGCGGAGCGTCCGATCGCCGAGCTCGCGACGACGCGTCCAACCGTCGTCTGCGCGACACGGCGCAGCGCGCTGGCGATGATTCAAAGCCGAGCGATCGCGGCGCGTCTCGCCGAACGCGGGATCGCAACGACGATGCTCGGCATCACGACGAGCGGCGATCGCGACCAGACGACTCCGCTCGATCGGCTGGGAGCCGTCAACGTCTTCGTCAAGGAGCTCGAGGGTGCGCTGCAGGAACGGCGCGCGGATTACGCCGTTCATTCGTGCAAAGATCTTGCCTCCTCCTTACCCAAAGATCTGCGGATCGCCGCGGTCTCGCGGCGCGAAGATCCGCGCGATGCCTTTTGCAGCGAGCGCTACGTCAGCTTTGAGTCGTTACCGCCCGCCGCCGTGGTCGGTACCTCAAGCCCACGGCGCCGCGCACAGCTCGCCGCGTTGCGGCCCGACCTCCGGTACGAAACGCTACGTGGTAACGTTGATACGCGCTTGCGCAAACTCAAGGATGGCGAATACGACGCGATCGTGCTGGCGATGGCCGGATTGATCCGCTTGGGACATCGCGCCACGCATACCGTTCCGTTTGCAACCGCAACGATGGTGCCCGCCGCCGGCCAGGGCGCGCTCGCGGTCGAGACGCGCGCCGACGACGCGTGGCTCGGCGAACTCATACGCGACGCGGCGAACGATCCGGAGAGCGAGCTCTGCATCGCGTCCGAGCGCGCGACGCTGCGCGCGATGCGCGCCGGCTGCAGCGCTCCGCTTGGCGTGCACGCGCGCATTGATGCCGGCACGCTTGTCGCGGAAGGCGCGTATGCGGACCAGCGCGGTGCAATCGCCCGTGCACGTATCGAACGGCGCCTCTCGACCGTTGAAGCCGCCGAGGCGCTGGGCACGGAGCTTGCGACGTGCTTGCAAGCCGCTAGCGCCGCCGTGGCGTCGGGAGCCGGAAACTGATCGCGCTGCGTCCGCGACGTCTGCGCCGCAGCGAGGTCGTACGCGCGTTGGTTCGCGAGCACCGCGTCCACTGCGAGCAGCTCGTGCAGCCACTCTTCATCGTGGAACGTCCCAGCGATGCGGGCGCGATCGCGTCGATGCCCGGCATCGCGCGCTTCGATATCGACGGCGCGGTGGCCGAGGCGGCCGAGCTCTTCGCCATCGGCATCAAGAGTGTGCTGCTCTTCGGAATTCCCGAGAATAAGGATGCGGTCGCGACGAGCAGCTACGACCCGCGCGGGATCGTGCAGCGCGCGATCGCGGCAATCAAGGCGCGCTCGCCGGAGATGCTCGTCATGGCCGATCTTTGCTGCTGCGAGTACACCGACCACGGTCACTGCGGACTTCTGGATAAAAGCGGCAACGTCAACAACGACGCGACCGTCGAGTTGCTCGCACGAATCGCGGTTACCTACGCCGATGCCGGCGCCGACCTCGTCGCTCCCTCCGACATGATGGATGGGCGCGTTGCCGCGATTCGGATTGCGCTGGATGCCGGCGGCGCGCACGAGGTCGCGATTATGTCGTACAGCGCCAAGTACGCCTCGGCATTTTACGGCCCGTTCCGCGAAGCGGCCGGATCGACGCCGCAGTTCGGCGACCGCCGCGGCTACCAAATGGATCCGCCGAACGCGCGCGAGGCGCTTCGTGAGATCGCGCTCGACATCGAACAAGGTGCCGATATCGTGATGATCAAGCCTGGGCTGCCCTATCTCGACGTGCTCCGCGCGGCGCGCGACCGCTTCGACGTGCCGCTCGCCGTCTACAACGTCAGCGGCGAGTACGCGATGTTCCAAGCTGCAATCGCGCGCGGCTGGCTCGACGGCGAACGCGCCGTCGACGAGCTTTTGACGTCGTTCGTGCGTGCCGGCGCAGACATCGTGATCACCTACTTCGCAAAAGAGTATGTCAAGCGGCACCGCTGACGCGCCGGCCCGAACCGGCGAAGCGACCGTCATCGTTCTGCTCGCCGGCGGCGAAGCTCGACGCTTTCCGGGAAAGCTCGAATACCCGGTGGACGGCCGGCCGATGATCGCGCAGCTCTTCGAACGCGTGCGCACGACGGGCTGGCCGGTGTACGTCGCCGGCAAGGGATCGTTCTCGCCGGCAGTCGACGCGCGGCTGGAGGCGCCCTTATTGATCGATCGCCATCCGCTCGGCGGTCCGCTCAATGCGCTGCTTTCGGCGTGCACCATGATCCGCGCGAGTCGCGTCTTCGCGCTGGCCGCCGATCAGCCGCGCCTCGACGCCGGAGTGCTGGAGCGCCTTGCCGCCTCGTGGCGTCCCGGCGACGAAGGCGTCGTGCCGGAGCACGACGGCCGAATCGAGCCGCTCGCCGCGCTCTACGGGCGTTTGGCGATTCTCCGCGAAGGGTTCGCATTGAGGAGAACGGGTGCAAACGCCATGCGCGATTTGGTCGCGCGTATCGCGGTGCGCTTCGCTGCGTTCGACTCGAGTTATTTTTACAACGTCAACAGGATGACGGATTTGCTCGATCGATGAAACTGGAACGATCTATCACGGCCTTCGCGCGCGCTCGCAAGACCATTGCAGGTGGCGTCAACTCGCCGGTACGCGCACTCGGCGCGGTGGGGCTCTCGCCGGTCTTCATGAAAAGCGGCGCAGGCGCGATGCTTTACGACCTCGACGGACACGAATACATCGACTACTTGATGTCGTGGGGAGCACTGCTGCTCGGTCACGCGCACCCCGCCGTTAGCCGGGCGATTACCAACGCCGTGACGCGCGGAACCTCGTTTGGGACGCCGACGGAGCAAGAGAGCGAGATGGCGGAGATGATCGCGTCGATGATCCCGTCGATGCATCGCGTGCGGTTCGTCTCGACCGGCGCCGAGGCGACGAGCGCCGCGGTTCGGCTGGCGCGCGGCTTTACGGGACGGCCGAAAGTCGTCAAGTTTGCCGGTTGTTATCATGGCTCCGCCGATTCATTCTTGATCGCCGCCGGATCCGGTGCGCTCACGCACGGCGTACCCGACTCGCCCGGCGTCACCGAAGGAACGGCTCGTGACACGATCGTCTTGCCCTTTAACGACGACCTTGCGGTCGAGCGCGCGTTTGAGAGGCATCCGGATTCGATCGCGGCCGTTATCGTCGAACCATATCCCGGCAACATGGGTCTGGTGCTTCCACGTCACGGATATTTGCGCCATCTTCGGCAACTCTGCACGCACTACGGTGCGCTCTTGATTTTCGACGAAGTGATCAGTGGATTTCGCGTCGCCCGCGGCGGCGCGCAAGAGCTGGAGAGCGTGGTACCCGATCTCACCACGCTCGGCAAGGTGATCGGCGGTGGCCTTCCCGCCGCCGCCTTCGGCGGGCGCTCGGATGTGATGGCGCACCTCTCGCCCGAGGGCCCGGTTTATCAGGCCGGGACGCTCTCCGGCAACCCGTTAGCGATGGCCGCCGGACTCGCGACATTAAACGTTATCGCTGCCGACCCCACCTTCTACGCTCGGCTAGACGAACGGACGCGGCAACTCACCGCGTCGCTGAGCGAGGCGATGGAACGCCACGGGGTGCCGTATCGTTGCAATCGTGCCGGTTCGATGTTCACGATCTTCTTCACACCCGATCCCGTGGAGGATCTCGAGGGAGCGCGCCGATCGGATCGGCGGTTCTTCGCAAAATATTTCGCCGCGATGCTCGAGCGGGGTGTCTACCTCGCTCCGTCGCCGTACGAAACGAACTTCGTGTCGACGGCGCATACCCCCAAAGACGTTGAGCGCACCGTTGTAGCGGCCGAGGCCTCGCTTGCCCAGCTCATGGCGACGACGTGATCGATCCCAAGCTCGATTCGAGCCGGCAAGACCTCGCCGAGCCGCTCGGAGAGGTCTCAATTCCCCGCCTCTACGCTTACCATCGCGCGCTTCGGGAGGCTCGCGCCGCCGGAGCAACGACGATGACCTCCCACGGTCTGGCCGGCTTGCTCGGCCACACGATTACCAGCACGCAGATCCGCAAGGACCTGAGCGCCCTCCGCCCACTCGGCCGCCGCGGCCAGGGGTATGCGATCGATCCGCTTGTGGAGCAGCTTGCTTGGGTCTTAGGATTGGATCATGACTGGCGAATCGCGATCGTGGGCTTCGGCTACCTGGGTCGTGCCTTCGCCGCATTCATCACCGCGCGCGAGCGACGTTTCAACGTCGCGGCGATCTTCGACCGCTCCCCCGCGGTCATCGGCGAAGCCTGGCAGGGCATTGTGGTTTCGGATGTCGCCGCGCTGGAACAACTGCTCCCGCAGACGGGTTGTAACATCGCGGTGATCTCAGTTCCCGCCGAAGCTGCGCAAACGATCGCGCTACGCGTCGCCGATCTCGGCCTGCGAGCGATTTTGAATTTCGCCCCGGCGCCGCTCGAGGTGGGTGGTCGCGCGATCGTGCGTAACATCGATCTGGCGGGCGAAATGGCGATCTTGACCCACCGGTTGAGCTTGGAGTAGCCGCGCGATGCCGATCATCTGCATTGGTCTTTCGCACCGCACCGCGCCCGTCGAGGTCCGCGAGCGGCACGCGTTTCCCGCTTCGCGTATGGCCGAAGCCCTGGTAGCGCTGCGCGACTACGAAGCCGTCCACGAGGCCGTGATGCTGCAAACCTGCGGCCGTCTCGAGATCTATGCCGAGCTCGACGATTACGAGCGCGGCGCCGCGCAAGTCAAGTCGTTTCTGACCAACTTTGGTCACGGTACGACCGGCTACGACATCGAATCGTATCTCTACACGCGGCTCGGTCACGAAGCGGTCAACCATCTCTTTCGCGTCTGCACGGGGCTGGACTCGATGCTGATCGGCGAAGCCGAAATTCTCGGCCAAGTGAAAGAGGCCTACGTCGCGGCGACGCGCGCGAAATCGCTCGGCCGGTCGCTCCACCGTCTCTTTCGCGAAGCACTCGCCGCCGGCAAAGCGGCGCGCGCTCAGACCGGCATCGGCGACGAATCGGTTTCGATCGCCACGGCGGCGATTGACGCGGCCCGTTTACGCCTCGGCACGTTGCAGGGCGTCTCGGTGCTGGTCGTCGGCGCCGGCAAAATGGGACGCTCCGCGGTGAAACGGCTGCGGCAAGAGGGAGCAAATCGCGTGATCGTTGCCAACCGCACGATCGCGCGTTCGCGGGAGCTCGTCACCGAAGCCCGGCTCGGCGAAAGCGTCGAGCTTGCCGAGCTTGGCGATGCGCTCTCTGTGGCCGACGTGGTCGTTGCCTCAACCGGCGCTTCGCACTTCGTTCTCAACCAAGAGCGCGTCGCCGCCGCCATGGCGCTCCGTCCGGATCGTCCGCTCTTCATCGTCGACATCGCCGTTCCACGCGACGTCGATCCGGCCGTTACGAACGTTTCGAATGTTTCGCTCGTCGATATCGATGGGCTTAAATCGGTGGTGGACGAGCGGCTCGAGCAACGGCGCGAAGCGATACCGGCAGTCGAGGAGATTATCGCGGAGTACGTCGCGCGTTTCGAGAACTGGTACCGCTCGCGCTTTGCCGTTCCGGTCATCACTCGCCTCACGCAAAAGGCCGAAGCAATTCGCGAGGCCGAGCTCGAGCGGCTGCTCGCGCGCTGCCCCGATTTGAACGAGCGCGAGCGCATGCTCATCACCGGCATGTCGCTCACGATCGTTTCGAAACTCTTACATTCGGCGATCCTCAAGATTCGCGAACAGGCGACGATCGATCAAGCCGAGGCCCTCTCCTCGGCTCGCGTCTTGGACGATTTGTTCGAACTCAATCAAGTTCCCGACCCAAAGTGAAGGGACGAGTTGCTTTGATCGGCGCAGGCCCGGGTGATCCGGGCCTGCTGACGTTACGAGCGGCGGAACTGCTGCGAAGCGCCGACGTTTTGCTCTATGACGCGTTGGCAAGCGATGCGATCGTTGCGCTGGCACCGGCCGGCTGCGAGCGCATTTTCGTCGGCAAACGCGCCGGCGAACACGCAATGGAACAGGCCGAGATCGAAGCGCTGATGATTGCGCAAGCGCAACGCGGCCGCCAGGTCGTTCGCTTGAAGGGCGGCGATCCGTTCGTCTTCGGACGCGGCGGCGAAGAGGCGCAAGCGCTGAGTTGCGCCGGCATCGCTTTCGAAGTCGCGCCCGGCGTCAGCTCGCCGCTGGCGGTGCCGGCGTACGCCGGAATTCCGGTGACGCATCGCGAGCTTGCGACGTCGTTCACGGTGTTTACGGGACACGAAGATCCGACCAAGCCGGCGTCGACGCTCGATTGGGCAAAACTGGCCGATCCGCATCGCACGCTCGTCGCGCTGATGGCCATCGCGAACTTGAGTGAAATCGCCAAGCAGCTGATCGAGCAGGGGCTCTTGCCCGAAACGCCGGTGGCGGTCATCCAAGACGGCACGCGCCCGAGTCAGCGCACGGTGGTGGGAACGCTTGCCACGATCGCCGCCGACGTTGTCGGCGCAAAGATCGGAGCGCCGGCAATCGTCGTGATCGGCGGCGTCGTCGCATTGCGCGAACGGCTGCGGTGGTGGGACACCGGCGCGCTCTTCGGCAAACGCGTCTTGATCACGCGAACGGGCGAACAATCGGCGGCTTTCGCGCGCGCGTTGCTGGAACGCGGCGCCGAACCGATCGTCGCGCCGACGATTGCGATCGAGCCACCCGACGATGCGAGCGCCGCAGCGCGATCGATCGCCGAGCTCGACTCGTTTGGGTGGATCGCCTTTACCTCGCAGAACGGGGTCGATGCGTTCTTCGCCGGGCTGCATGCGCGCGGAGCCGACGCGCGCGCGCTTGGTGGCATTAAGGTTGCGGCGATCGGCGAGCGCACCGCCGAGCGGTTGCGCGCCTACGGTATTCGCGCCGACGCGGTTCCCGCCGAGTTCGTCGCCGAAGAGGTCGCGCGGCTCGTGATCGGCGCGGCGCGCGCCGGCGATCGTGTCCTCGTCTTCCGCGCGCAAGAAGCCCGCGACGTGCTCCCACGAATGCTCGAGAATGCGGGACTGCAAGTGTCGGTCGTGCCGGCTTATAAAACCGTCACGCCGGCGGATCCCGATTTTGCACACCGAGCGCAACGCGCCGACGTGTTGACGTTTACCAGCGCGAGCACCGTTCGGGGTTTCGCCACGCTGCTCGGTGGCGATGCGGCCGCGGTGCAGCTCGCGCGCGACAAATGTGTTGCCTGCATCGGCCCGATCACCGCCGCCGCCGCGCGCGCTATCGGCTTGCACGTCGACGTCGTCGCCGAACGCTACACGACCACGGGGTTACTCGACGCGCTCGAGGTTACGTTCGCACGAAAAGCCTGACTCAGGTTGCGATCGGCGTCCTTCTCGCGGCAGTCGTCGCGTTGGTCGCCTATCGCGCGCACGCCCTCTCGCGTAGCGGTGCGATCGCTGCGTTCGTGGTCGGCGCAATCGTTTTCGGCGCCGGTGGATGGCCGGGCGCGGCGGTACTGCTGGCCTTCTTTATTCCTTCGTCGCTGCTTTCGCGGATCGGCAAGGCGCGCAAACGCGCGATCGGCGAGGGCATCGAGCCCGAGCCGCGCAATGGCTGGCAGGTGCTGGCGAATGGCGGCATCGCAGCCGTCTGCGTGCTCGCCGGCGTGCACGGAAGTTCTCGATTCGCGGCCGCGTTCGCGGGCGCGTTCGCAGCCGCGTCGGCCGACACGTGGGGTACCGAGATCGGCATTCTCGCGCGGCGCGCACCGGTCTCACTGCTCACGCTGCGACCGGTCGCGGCCGGCCGCTCGGGCGGCGTGACGCCGCTTGGACTCGCCGCGTCGATCGCGGGCGCCTTTGTCGTCGCGGGCGTTGCGGCATTGCTCGGGCTCGCGTCGGTTTGGAGCGTTACCGCCGGCGGCATCGCCGGCGCGCTGCTCGATTCGCTGCTCGGCGGAAGTCTTCAGGCGCTGCGGTGGTGTCCGCAGTGCCGCTGTGAATGCGAAACGCGGCTGCACTTCTGCGGCACCCTCACCGAGCTGCGCCGCGGTGCCACTTGGATTGAAAACGACGCGGTGAATTTCGCGGCGACGCTCTGCGGCGCGGCCGTTGCCGGACTGCTCGCCTCGTGAACGATCACGCGCGACGGCTGGCTCGGCGCCGTCCCGCGCGGCCGCATCTCGTGCTTCCACCGTTGCCCTCAAAGCTCTACGACATCGCGTACGTCGATCCGCCGTGGTATTACTATGGCAGCGCGATCAAGGATGCCGCGGCGGGCAAGCACTATCCCCTGATGTCGCTCGACGAGCTGGCCGCAATCGACCTCCGCAAGATCCTCAATCGGCGCGCTGCCGCGTTCGTCTGGGCAACCTGTCCGCGGCTGGATTTTGCGATCAAGCTGATCGAAGCGTGGGGACTTTACTACCGTGGCGTCGCCTACGTCTGGGTGAAGGTCAACAAGCGCGGCGCGATTATCGCGGGTCAAGGCATACCGCCGACCTTCACCAAACCGACCTCGGAGCTGCTGCTGGTCGCGACCACGCACGCGACCGGCCGGCCCTTCCCGATCCTCGATCTCGCACAACCCCAAGTCGTCTTGCAGCCGCGCGGCGCGCACAGCGAAAAACCAGCCGTTTTTCGAACGCTCATCGAGCAACTGTGCGGCCGGCGTCCTCGCATCGAACTCTTTGCGCGCTCGCGTGCGCCCCACTGGGACGCCTGGGGCGCCGAAGCGCTCGAGGGCTCAGGGGGCTAGGAGTGACCCGCTCCTACGGGTCACGACCGGGGCGCCCGGCACGTTGAAATCGAAGGGAGGGGAGATGACCGGAGCGCTCACCGCACGCCTGCGCATGGAGCGAGCAACGCTCGCTTCCGTGGGACTTCACGTGCTGGCCGCGCTCATGATCCCGGCGCTTGCGTGGACGACCGGAACGACGTCGCCCGTTGAGACGGTCAGCTTCGCGCACATTTTGCACGTGCGAATCACTCCGCCGCGCACTCCGCGCCCGCCGCCGCGCGCAGTCGCCCCGCGCCACCAACCCAAGGCAACGGTTAATTTCGCGAACCCCGTTCGGTTAGCGGCGACCAAGCCGCATCCCCATGCGCTAAAAGAAACGATGGTTGCAAGCGCTGCGCCCGCCGCTCCGAGTTACGGCGACGTGCAACGCGCGGGCGCCGGAACCTCGAACAGCAAGGCCGTTCCGAACGCGTCGCCCTCGCCGGCGGTCCGCGCCGTGGCAAGCGTTGGAGCGCGTCAGAACGGAGGCTACTTGCCGTTCGGCGCCGAGCAGCCCGACCCGGTGCTCGATCCCGGCGTTCGCAAACAACTCGACGCGCTCGGCGCGCACGTCACGCTGGTCGTCATCGTCGGTGAAGACGGACACACGGAGAGCATCACCTTCGATCCGCCCGTCGATCCGCAACTCGAAAGCCGCATTCGCTCGATGCTTGCGGATGCCGATTGGGATCCGGCAGTCTGCGGCGGCGGCGTCGCCTGCCAAGGTCAAGCAACGATTAAGTTGTAACCTCACTCTCCGTGAAGCCCGTAGACGCGGCCGCCTTGCTATTGGGTCTTGCAGCTTGCAGCTCGGGTGGAAGCCCCCTATCGTTACCTCGTGACGAGCAAGGCGCCGCACGCGCGTCCGCATCGTATGCGCTCGTCTACTCGTTCCGCGGACCGCCCGATGGCTACGTGCCGAACGGTGGCCTCATCTCCGACGATTCAGGACATCTTTACGGCGTAACCTACTACGGCGGCGTAACGCCCCGAGGCTGCAACGGAAGCGTGGGCTGCGGTACGTTCTTCACCTACAACCCATCCTCGCGCCAAGAGACCGTGCTCTATTCGTTTGGACGCACGCAACGCGACGGGCAGGTGCCGAGCTCGCTACTCTTTTACGAGGGATCCTTTTACGGCACGACGCAGGACGGAGGCACCAACGCGGATCTTGGCACGGTCTTCAAGATAACCCCGCCCGCTGGCACGGGCGGCAACTGGCAGGAAACCGTACTTCACCGCTTCCATGGATCTCCCGACGACGCTGCGTCGCCGGTGCAATTAACGATCGATGCGTCGGGCGCAATCTACGGTACGGCTGGAAATGGCGGTGCCGTCACCAACTGCTTTCAAGGCTGCGGTGCCATCTTCAAACTGACGCGTCCACCTTCGGGCAAGGGCGAGTGGCGCGAAAGGATACTCTACTCGTTCGCTGGACCACCCGACGGGGAGGCACCGAGCAGCCTGATTTTAGCCCCGAACGGCACGTTCTACGGCGAAACCAACGCCGGCGGCCGCTCGACGGCGTGCGGGAACGATCGCGGATGCGGAACCATCTTTGCGTTAAAACCAAGCGGGAGTTCGCGGTGGACCGAAACCATATTGCATTCGTTCAAAGCTGCAAAGGCGCCGAAAGACGACGGTGAGTTTCCCTTCGGCGGTCTCCTGTTAATGGCAAACGGCGCGCTCTACGGAGTGACGACCTATGGTGGCCCGCTGCAGCACTGTTATACGCAAGGGTATCCGTGGTCGGGATGCGGCACGTTTTTTCGCATACAGCCCACGCCCGGCCAGCGAGGGGCGTGGACAGAATCGATCCTCTATCGTTTTAAGGGCGACGCGTTCAGTGCAGGGGCGCCTGACAGCATTACTCTCCAGCACGGTGATTTCTACGGAACCACCGTAAGGGGCGGCAGCGGTGACTGCGACCGCGGCGTCCGCTGCGGCACCCTCTTTGACCTGATTCCATCGCGGCAGGACAAGAAGTGGACCGAGGCGATTGTGCATGCGTTTATGGGTGGCGCGAACGACGGTTGGGACCCCGGCGGTCCGATTGTTGCCGATCACAAAAATCTGTATGGCGTAACGATGTACGGCGGATCGGGATCATGCCCGCTGGGATGCGGAACGATCTACGAGTACGAACCATAACGGCGCCTGACTACAAGATCGACTTACCGAGCGCCGAGCAGATGAGGCCGACCGCCAACTGCGCGGTCTGATTGCGATGGTCGAGGATCGGGTTGATCTCGACCATCTCGATCGAGCCAAGTTGGCCGCTATCGTGGAGCATCTCCATCACTAAGTGCGCTTCGCGATAACTCAAACCGCCTTTGACGGGCGTGCCGGTACCGGGCGCTTCGCTCGGATCGATCGCGTCCATATCGAACGTTACGTGAATCGGCCGGCCTTCCGCTCCGGCTATCGCGCGCGCCTGCTCCATGACGTGCACCATCCCGAGCTTATCCACGTCGCTCATCGTAAAGGTGCGCACGCCGAACTCGCGCAGCAACCGTTTTTCATCTGGATCGACGTCGCGTAAGCCGATTTGCACGGTCCGTTGCGCCTGCGCGCCGCCCTTGGTCAAGGCGAAGTAGAGCGGCATGCCGTGCACGTTACCGGTTGAGGAGCTGCCGGGCATATTGATGTCGGCGTGTGCATCGATCCAAACCAGGCCCGGCGGCTCGCCGTAGGCGCGCGTCAAACCGGCGAGCGTTCCCATCGCAATCGAGTGATCGCCGCCGAGCACGATCGGCAAACCGCCCGCGCGGACGGCCTCCTCGACGAGCCGCGACAAGTCATCGCAGACTTCGGTAATGACGCCGAGGTATTTCGCCGAGCTCTCCTGCGAATCGGCCGATTCACGAATAGGCACGTGGAGATTGCCGCGATCGACGATCTCGGCGACCCCGAGCCGATGCAGCGCATCGTGCAGCTTCGCGTAGCGCACGGCGGAGGGTCCCATGTCGACCCCGCGGCGGCTAGCGCCGAGATCCATCGGCACGCCGACGATATCGACGCGCCGCACCGGAGAGAGCGTGGTACTCACGAGGCCGGGAGCTTCGATTTTGCGACCGGCCGTACCCGCGTAAGCGACGGCGTGGATGCGCGAGCACGCATCGCCTTACACCATATGGGCGAGCAAGCTCCGTAGTGAGTCGCGGCAGGAGTCGCGTCGCGCGCAACGAGAACCGATGTCCATGCTGCGTCATGCGGCCCTCGTCGTGGTGATGGCTCTCTCCGTTACCGTCACCTCGGTTCTTCCTGCGCTTGCGTATCTGCCGCCGCCTATGGCGCGACTCAATAGCGAGGTACGAACGATGGCGCGCCACGTGCCGGCCTCCATCGCGCTCGACGTTCTCGACTTGAATACCGGCTACGCCGCGGGTTTCAACGCCGCGCGGAGCATGCCGGCTGCCTCGACGATCAAAGTTCCGGTGATGGTCGAGGTATTTACCCAGCTCGAAGCCGGACGCTTCGATCTGCAGCAGCGCGTCACGCTGTTGGCCTCGGATAAAGATTACGGATCGGGCGATCTCTGCGATGCGGCCGTCGGGACAACCTATCCGGTCTCGACGCTGCTCGAGAAGATGATCGACATTAGCGATAACACCGCGACGAACATGCTGATTCGGCTCGTCGGCCGCCGGAACATCAACCGCCGGATGAGCGAGCTTGGTTTGGAGCACACGCATCTCGCCGGCTACGTGCGGACCGAGGGCTGGTCGATTCGCCAAGCACTGCGCACCTCGCCGGCCGATCTCGTTCGCCTGCTGGCGCTGATGGCGCGGCACGAACTGGTCGACGAATGGTCGTCGAACGAGATGATCACGATTCTCGAGGCCGATCAATTCAACACGCTGATCCCGGCGCCGCTTCCGGTCGACGTCGCAATTGCACACAAGACTGGATCGCTCTTCGATACGCTCAACGACGCCGGCATCGTCTTCGCCTCGGACGCGCCCTACGTCATCGCCGTGATGACGACGGCTTTACCGTCGCAAAATCTCGGGCGCTCCTTCATCCATTCGATTTCGCACTTAGCGTACGTCGACGAACTTCGCCTCGCCCGCTGGCGCTCGGCAATGGCGCCCGACTACGCGACTGCCAACGCAAACGCGAACGTCGGCGTCGCACCCGACAGCGATTACTGGAACGACGGATTATCGGGAACCCTGGCCCCTCCGCCACGAATTCCCTAAAGTGCTGCCTTTGAAGGAGCAACCGCATGCGTTTGTTTACGTGGCGGTAGCGCTCCTCGCGTAGGGGCGCTACGCGTTAATCTTGTTCGACGCGTACGTGCGCGTGAGCCACGCGCCGTATCGCGGATCGCGGCCCATCACGATGCTGTCGTAGAGATCGCGAAGCCGCTGCGTCACCGGTCCGATCGTGCCGTCGCCAACGGTGCGGCGATCGATCGAGGTAACGTAGCAGATGCCGACCGCCGTGCCGGTGAAGAAGACTTCGTCGGCGCAATAGAGTTCGCCGCGGTCGATCGAACGCTCGACGACCTCCAGGCCGAGCTCGCTGCGCGCGATCTCCATGATCGCTCGGCGCGTAACGCCCTCAAGCACGTTTTGCGACGGATCCGGCGTGTAGAGCACGTTTCGCCGCACCAAAAAAATATTCTCGGCCGAGCCTTCGGCGACGTGACCGTCGTGCGACAGCAGGATCGCTTCGTCGTAGCCGTTTTGAATCGCCTCGCTCTTGGCAAGCGCCGAGTTGACGTAGAGTCCGGTAATCTTTGCGCGCGGGGGCGCCATCGTGTCGTCGGCGCGCCGCCACGAGCTCACGCAAACGTCGAGGCCCCGGGTCGCGTCAATATACTGCACGAACGGAATCGGAACGATTGCAAAAGCGTCGGGAACGTTATGCAGCCGTACGCCGATATCTTCGGCGGCTTTGTAAGAGAACGGGCGCACGTAGACGTGCGTCTGGAAGTTATTGCGCGCACAGAGCTCGACCGTAATCTCGGCGAGCTCGTCGGGCGATTTGGGGAGCGCCATCGTCAGGATCTTCGCCGACGTCGCCAGCCGCTCGAAGTGATCGCGAAGCAGTACGAGGTAGAGCTCGCGCTCCTCGGGTACCCAGTAACCGCGAATACCTTCGAAGCACCCGGTGCCGTACTGGAGCCCGTGCGTGAGCAACCCGATCTTGACGTCGCGATACTTCTGAAACCGGCCGCCGGCATAGACGGTAATCGGTGAAAGATCCATGAGAATCGCTCCTTTGTGCGACGGGAAGTTGCGCTTCGTGCGAGCCGGCTCCTTTGGACGCGTGAAGCGTCGGGAAGGCCGCCGGTCGTACGCCGCAAAGCAGAGGGTGTGAGAAGGGCAGTCGCCGCCGCCATCGTCCTGGGCGCAGGGTGGCCCATCACGACTGCAGGCGCGCAAACGCTCGCCGATCCCTACCAAATTTTCGCTCGAGCGCGGGCCTACTGGCACCAGCAGCAGTATCCGCCGCTGCTCGAATATACCGTCGCCGTGACGGTGCTCGAAGGCGGGACCTTGAAGACGGAACGGTATTGGAGCGCCTACGACTCGAGCTCGCAGGAGGTGGCGGTCGACGCCGTCAGCGATTACGAGCGAGCCCATCCAACCTATGCCGCCCACGGCGTTAACATCAAGATTCCGCTGCTGTCATCGGTGCTTGGCAAGCCACAGCCCCCAACGGACTACCTCGGAGTTCCGGTGCTCGCGCCAAACTATACCTTCGGCATGGCCGAGATCGCGCCGGCGAATCCATCGGCTACACCGGATCCGCTGGCAGTGGTGCGTGAAGTGCGCGCCGACTTTCACGATCCGCAGCCGTTCGAGCGTTCGACGCCGAACCCCGATTCTAGTACGCCGCCGGTCATCGAGCGCGAAACCGTCTATCGGCGAGCCTACCGCGTGACGCTCGAAGGCATCGAGTCGATCTACGGCGTCTCCGCATATCACTTGCAGCTCCAAGCGCTGCGCGATCCCGGGCGGTATCGCCTGCAGCAGTTGTGGGTCGATACCCGCACGTTTGCACCGATTCAACTGGTCGAACGCTTTAATTTCGTCGCTGGACCGGGGACGAACGTTCCTTGGCGCGTTCGGTTCGCGAACAGCGCCGGTGCGCTCTACGTCTACGACGAGACCGCGCTGCGACCGATGCGCTACGGCGGTCTGGTCTATCCGCAAGCCAGCGTCGCATTCGAAAACGTCCACGCGGTCGCCCAGTTGAGCCGGCCACCACCGCTTTTTCCGCCAGAAGCACCCCTCATTATGAGCGAGCCATAGCGTTGCTCCAGCCGGCTGAAACCGCGCCGAAAACACCAATGTGATGCGCATGAGCAAGACGCCGGTCCAAAGAGCGATCCGATAATCGGAATGAAGTTGGGTAACCGCCCGATCCAACCGAGCGCTTCGAGCGTCGAAGATAGCGCGAAGAGGGCGAATGTCTCCAGACCCGGGCTCGCGCGGGGTGGGAGCAATGCCCCCGCGCTCGAATTACCGGAGCGTGAGCAAACCCTACCTTCGATTGACGCACCCGCTCGTTCGCGACGGCGACCAGCTGCGCCGCGCAAGTTGGGACGAGGCACTCGACCGTGCCGCGTCCGCGCTGCGCGACGCTCGCGATCGCGATGCTACGCGCACCTACGGAATGTTTAGCTGTTCGAAAGCAACCAACGAGATGAACTATATCGCGCAAAAGTTCGCTCGTTGCGTTCTCGGCAGCAACAACATCGATAGCTGCAATCGAACTTGACACGCCCCGAGCGTCGTCGGTCTGACGGCGGTATTCGGGGCGGGCGGCGGCACGAGCTCGTACGAGGAGATCGAGCGGGCCGACGTCGTGGTTCTTTGGGGATCGAACGCGCGTGAGACGCATCCGATCTTCTTTCATCACGTTCTGCGCGGCATTCATAACGGGGCGAAGCTCTACGTCGTCGATCCGCGGCGCACGGCGAGCGCGCAATGGGCCGACGGGTGGCTGGGTCTCGACGTCGGTTCGGACATTGCGCTGGCGAACGCCGTTGGCCGTGAAATTCTCGCCGCCGGCCTCGAGAATCGCGATTTCATCGCGCGCGCGACGAGCAGTTTCGACGAGTACCGCGCCGCGGTCGAGCCGTATACGCTCGAATATGCGGAGCGCACGACGGGTGTGCCGGCCGCACTCGTGCGCGAACTGGCCCACACGTACGCGGGCGCGCAACGCGCGCAACTCTGTTGGACGCTCGGCATCACCGAGCATCACAACGCGGTCGACAACGTGCGTGCGCTCATCAACCTCGCGTTGCTGTGCGGTCATGTTGGCCGCTACGGGTCGGGCGTGAATCCGTTGCGCGGACAGAACAACGTTCAAGGCGGCGGCGATATGGGCGCGATTCCGAACAAGTTTCCGGGCGGACAGGACGTCGAGGATCCGGAGAGCATCGCGAAGTTCGAGCGCGCCTGGAACGCTCGCCTGCCGCGCAAATATGGCTTGAATCTCACCGACATCTTTCGCGCGATCGAACGCGGGGAGCTCGACACGCTCTATATCATCGGCGAGAATCCCGCCCAATCGGAAGCCGACCAGGAGCACGCGATCGAGCTGTTACGCGGATTGAAGCACTTAATCGTTCAGGACATCTTCCTCACGAAGACGGGTGAACTGGCCGAGGTCGTCTTTCCGGCGTCCGCAAGCTGGTGCGAGTCCGAGGGCACGGTGACGAGCAGCGAGCGCCGCGTGCAGCGCTGCCGAAAGGCGCTCGAACCGCCCGGCGAGGCGCGCGATGACGGCGCAATTCTCACGGCGCTCGCGCGCCGGCTCGGCCACGAGTGGCCGGAGTACAGCGCGGAACTCATCTGGGACGAGTGCCGCTCGCTTTCCCCGTGGCACGCCGGCATGAGCTATGCACGCCTCGAGCAGCTCGGTGGAATCCCGTGGCCGTGCTATGACGAGCGCCATCCCGGCGAACAGTTCTTGCACGCGCGGCTTTGGCGCGAACCCCGCGAAGGCGAGCCCGCGGCGTTTGCCGCGGTCGAGCACGATCCGCCCGTCGAGCCACTCGACGCGGAGTACCCGGTGCGGCTCACAACGGGTCGCCGGCTAGATTCTTTCAACACGGGGGTGCAGAGCGGCGGCTACACCTCGCCGCTGCGACGCGGCGAAACGCTCGACATTTCCCGCGAAGATGCCGTACGCTACGGCGTCGAGAACGGCGACCGGGTTGTGGTCACGTCACGCCGCGGCTCGATCGTCATTCCCGTTCGCATCGATTCCGGGCTGCGTGCCGGGCTTGCGTTTACGACATTTCACTATAACGACGAGATCGCGACGAATCTTTTGACGATCGATGTGACCGATCCGAAATCGGGCACCGCCGAGTTTAAAGCCTGCGCCGTGCGCATAGAAACGATGCCCTCGTAGTGGATCTTCATTTTACATCGGCGACCGCAAGCGACGTCGAACGAAACGCGGTCGACGCGGCACTCGCAGCCGAACCGGAGGGCAAAATTCGGCGACATCTCGTGCTTCCGCTGTTGCATGCGGTACAGGATTGCTGCGGATGGATCAGCGCCGGGGCGCTGAATTATGTGAGCGAGCGGCTCAGCGTCGCGCCGGCCGACGTCTACGGCGTCGCCACTTTCTACAAGCTCTTTTCGACCACGCAGAAACCGGCGCGCGTCGTCCATGTTTGCGATGACATCGCGTGCATCGCCGCCGGTGCCGGAGCGCTCTGCCGGGAAATGGAGCGCGGCGACCTCGCGTGGGAGGCAAGCCCGTGCCTGGGTCAGTGCGATCGCGCGCCGGCGACGCTGACGATCGAAGCCGGCGCTTCGCGACCGGTGCCACTGGACGCCC
>Ga0209169_10000667_pt1 | contig 21004 bp, 16 predicted proteins | sample HubBroMetageWRM4_FD_188346 | JGI IMG/M metagenome (GOLD analysis project Ga0209169, IMG submission 188346) | Warmed soil microbial communities from the Hubbard Brook experimental Forest, New Hampshire - Hubbard Brook CCASE Soil Metagenome WRM 4... | ecosystem: Environmental > Terrestrial > Soil...
TCCCGTAACGAGACCCACGCGGTTTCTGCATCGCCCGCGGTAACGGTAACGCTAGTGCCACGTCCCAGTTCCGCAATGCGCGGCTCGATGTCGAGCTTGAAATGCGTGAACGTGTGCGTAAGCGGCGCGAGCGGCGACACACCGCCGTTCGCGCCGAATGCATGCGCGCGCTCGACGAGCGCGGTTTCATCGGCGGCTTCGGGCAGGCTCCACAGGCCGCCCCAGATACCCGAAGGCGGACGCTTCTCCAGCATCACGGCATCGCCGTCGCACAGCACCAGCATCCATGTGCGTCGCGTCGGCACGGTTTTCTTCGGGCGCGCGGCGGGCAACTCGCGCTGACGTCCGGTCGCATTCGCAACGCAGTCGGCTGCGAACGGACACCGTCCGCATTCAGGTTTGCCGCGCACGCATAACGTCGCGCCGAGATCCATCAAAGCCGAGTTCCAGTCGTGCGCCCGGCCTCGCGGTACGAGTTCGCGGGCGCGCGCATCGAGCTCCCGTACCGTCGCCGAATGCGGATATTCGACGCCGAACTTCACGCGCTGCACGATGCGCCTTACGTTCGTATCGATCGGCGCGTCGTCGAGATTAAAGGCGAAGGCTCGGATCGCGGCCGCCGTATATGGGCCGACGCCGGGCAGCAACCGAAGCTGCTTCGATTCCGAAGGCAGGACACCGGCGTGCCGCTCCACGACTGCCACGGCGAGCCGCTGCAAGCGTACGGCGCGCGCGTTGTAGCCGAGCCCCTTCCATTCGCGCACGATCGTCGCCGTCGAAGCACGCGCGAGGCGAGTAAAGTCGGGAAAGCGTTCGACGAAGGTCTCGAATTTCGGAACGACGCGCTCGACCTGCGTCTGCGCGAGCATGAACTCGCTTACGAGGGTACGATACGGCGATCGCAGCGTGCGCCATGGCAACGCGGATCGGCCGTGCCGCGCGTACCAACGCAACAGCCCCCGCTGGACGTCGTTCACGATCGCAGCGTCGAGATCGCTTCGCCGATGCGCCGAATCCCTTCGGCGATCTCTCGTCGCGTCACCGCGGTAAGCGCCAGCCGAAAGTGATGGTCGCCGCCGGAGTTGGCAAAGAAGGCTTCGCCGAAGAGGAAGGATGCACCGAGCCGCTCGGATGCATCGAGCAGCGCGCGGGCCCGAATTTCGCGCGGTGTGGATGTCCAAAGGTAGAATCCACCGCTGGGGCCGCCGCCGCGCAAACCCGGCGGCCAGTGCTGCGCGATCGCCTCGTCGGCGAGCCGGCGCCGTTCGAGGAGCTCGTTGCGTAGTTGCTCGACGTGCGCGTCGTAGCCGCGCTCGAGATAATCGGCGATCGCCGCCTGCACGTAGAGGCTGGTGGCCATGTCGTAGGCCTGCTTGCGCAGCAACAGCCGTTCGAGAATCGTTCGCGGCGCTGCCAGCCAGCCGACCCGCAAGCTCGGCGCAATCGTTTTGGAGAAGGTTGAAAGATAGACGACGTAATCCGGCGCGAGCGCGACCAGCGGCAAGCCCTGCGGCGCGAGTGGACCGTACGGATCGTCTTCGACGATCGGCACGCCGGCACGCCGCGCAATCGTCGCGAGGCGTTCGCGGCGATCGGCGTTCATCGTAACGTTGGTCGGATTGTGGAGCGACGGCATCGTATAGATGAAGCGCGGTCGGCGCGTTCGCAGCACCGCTTCAACGTGATCCACGCGCATGCCCTCGTCGTCAACCGGCACCGAGATCGCCCGCAGGCCATTGATTTGAAAGACTTGCAACGCACCGGGATAGGACGGCGACTCAACGATAATCTCGTCGCCGGGTTCGGCTAAGCTCTGCGCGACGATCGCGATTCCTTGCGTCGATCCGGTCAGCACGATGATGCTGCCCGGTGCGATCGACGTGGCGCCGCGCGCCTTCATGCGTTCCGCAATCGCCGCGCGTAACGGCTCGTAGCCTTCGGAATCGCCGTACGACAGGACGAACCGCGGATCACGCGCGACGCGCTCGAACGATTTCGCAAGCTCGCCGAGCGGCGACGGCTCGTCGGGCGCGACACCCTGCACGAAGGAGATCCGGCCGGCTTCCGGCTTGGCGGCCAGCTCGCCCAACACGTTGGGAAACTCGCCGACGCGCCAGGGCGGGAGCGTCACCCACCACGGGACGCCGGCAGCGCGTTCGGGCTGGCCCCCGCGCAGCTGCGGCACCACCCTCGACCCGGAACCGACCCGCTGCTCGATTAGCCCTTCCGCGACGAGCTCGCGATAGGCGTGAACGATCGTGCTCCGATTGACCGAAAGCCGCGCCGCGAAGGTTCGCTCGGGCGGCAGGCGGGTTGATTCGGGGAGGGTGCCGGCGAGGATCGCCTCGCGCAAATGTTCGTAGACCTGACGGTAGAGCGGCACGATCGATTCGCGATCGAGTTCCGGCAGGACTCCGGCCCATCCAATTCCCGACACTGGATCACGCCATTTCGCGCCGCTTCCTGGGGAACGCTGCCGCTTGCGCGAAACTCCCGCAGCATGAGCACTTCGCAAGAACATCAGGTTGACGTGGCCGTCATCGGCGCTGGACCGGGCGGCTACCACGTCGCGATCCGGCTCGCACAGCTGGGCAAAAAGGTTATCTGCGTCGACCGCGACGAGGTCGGCGGCGTCTGCCTCAACTGGGGCTGCATTCCAACCAAAGCGCTGTTGCACGTCGGCGAAGTGATTCGTCACATCGAGCGGGCCGGTACGCTCGGGCTGAAAGTTCCCAAAGCCGAAATCGAACGCGAGACGGTCGCAAAGTTCACTAGCGACGTCGTCAACCAAAACGTCAACGGCGTCAAGACGCTTTTTAAAGCCAATGGCGTGGAGTCCATCCGCGGCGAAGCGTCATTTAAATCGCCGACCGAACTCGAGGTAAAGCGAGATGACGGCAGCGACCGCATCACCGCACGCCAGATCGTGATCGCGACCGGTTCGGCGCCGGTCGACGTTAAGGCGTGGCCCCGCGATGGAGAAACCATTATCAACTCCGACGACGCGGTTCGGCTCAACCGTATTCCGAAGCATCTGCTCGTCATCGGCGGCGGCGTCATCGGTCTGGAGTTTGCAACGGTCTACCGGCGCTTAGGCGCGGAGGTCTTGGTCGTTGAGATGATGCCCCAGATTCTCACTGGAACGGATCTCGAAATCGGCAAGACGCTCGGGCGCATCTTGAAGAAGCAGGGCATCGAGATCATGCTCAACACCAAAGTTGGGACGCTCGAGAAAAAAGACAAGAGCGTACGCGCGACGATTAACGGTGAGGGAACGGGCGGCAAAGATGAGACGCGCGAGTTCGATATGGTGCTCGTCGCGGTCGGGCGGCGGCCCGTTACCGATAATCTGAACCTCAAAGCGGCCGGCATCGAGGTCGACGGGCACGGCTTCATCCCGGTTGACGCCCAGCAGCGCACGACGGTGCCGAACATCTTCGCGGTCGGTGACGTGACCGGCCAGCCGCTGCTGGCTCACCGCGCGATGAAGCAAGGCGTCGTTGCCGCCGAAGTCATCAATGGCGACCGGTCGGCGGCGTTCGATCCCGTCGCCGTTCCAAACGCCATCTACACCGATCCGGAAGTTGCAACCGCCGGCCTCTCCGAGGAGGAGGCGAAGGCTGCCGGCTACGAGGTGCGCATCGGAAAGTTTCCGCTCGCCGCGAGCGGCCGTGCGCGCACGATGAACGAGAGCGAGGGGCTCATCAAGCTCGTCGCCGACGCTAAAACCGACTTACTGCTGGGTATGCACATCGTTGCCCCCCAAGCGGAATCGCTCATCGGCGAGGGCATAATCGCGCTAGAGATGGGCGCGACGCTCGAAGACATCGGGCTCTCGGTGCATCCGCATCCGACCTTCACCGAAGGCCTCATGGACGCGGCCGAAGCCGCGCACGGCAAGGCAATTCACCTCATCAACCCCAAGCCGAAGACGCCAGTCGGAGCCGGAAGCTGACCAACGCGCGTCTGGTCGATCTCGGGTTGAGACCGTATCGTGAGGTGTGGGAGCTGCAGCATCGGCTCCACACTGCGGTTTGCAAAGGCAGCGAACCAGATACGTGGATCGTCGTCGAGCACACGCCGGTCGTGACTTTGGGTCGTCAGGCCAAACGCGAGAACGTACTATTTTCGCCCGGCGAGCTAGCCCGGCGAGGTGTCGACTTCATCGCGATCGAGCGCGGCGGCGACGTCACCTACCACGGGCCGGGACAGCTCGTCGTCTATCCGATTCTCAAACTCGAGCGCTTTCGCGAGGTCGTACCGCTGGTGCGCTCCCTCGAGGGAGCCGTCATCGACGCCTGCACGCGCTTTGGAGTCGCCGCCGAGCGGTGGAGCAGCCACGCCGGTGCGTGGGTCGGGCGCAACCAAATTTGTGCGATCGGCCTTGCGATACAGCGGATGGTATCACTCCACGGTTTCGCGCTCAACGTCTCGACCGAGCTCGAGTACGATCGCCTCATCAATCCCTGCGGCCTGCGCGATCGAGGAATCACATCGCTCTCCGCCGAGACCGGCCGGGTGGTGCGCCTTGACGATGCGAAACACGTCCTGCTCGAGGAGCTCGCGCGTACATTTGATATCAATTTTTCCTCAAGCGAGCAGCAGCTGGTGGAAGCGTAACGAACCGTGGCCGTAACGATCGATTTAGTAACGGAGCGACTCAGGAAGCCGGATTGGCTGCGCGTCTCGCTGCCGATCGGCGATGAGTACGAGCGAGTCAAGGCAAAAGTTAATGAGCTTGCGCTTCACACCGTCTGCAAAGAAGCCGCCTGCCCGAATCTGGCCGAGTGCTGGGGCGCGGGCACCGCGACCATTATGATCTTGGGCGACGTCTGCACGCGCGGCTGCCGTTTCTGCAACGTCAAGACTGGCAACCCCCGCGGCACGGTTGACTGGCTCGAGCCGTTGCGCGTCGCCGACGCCGTGCGCGATTTGGGCTGGAAGTATCTGGTGCTCACCGCCGTCGATCGCGACGACCTTTTGGATGGCGGCGCGTTGATCTTCGCAAATACCGTCCGCGCGATTCGGGAGCGTTCGCCTGAAGCGCGGGTAGAGATTCTGAGCGGCGATTATCGAGGCGACTTACGGGCCGTCGATATCGTCGTCGATGCGAAGCCCGACGTCTTCGCGCACAATCTCGAGACGGTGCGGCGTCTCACCCCCTCCGTGCGTGACAAGCGCGCCGGTTACGATCAATCGTTGAAGGTCCTCGCGCACGTGAAGCGGCGCGCTCCGGACCGCTACACCAAAACGTCGCTGATGCTCGGCTTAGGCGAGACGCGTGCGGAGATTGAAACCGCGATGGACGACGCGCGCGCGGCGGGAGTCGACATCTTTACGATGGGGCAGTACCTGCAACCGAGCAAGAAGCATTTGCCGGTTGCCGAGTTCATCAACCCCGAAGAGTTCGATCGGCTCGGCGAACTCGCCGCACGCCGGGGCTTTCATCAGGTCGTCTCGAGCCCGCTCTCGCGCAGTTCCTATCATGCGGAGCAGGCTTTTTAAGTTTTTTCACGAGGTGAAGTAAATCGGCGCAACCGCCGGTAGAGTGCTTAGGTTGGTACAGCTAACGTGACGAAGGTCTTCCTCAGCCGGCCCGTCCTCGCGGTGGTCTGCTCCCTGCTGATTCTCATCGCCGGACTCATCGTGATCCCGGCGCTGCCGATCGCGCAATACCCGCAGATCGCACCCCCCGTCGTGACCGTGACGGCCACGTACACCGGCGCGAGCCCGCAGGCCGTCGAGGCTCAGGTTACGACGCCGCTCGAGCAAGCGGTCAACACGGTGCAGGGACTGCGCTATTTGATCTCGACGAGCGCGCAGGGCACTTCGACGATCACGCTCACTTTCAACCTCGGCGTCAATCTCGACATTGCCGCTGCCGACGTGCAGAACTCGGTCCAATCGACGCTCGGACAGCTGCCGGCGACGGTGCAACAGCTGGGCATACAAGTCTCCAAGAACTCGGGCTCATTTGTAATGGGCATCGCGCTGACCTCGAATAACAAGAGCCTCGATACGCTGACGATGAGCAACTACGCGCAGATCAACATCGTCAACGACCTGACGCGCGTGCCGGGCGTATCGCAGGTCATCATCTTCGGTCAGCGCCAGTACGCGATGCGAATCTGGCTGAACCCGATCAAGCTTCAGCAACAGGGTCTCGATGCGACCGACGTCGTCACCGCGCTGCAACAGCAGAATGCCGAGGTTGCCGCCGGTAGCATCGGCACGCCTCCCGAACCCAAGAATCAGCCCTATAGCTACCCGGTGAACGCGATCACGCAGCTCTCCGATCCTTCGCAGTTCGCCAACATCATCTTGCGGGCGAATCCGAACGGCGGCTACGTGCGTCTGGCCGACGTCGCTCGTATCGAGCTCGGGGCACAGAGCTACTCGACCGACCTTCGCTTCGACGGCAGCAGTAACGTCGTCGGGTTGGGTGTCTTGCAGTATCCGACTGCCAATGCCCTCGACGTTTCGCGCAGCGTCAGAGCCGAGATGGGCCAGCTCGCCCCCGGCTTCCCAACGGGAATGCAGTGGACCGTTGCCTTCGACGTGACGACTTTTGTGAACGAGTCGGTCAAGGAAGTCATCGAGACGCTGCTGCTCTCGATCCTCCTGGTCATCGGCGTCATCTTCCTCTTCCTTCAGAGCCCCAAATCGACGCTGATCCCCGCGGCTACGATACCGGTATCGCTGATCGGAACGTTTTTCGTGATGGAGCTCTTCCATTTTTCGATCAACACGATCACGCTCTTCGGCCTCACGCTCGCGACCGGACTCGTCGTCGACGACGCGATCGTCGTCATCGAAAACATCGCTCGCCATATGGAACTGAACAAGGGCAAGCAAAGCGGAATCGCAAGCGCCGCCGAGGCCATGCGCGAGATTCAGAGCGCGGTCGTTGCCTCGTCGCTCGTGCTACTTGCGGTCTTCGTTCCGGTCGGCTTCCTGCCCGGCACCACCGGACAGATCTACCGGCAGTTCGCGTTGACGATCGCTGCCTCGATCACGATCTCGCTCTTCATGGCGCTTACGCTCGCTCCCGTTTTGTCGGCGCGACTGCTCACCGGTGAATTCGAATCAAGGGCATGGTTCTTCCGCGTCTTCAACACGAACTTCGCACGGTTTCGCGGCTGGTACGCCAGCGTGCTGCCCGTCATGTTCCGCCGGCGCTGGGCGATTGCCGGAGTTTTTGCGGGCGCGCTGCTGCTCACGTTCTTCCTCGCAGGTAGGACTCCGCAGGGCTTCTTGCCCGACGAGGACCTCGGCTACTTCATCATGCTGGTGCAAGCGCCGGAAGGAACCTCACTTGACGTCCAGCAGCAAATCGCGAGCCGCGCCGAGGCGATCATCCGCGCGCAGCCGGAGGTCCAGCATCTCTTTGACGTCGGCGGCTTCGGCTTCTCGGGATCGGCGCCGAACCGCGGGATCATGTTCGCGCTGCTCAAGCCCTGGGGCGAACGAAAATCGCCGGCTTGGTGTCAGCTGATCTTCCTCTTCGCGCATCCGCAAGCGTGCACGCCGCACAACGTATTCGCGCTCGAACAGCGGCTCAACTATGCGTTTTTTTCGCAGATACCCGAGGCACAAATCTTCGCGTTCAATCCCCCGGCGATCAACGGCGTGGGGAACTTCGGTGGCTTCCAATTCGAACTCGAAGACCGCGGCAACATCGGTCTGCCTGCCTTGACGAACACCGCCTACGCGATGATGGGGGCTGCCGCCAAAGACCCGCGGCTGCAGAACGTCTTCACTCAGTTCCGGATCAACTCGCCGCAGATTGAATCGAATATCGATCGCAACAAGGCGACGTCGATCGGCGTGTCGCTCTCAGATGTCTTTACGGCGCTGGAAGTCAACCTCGGCTCGCTCTACGTCAACAACTTTACCTACTTGAACCGCGCGTGGCAGGTCATCGTCCAAGCTGACGAGCCGTACCGTAACCGGGTCTCGTCGCTCAGAAACATCTACGTCCGTTCCAGCTCAGCGCCTGGGACGACGGTGGTGCCCAATGCGGTGGCCACGCCGGCATCGAGTGAGGCGACGGGCGCGGCCAATGCGGTCGGCGGTGTAATGACGCCGCTCTCATCATTGATGGACATCAAGCAGGTCCTGGGGCCGCCAATCATTAGCCATTACAATCTCTATCGCAACATCGAGCTGAACGGCAGCAACGCACCCGGAACGAGCACCGGCTCCGCGATTCAAGCGATGTCGCAGATCGCCGCGCGAGTGATGCCGAAAGGCGTCAGCTACGAATGGACGGGATTGCAACTCGATCAGATCGCCGCTGGGCCGCTGACGATCGAAATCTTTATCTTGGCGCTCGTCTTCGTCTTCTTCGTGCTCTCCGCTCAATACGAGAGCTACATTGACCCGCTGATCGTGCTGCTCGCGGTGCCAACCGCGCTGCTCGGCGCTCTGCTCTTCATCAACCTGCGTCACTTTCCGATACCGTTCCTTTTCGATCCGACGCTGTCGCAGGACGTTTACGCGCAGGTCGGCTATGTGATGCTCATCGGCTTGGCGAGCAAGAGCGCCATTTTGATCGTCGAGTTTGGCAACCAGCAAATTCGCGCGGGTGCCGGTGTCGTGCAAGCCGCGATGCGCGCCGCACAAACGCGGTTGCGCCCGATTTTGATGACGTCGATTGCCTTTGTCATCGCGGTCATCCCGCTCGTCTTCGCCTCCGGCGCCGGCGAAGCGGCGCGCCATTCGCTGGGAACCGTCGTTTTCGGCGGAATGCTCATGTCGACGATCTTGAATCTCGGCATCACACCGGTGCTCTACGTCATCATTAAGTCGTTCGAACTACGCGGGCGCCGACCGGGTGGCGACGGTCAAACGCACGGCGACATCGCCCCGGAACCACCCGTTCGCGCGCCCATGGGTGTGTAGCCCCTCCCACTATCACAATTGTCATCCTGAGCGGAAGCTCCTGAACGAGCGCACCGAGTTAAGGGCCGCAGTCGAAGGACGCGAGTGCGACGATGCATATTAGGGTTCGCTTTACGTGAGCGTCAAAAAGGAGTTGGAATCGTTTAGAGCAACTTTGATTTAGACGTCTGATAGAATTAATAACTGTTGTTATCGGCGAACATAGGAGTTGCTTGCATGCTCGGATGCATATTCCGTAGGTTGACGGTCGCTACGGCGGCGCTCGTGATTGGAGCGTGGTCGTTGCCCGCTGCAGCCGATGACGGCACCGGCGACGTTTTCCAAAAATCAATCGTCCCTAGCGCAAACGAACTAATCAAGAGCGTCATGAGTCAGCCGAAACCGAAAAAGCAAGACTCAACGATTGCGCAAGTACCGCCGGTGAGCCAGCCCCCGGTGCCTAAAATGCAGTTGCCGGGCGACCGGTTCGGCTACATGGTCGATTTTTCGATGGCCTATCCGTACGGCAACATCGGTGACTACGGCAAACAAGGCTGGCTAATGGGCGGCATGGACGCGTTGGTTAGTTATAAGTTTAATTGGTCGACGAAGCTCGTTGCGAGCATGTTTCAGTTGCAGCACTGGCCCTATGGATTCAACAGCGGACTCGCTCCCGTGTACTTGGCGGGTTTCCAGAACCCGGTCGGTTGCGCCGATCTCAGCGGCGGCAGCGCCTGCGGTCCGGGCACCGGACGCAACATCAACGTACGAACGAAGGACACGTTCGGCGTCTTCATGCTTCAGAAGATGATCTTGATCAAGTCCGATAAGATCCCGGGACCGGGTGCGGTGCCGATCATCGTCTCTCCAACGTACGTCGCGCGCGGCGGTCAAATCGGCTTCGCGCCGGGCAACAACGACGTCGTTCCGTTTACATACAACCTGCCGGACGGCCCCGTCGAGAACATTCCGGTGCGCACGGCGCAGTACTATGCGGTCGCACTGACCCTCCCGTTTCTCAAGACACCGAAGATGTTCGGCACGTTCACGATTGCTCCGCAGTGGCTCGTGCATACGGCGGGCGCCAACGTGGGCAACTCGATGCAACTTCCGCAAGTAATATACCTCGAGTACAATCCGGTGCCCGGAACGACGCTCTTTGTCGAACCGCAGAGCGCGCGAGATTATCTCCCCACGGATCCCTATCCCGAGCACCTCATTGCCTACTTCCTGGGTGTTTCGCAACGGATCAGCAAGTACGGGTTCGTCTCGGCCGTCCTCAATAGCGGTAACCCGACGAATCTCGGAGCCGATGGCGTTATCGGCATCAAATGCTTGACGGTCCAACAGGCAGTGAATAATGCGTGCGGTCTTGCAATCGGCGGCCTCAAGGCGACGCAGCTACAGCTGCAGTTCGGAATCGGCTCGCCAAACGTCTTCCCGTTGTAATCCAAAGGTAAAGAGTATGCGCTTTTCACACGTCAACAAATCGCTCGCCGTTCTTGCACTTGCCGCACTTGCCGCCTGCGGCGGCGGAGGCGGTGGCGGACCCGCTGTGTTCGTTCCGGGAAACGGAGGCCAACGGCCTGACGGCTCCCCAATCCTGGCGCGAATCGTCGGCGTCGGCGACAGTTTAACCGCCGGGTATCAGGCCGATGGATTTCTCGGCGCGACGAATCTCAAGAACCCGCTCAATCCGGGGACGTTTGTCCCCCCTACTCAGCAGAGCGGTTGGTGGACGCTGCTCTACGAACAGGCGTCGGGTCTACCGTTGGATACCATAATTGCCGACATGTACGATCCGGCGAAGAGTCCATTGCCGTTGATTACCGGGCCGGGTCTCGACAATCAGATTGTTGCTTCTCCCCTCACCTCAGTGCCCTTCGGGCAGTTCAAGGGCGCGGATCCGTGCACGTTCGATAGCAGCTTTAATCTCGCCGGCTTTCGGTTGCGTCCATCGGCACGGGTCCGCATCAACCCTACGGCAACGACGGTCCGCAACATCGGGGTTCCTGGTCTCACGCTGCACGAAGCCATCACGATCCATCTGCCGCCAACCGATACCTGCAAGCCGCTGCCCGGGATCCCCGGGCTGCTCAGCGATGTCGTCCAAGAAGAGAGCGGAACGTACTGGCCGGTTTTGCGCAACTTCGTAAATCTCGGCGGACACCTCACCGAAGTCAATGCCGCCGCCTCGTTGCGTCCAACGCTTGCCACGTACTGGCTCGGCGCAAACGACGTACTGAAATACATGGGAAGCGGCGGCCGCTTTGTTGGCGGCAATAGAACGCCGGGACAGACCGAAAGCGACGTTCGCAGGGCCGTTTCGACCTTGGAGGGTACCGGCGCCCGCGTCGTCGTCGCGAACCTGCCGAATATCGTCGAAACCGGCTATTTCCAAATGGTCGAAACACCCAAGGCGAGCCACGACTGCCGCATTCGCTCGTACGCATTCTGTTTCTTAGTAGATGTGGGCGGCTTGCCGGTTAATGCGGTCCAGCAAATAGCCGAAAAATACCATCTGAACACGCCAGGTGGATGCGTCGCCGCTTCGACCACCAAGCCCTGCGGCTATTTGACGCTGCCGGGAGCGCTTATAATCCTCAACTATTTTTTCCAATACCCGAGCGCGTCGGGCTATGCGGATCTCGATTGCGCCGTTCCGAAGCCGAACTGCAAATCGGTCCCAGGAAGTGGGCTCGGAGCGAACTACATCACGCCGGAGTTCGCCGGTAAGGTTCAAGCGATCAACAATGCGGTCAACGAGGGAATCGACGACGCCGCGACCGCGTTGCGCGTGCCGATGGTCGACGTCGCGCAGATCTTCCACGGCCTTGCCAGCGGAAACCCCGCCAATCCCTACTTTCACTTAGCGTCGTCGATCAGACCCGGCCTCTGCTGCACGCTCGGCTACATCTACGAGCCTCCCGGAACGTTCACGCCTGCTACCGGGGGCATCTTGAGCTTCGACGGCATCCATCCGTCGAACTCCGGCTACGGGCTGATCGCCAACGCCTTTATCGCGACGATCAACAAGGCGTACGGCACGCACATTCCCCAAGTCGACCTCAAAGCCGTATACGCCGGTACGCGTTGCGGCAATCCGAAGTTCTGCTTCCCGGACCCCTACGCGCCGCACTGACGGCGCAAGTCTAGGCCGGCGGAGGGCCGTCCTCGATTTCGTCGGCGTACTCCTCGTCGCGAAATCGATCTAGCCGTTCGGTGATCTCGGCCTTCACGTCATCGGGAACGTCGGGCTTACCGAGCAGATCGCGATCTTCGTCGTCGACGAGTTCTTCGAGCTCTTGGTCGTCGGGCTCGTTCAGAGGAGGTCGCATGGTGTACCTTTCTGCGAGGCGTCTGCGTTGTTGAGGTGGTTGCGCGAGCTCGCGGCGACGGTCGGCACATTCGACCGGACGGTGCTCGAGCCCGGCTATGCGCTGCGCTGCACCATCGGCGTCGCGATCCCACTGGTCGTTGCAGCGTTGCTTGGGAAGCCGGTGTTGGGCGTTGCCGCCGCGATCGGCGCGTTCATCACCGGATTCACCTCGTTGCAGGGCATCTATCGAACGCGGCTGACGGCCGTCCTTGTCGCCGCCCTCGGGATGTCGTTGACGAGTTTCGTCGGGGCAGTTGCGGCTCATTCCACATTGGCAATCGTCGCGGCAACCGCACTTGCCGGCTACGCCTGCGGAACGATCGGTCAAATCGGGCCGGTGGCGGCGACGGTTGCCCTCAACTCATTCGTCGCCTTCGTGCTCTTCTCGAGCCAACCGCTTGCGCCCGCGCTCGCAGCGCAACAATCCGCACTCGTTTTGGCCGGTGGTTTAATTCAAGCAATCCTCGTGCTGCTCGCTTGGCCGAGCGAACGCCGGGGTGCGGAACGAATCGCCCTGGCCGACGTTTTTCGGAAGCTTGCCGAATACGCACGCGGCATCGGATCGGACCCTTCCGCCCTTCCGCCGATTACGCCGCTGGCCACCGCACGCCAAATATTGGCCGATCCGCAACCCTTTGCGCGCGCGAGCAGCCTCGCACGCGCCGAACGCTTACTCGAAGATTCCGAAATCATCCGGCGGCGTCTGGGCGCAATGGCGGCGACCGCCGATGAAAGCAGCGCATCGCAGCAGCCGGCTGCCGGGGTTGCGACGCAGCTCGACGCGATCGCGAACGTTTTAGCCAGTGAACGAGACGACATCAGCGAGTACGAGCGCTCGTTCACGGACGCCGCGCCTGGCGTCGAGCCTGCGCTCGACCTCGCGGCGAATCTTCGCGATGCAATGGAAGCAGCGACGATGCTGGCGCGCGGCCGACTCCCGACGCTGCACTTGCTTTCGAAGCCGCGTCCCGGACCTTACGTGCAGAACCGCATCGACTGGCTGAGCCGAGAAGCGCTGCGCTTTGCCATCGTGCTTTCCGTAGCGATGGTCATTGGCCGCCGATTCGAGGCCGACCGCGGCTATTGGATTCCGCTGACCGCCGCACTCGTACTCAAACCGGACTTTCGGACGACGTTCGTCCGCGGCGCGGCGCGAATCGCCGGCACCCTCGTCGGCGCCGTTGTTGCTAGCCTCGCAATCCTTCTCGTGCGCGGGCATCTCGCACTCGAGATCGCGGGCATCCTCATCTTCGCGTGCACGGCGTATCTTACGTTCAATCCCAACTACGCACTCTTTACCGTCGCCATCACGTCATTCGTGGTGATCGTGCTGAGCATGCGCGGCCTTCCCGGAACGACCACGATCGACATCCGCGTTCTCGATACGCTGGCGGGCGGCGCGCTCGCGATGATCGGATTTCTGACGTTTCCAAGCTGGGAACGAAAGCGCACGCGCGCGCTGCTCGCCGACCTTTTGGAAGCGCAAGGCCGCCTGAGCGATGCAATCTTGCAGGCCGCGGCGAATCCGACGGTCGAGTCGCGCGAAGAAGTCGAATCGGCCCGCACGGCGATCTGGAAAATTCGGACGACCGTTGAGGCATCGATCGACCGAACCCGTAACGAGCCCCGCCGTCCGCACACGATCGGCGCCGGCCGCGCGCTCCGGATCCTGGCGGCGACGCAGCGCTACGCGTTAGCAAGCCTCGCGCTCGAAACGGCGCTCGAAGCCCAACGGCCGGCACTGGCGATTCGCCTCGATGCGTTTGCCGAAGCGCTCCACGCGGAAATGGCTGAGATGGCGCGCGCCTTACGAGAATCCCGCCGCGTTCGCGGCGACGATCGTTTGCCGGCGGCGCTCGCTCGGCTCAACGCCGAACTCAACATGGAGCAAAATTCCGAGAATCGGTTTATCTTGGAGCGCTTGCGCGGGTACGTGGAGGCGACACTGCGGTTGCGTCGCCTGCTCGGCACCCATCAAAGCGCCCGCGAAGCCTGATGCGTTGCTTAAGCGTAAATGCCGCGTAGTTTTGAGGCTTTGACCACGCGGTCGATGGCCAGCGTATAGGCCGCAGTTCGCAGCGTTGCCCGGCGCGAATTGGCGATCGTACGAATCTCATGCAGGTTCGATAGCAGAAAATCCTCGAGGCGTTCGTTGACTTCCGCTTCCTTCCAAAAATAGCCCATTCGGTCTTGTGCCCATTCGAAATATGAGACCGTTACGCCGCCGGCATTGGCCATGATGTCGGGAATCACGATGATGCCGCGCTCGCGCAGAACGCGATCGGCCTCGGGTGTCGTTGGACCGTTCGCACCTTCTACGATTAATTTCGCTTGGACTTTGGCTGCGGTTTCGGGAGTAAAGACCTTTTCGAGCGCCGCCGGAACGAGCACGTCACACTCGCTCGTGAGCAGCTCGCGGTTGGTGATTTTCTCACCACCCTTGAAGCCTTCGAGCGTCCCGAACTTCGCCGCGTGTTCCATCGCGCCGGCGACGTAGATGCCGTTGGCATTGTAATACGCTCCGGTGACGTCGGAGATGCCGACGATCTTGCAGCCGCGCTCCTCGAAGAGTTTCGCCGCATGCATGCCGACGTTACCGAATCCTTGAATCGCGATCGTGGCCTTGTCGGGGCGCAAATTCATCTCTGCCATCTCGTCGAGGGCACAGATCGTCACGCCGCGGCCCGTGGCCTCGACGCGCCCGCGCGAGCCCCCGATCTCCAACGGCTTGCCGGTGACGACGCCGGGCATGTTCTGCCGCACGTGCATCGAGTACGTGTCCATGAACCACGCCATGACCTGCGGCGTCGTGTTGACGTCCGGCGCGGGAACGTCCTTATCGGGGCCGACGACTTCGACGAGCTCGGCGGCATAGCGGCGAGTGATGCGCTCGAGCTCGTTTGAGGAGAGCGTCGCCGGATCGCAGGTAACGCCGCCCTTACCGCCGCCGAAGGGCAGGTCCACGACTGCGCACTTCCACGTCATCCAAAAGGCCAGCGCGGTGACTTCATCGAGCGTTACGCGCGGATGGTACCGAATTCCGCCCTTGGCCGGGCCACGCGCGAAGTTATACTGCACGCGATAGCCGGTATAGACTTCAAATTCACCCGAATCACGCTGAAACGGAATGGAAAAGATGATCTGCCGCGATGGATGTGTGAGGATCCGTCGCATACCCCCGTCGAGTTCGAGCAGGTCAGCCGCCTCGTTGAAATAGGCGATCGCATCGCCGAAGACGGAAACTTCGCGCACAGAGCCTTCGCGTAAAACAGTCGTCATAATCGGTGGGTTAGACGTTGAACCGGAAATTCACCACGTCAGCCTCTTGCATCACGTACTCTCGCCCCTCGCTGCGCACTCGACCGGCAGCCCGCATCGCCTCCATCGTGCGATATTGGACGTAATCGTCAAACGAAACGATCTCGGCCCGTATGAAGCCGCGCTCGAGGTCGCTGTGAATCGTTCCGGCCGCCCGAGGTGCCTTCGTCCCCTTTCGGATCGGCCAGGCGCGGGCTTCCTTCTCGCCGGCCGTCAGGAACGTCATGAGCCCAAGCAGATCATAGCCCGCCGCTGAGAGCTCGTCGAGACCGCTACGCTCCACGCCGAGCTCGCGCCGGAACTCGGCGGCATCGGCCTCGGAGAGGCCGGCGAGCTCCGCTTCGAGCTTCCCGCTCAGCACGACCGCTCTGCCGCCTTCGGCCGCCGCTATCTCCTCGATGGTGCGCACCTGTTCGGCTGCGGCACCGTTTTGGGTCTCGTCGACGTTGGCGACGTAGAGCATCGGCTTGAGGGTCAGCAGAAACGAATCGGCCGCCACCTGCGCCTCGAGCGTCCCCGGGGCAAAGCTGCGTGCCGGGCGAGCCTCCTCGAGCGCCGCACTCAACCGCTCCGCCGCTTCAAGATACTCGCGCTGCTTGGGGGCGGCGCGAACCTCGCGTTCGAGTTTCGCGATGCGCTTACGCATCGTAGCGAGGTCGGCGAGCGCTAATTCGATAGCGATGATCTCGCAATCGCGCCGCGGATCGGGCTCGCCTTCGACGTGGGTTACGTCTTCATTCGCGAAGCAACGCACGACCATCGCAATCGCATCCGTCTCGCGAATGTGGCTCAGAAACGCGTTGCCAAGACCTTCACCCGTGCTTGCGCCGCGCGCCAGCCCTGCGATATCGACAAAGCGAACGGTCGCCGGTATGATGCGCCGCGCGTTGACGAGGCTTTGCAGCACGGGTAAGCGCGGGTCGGGCACCGCCACCTCGCCGACGTTCGGTTCGATCGTGGCGAATGGATAGTTTGCGGCGAGGGCTTCGGCCGAGCGCGTGAGCGCATTGAAAATGGTTGTCTTGCCGACGTTCGGCAGACCGACGATTCCGCAGGAGAGTGGCATGCTCGACCGGCCCGTTCGGCAGCCGGCAAGAAAATCCGGTGGGCTTGTCGGATAGGGCAGCATATGCGCCAAATGAAGGTCGACAAGCTCGGGATCGACCTGCTGACCCACGATCCGGTGGTTATCCTCAAAGACATGGACGGGTCGCACTACCTACCGATTCTCATCGGCCCCTTTGAAGCGACGGCGATCGCCCTGGCACTGGAAGGCGCACCGGTCCCACGGCCCCTCTCGCACGACCTCATGCGCAACATCCTCGATAGTCTGAACGCAAACCTGGAGCAGGTCGTCATTCACGATATTAAAGACTCGACATTTTTCGCCAAGCTGATCGTGCGCACAAATGGTGAAATTCAAGAGATCGACGCGCGTCCGTCCGACGGTATCGCGCTCGCGCTGCGCGTTCCGGCGCCAATCTTCGTTTCAGATAAAATCGTGCTCGAGGAAGCGACGGCCGAGAAAAAGCCAATTAACGAAACCGAAATGGCGCGCTTTAAAAAATTCCTGGAAGATCTCAAGCCGTCGGATTTTAACCGTTGAAAGACAAGGCGCCGCATTACTGCAGCGCCTTGCGCGTTTCGATGTGATACCTTCGCAGCGCATTGCGTCCGGCTGGAGCCCCCGGGCCCTTCGACTACGCTCGCTCCGCTCAGGATGACGAGAACATCGGCAAGGGTTCGGCGCCCGAAAAATTGGAAGAGAACCCGAAACATTTGTCGCGAGAAACCGTATTTTTAGCAGAGTGCTTTTTTTGAAGCCCATGGCCTCCAAGGATTCCCTTAACTCGTTCCCATAAGAACGGCGCATGACTGAGTTACGGGCCGAAATCGGAGTTTTTGGAGGGTCTGGATTTTATTCGCTCATCCACGATGCGCGTGAGGAATGGATCGAGACGCCGTACGGTGCGCCCAGCGATCGGGTGGCGCTCGGAGAGATTGCAGGGAAGCGCGTGGCCTTTCTTCCGCGCCATGGAAAAGATCATCGCTTTCCGCCGCAAGCGATTAACTATCGCGCGAACTTATATGCCATGAAGACGCTGGGTGTCAAGTGGATCATCGGACCGACGGCGGCGGGATCGCTTGCGAAAGGCGTCGCACCGGGCTCGATGGTCGTCTCCGACCAGCTGGTCGATCGGACGAGCGGGCGTAAGGATACGTTTTACGATGGCCCGATTACAACCCATGTCAGTTTCGCCGATCCGTATTGTCCGACGTTACGGCCGATTGCGATTGACGTGCTGAAAGCGCAGGGCGTCGAGACGCACGAACGCGGGACGGTCGTCGTGATCCAAGGCCCGCGCTTCTCGACGCGCTCCGAGTCGAAGTGGTTTCAGAGTCAGGGCTGGGAGGTCATCAACATGACCCAATATCCTGAGGCCTACCTCGCACGCGAGCTCGAGATGTGTTACGTGAATATTTCTCTCATTACCGATTACGACGTGGGTATTGAAGGCGTGCCGCCGGTCTCGCACCACGACGTCATCGAAGTCTTCAATCGCAACAACGAGCGTGTAAAGAACGCGATCGGCGAGATCGTCCAACGGATTTCGGTCGACGCCGATTGCGCATGCCGGCACGCGCTCGCCGGAGCCCGGTTTTAGCGAGATGCGCTCGCTGGGTCGCGTCGATCTCGGGATGTACTTCCAGGCGTTTCCGCTGCTGGCACGCCATCCGTCGATTTTCGTGATGCCGCTGCTCGCCGCGGTGGTCGAGCTCTTGCTCAGCCAAATTTCACCCTTCTTTACCGATGCGCTGGGTGGGGCTGGGAACTGGCTCTTTCAGATCATCGTTCAGCTCGCTTATGGTTTCTGTTTCGGCGTTGCGGTCATCGCGGCAAACAACGTGTGGCGGCGGCGCCGAGCGACGTTCGACGAAGCCTGGGACGAGGGCCGGCAGAAGGTCGGCGGCATTCTCATCGCCACGATCGGCTTCTACTTCTTGGTCTATGCCGCGGGGTATCTGGCATCGATCGCCGGCAGCGCGATTTTGCAGGTCGTGCTTCAGCTGGTCGTAGCCTTCTTCTTAATCTACACGATACCGGCGGCCGCGATCGGCGGCACGCCGGGCAACCTCGCTATCGGCGCATCCTTTCGCGCGGTCCGCCATGCGCCGTTGCCGACGGCGATCCTTGCAATCGTCTTCGTACTCTTGTGGATATTGCTCCCCGAGTACGTCGTTGGGCGATTCGCGCTCGAATTAGGGGTCATCGGCTACGCGCTGGTGCTCGCCGCGGTCAAAGCGATCGTGCTGGCGTACTTGGCGTTTCCATTCGCCAAGCAGTACGACGACATCGCTTTCACGGGCTACTGGTAAGGGCCATCCGCACGAACTCGCCCACGAGCGCAGCGTTCACGTTGGTCCGCGCGAGGCGCTGTGCTTCGTCGAGCTTTCCGAGCAAAGCAACCGCCATCCGCGGATCGATCGGCTGGAGGCGCCGTATGCGGTCGGCGTGATCGACGGAGACGAGGGGCACGCCATCGCGACCGCCGGCGACGATCCAATCGCGCACGAGCGTCTTGATCGTTTCGAGCCCTTCGTCAAGCGTTTCGCGGTTCGCCCACGTCTCTTGCGGCGACTTTCCCTCAAGGCTCTCGAAGAACCAACGCACGACTTGCGCGCGCAAGGACTCCTCCTCGCCTTCGAGGGCCGCCAGCGCACGCGTCACGCTGCCTCCGCCCAGTGATGCGGCAAGCTCGGCGTCACGATCGCCATAGTGCAAGCGCTCGAGAACTTCACGCACCTGCGCATTCGAGAGCAATGGAAAGCGTACGTCGATGACGCGCGAGCGAATCGTCGCAAGCAGACGCCCGGGCGCGGCGCTCGTGAGAATCATCACGACGCTGCGCGGCGGTTCCTCCAAGAATTTAAGCAGCGCATTAGCCGACTCATGCGTCGCAAAGACGACGTCGCCGAGCAAGAGTACGCGCCGGCCGCCGCTATATGATTGCATCGAGAACTGGTGGATCAAATCTCGGGCGGTGAGTTGATCGCTCTCATAAAATCCCGCGCGTGCCTCCGGGTCGCCAATCTTAACGACGCCTTCGTGTTGGAGAAAATCCGGATGGTGAGCCCCGTCACCCTTAAAGAGCACGCACGACGAGCAGGTTCCATCGTAGCCCAGCACGCCTGATTTCGGCGCGAGGCAGAGCAACGATTGGGCCAGCCGCTGCCCGAACGTCTTCTTCCCCACCCCCGCCGGGCCCGTGAAGAGATATGCATGCGCAAGCCGTTCCGGCGTCAATGCCTCGAAGTAGCGCTTCGGGCCGGCGGCGCCGATCACTTCGAACTGCAGTTTGCTCACGGCACCTTGGCTTGCAACAAGGGCAGCACGTCGCTCAGAGCTTCTTCTACGAGCGCCTTAGCCGGCAACCGGGCATCGAGCACGCGGTGCTTCGGAGCGCGCGCAAGCGCGAGAAATCCTTGGCGAACTCGTTCATGAAAAGCGTCGTCCTCGCGCTCGATTCGATCGCTTGCGACGTTACGCTCGCGTAGCCGAGCCCGGGCCACGCTGACTGGGAGGTCAAGCACGACAACGACGTCGGGCTCGAGCCCTCCCGCGGCAGTTTCGCAAACCGCCCGTAACGACTCAACGTCGAGGCCTCGTCCGTATCCCTGATATGCCAACGTCGAATCGGTGAATCGATCGCAGAGCACGATGCGGCCAACTGCCAACGCCGGGCGAATTACGTCCAAAACGTGCTGCGCGCGCGCCGCATTGACCAACATGCTTTCGGCTAGCGCCGAAATCGAGACCGGGCGATTCAAAAAGATCTCGCGGACCGCGTCACCCAGCGGCGTGCCTCCCGGCTCGCGCGTCACGGCAACGTCGTAGCCTTCTCTCTTCAGGCGGTCGGCAAGACCGAAAAGCAGCGTGCTCTTGCCGGTGCCTTCGATCCCCTCGATTACGACAAACACGCGCGCTTTCTACGCGTCGGTGGTTTTAAAGATCTTCACGCGGCGGTTCGGCTCGAGCCCGGTCGAGCGCGATTGCAGCCGGTAACGCTCGGCGAGCTGATGCTGCATCCGGCGCACGTACGACGTTTGCGGAGAGAGCTCGATCGCCTGGTTCGTCAGCAGGACTTGGTAGATCGCTTCTTCGGTCTCGCGCAGCGCCAGCTCTTCGTGGTCGATCGAACCGAGGTTAAAAACGTCGCGCAGGGCGGTTTGAATTTGCGTCGTGGTGTTCGTTTTGATCGAGTAGATCGGGACGTTGTCGGAGGCGATCTGTTTGAGCTTGGGCTGCTCTTTGCGTTCGAGCGTTTTGAGGGTCAGAACGACGTCGGCGTCGTCCCAATTGCGCGCGATCGACGCATGTACGCGAAGGTTGGCGATTGCGCGCTCGATCTTGTTGCGCGAAAC
>Ga0209169_10000668_pt1 | contig 20992 bp, 12 predicted proteins | sample HubBroMetageWRM4_FD_188346 | JGI IMG/M metagenome (GOLD analysis project Ga0209169, IMG submission 188346) | Warmed soil microbial communities from the Hubbard Brook experimental Forest, New Hampshire - Hubbard Brook CCASE Soil Metagenome WRM 4... | ecosystem: Environmental > Terrestrial > Soil...
CGCGAGGGCGGTGCGTTCTCGGCGCCGCCGGTTCTCGGCTAGACTCCTTCGGGTTCACCTTGGTGTAGTTGAGGAGTTTCACCGTGCCTGAGGTACGCATCGCCGCCGAGCCCCGCACCGAGTTCGGCAAGGGCCCGGCCCGCAGGGAGCGGCGCGCCGGCCGCGTTCCGGCCGTCCTGTACGGCCACGGAACAGACCCGCGGCACGTCAGCCTGCCCGGACACGACGTGCTGCTCGCGCTGCGCACGGCGAACGTCCTGATCCGGCTCGAGGGCCTGCCCGGCGGCAGCCAGCTCGCGCTGCCCAAGGCGGTCCAGCGAGACGCGATCAGGGGTTCCGTCGAGCACGTCGACCTGATCATGGTCAGGCGCGGCGAGAAGGTGACCGTCGAGGTCCCGATCAACGTGACCGGTGAGGTGGCTCCCGACGGGCTGCTCGACCAGCAGCTTGTCCAGATCTCGGTGGACGCCGAGGCCACGAACATCCCGCCGGGCATCGGGATCGACGTCGAGGGCATGGCCATCGGTGCCTCCGTGCACGCCGGAGACCTCAAGCTGCCGAGCGGTGTGACGCTCGCGGTCGAGCCCGACATCCTGGTGCTGCACGTGATCGCCGCGCCGACCGCCGAGCAGCTCGAGGCCGAGCTTGGCCTGCCCGAGGGCGAGGAGGTCGAGGCTGGCGAGGCAGCACCTGCGGCTCCTGCTCCGCCTGCCGCCGAGGGCGAGCAGTCCGCGTCCGAGTCGGCCGGCGAGTAGTCGTCCTAGCCCGGACGACGATCCGGTCATGGCATGGATGGGGCCAGCACCGAGCGGTGGCTCGTAGTCGGGCTTGGCAACCCGGGCAGCGAGTACGCGGGCAACCGGCATAACTGCGGGTTCATGGTTGCCGACGTGCTCGCTGACCGAATGCGCGCGCCATTCAAGCGAGACCGGTCGCGCGCGCGGGTTGCCGTCGGCCGGCTTGCCGGGTATCCGGTCACGCTTGCCAAACCGCAGAGCTTCATGAACCTGTCCGGCCGCCCGGTGGCCGCGCTGCGGACCTTCTACAAGATCCCGGTGGAGCGCATCGTGGTGATCCACGACGAGCTCGACGTGCCGTTCGGCACGGTCAGGCTCAAGCAGGGCGGCGGGGACAACGGCCACAATGGCCTGCGGTCGGTGACCGCCGCCCTTGGTTCACGCGACTACCTGCGGGTTCGCGTGGGCATTGGCCGGCCGCCGGGGCGGATGGACCCAGCGGATTTCGTGCTGCACGATTTCTCCGCAGCGGAGCGGAAGGTACTGCCCGATGTGCTCGAACGCTGCGCCGACGCGGTGGAGGTCCTGCTGCAGCGGGGCTTGGCCGCGGCGCAGAACGAGTTCCACGGCGCCGCAGAATCGGCGCAACCGTAGCGTAAAGGCAACCATAAATGATCTCTGATGACGACCGTCTCGCCGCTGACCTGGCTGCGGAGGCAGGACGTCGGCTGCTGGCATTGCGCGCGGCCGGCGGCGCCGCCGATGATCTGCGTCGGGCCGGCGACCGGAGCTCGCACGAATTCCTCGCCGCCGAGCTGGCCCGGCAGCGGCCCGGCGACGCGGTGCTGTCCGAGGAGGGCGCCGACGACCTGGCCCGGCTCTCGGCCGACCGGGTCTGGATCGTGGACCCGCTGGACGGGACGCGGGAGTTCGGGGAGCCAGGCCGCAGCGACTGGGCGGTGCACGTCGCGTTGTGGGAGCGCGGCGAGCTGACCGCCGGCGCGGTGGCGCTCCCGGCCCAGGGCAAGGTTCTCTCCACCGCTGACCCGGCAAAGCCGCCTGCCTCCCCGCCCACTGTGCTGGCCCGCGGCGGGACGACCCCCCCAGACCCGCCCGCTGTGCTGGCCCACGGGGGGGCGACCCCCCCAGACCCCCCCGCTGTGCTTCGCCTCCTGGTCAGTCGCACCAGGCCGCCGGAGTTCATGACGCGGCTGGCCGGCAAGCTCGGCGCCGAGCTGGTGCCGCTGGGCTCGGCCGGCGCCAAGGCCGCGGCAGTGATCTGCGGGGATGCCGAGGCGTACGTGCACAGCGGCGGGCAGTACGAGTGGGACTCGGCCGCTCCGGTTGCCGTGGCGGTTGCGTCCGGGCTGCACGCATCTAGGATTGACGGCTCCAAGCTTTCCTACAACCAGGCGAAGCCTTCGCTGCCGGATATCCTGATTTGCCAGGCCGCGCTCGCCGATACCTTGCTCGAGGCGATCAGCTCGGTTCGATAGCTCTCGCCACCACCCCCTTGGAGTTCTCCCGATGGCCACGCCGCCGCGTTCCGACTACCAGCTATCGCAGCTCGACATGCTCGAGGCCGAGTCGATACACGTGATGCGGGAGGTGGCTGCCGAATTCGAGCGGCCGGTGCTGCTGTTCTCCGGCGGCAAGGACTCGATCGTGATGCTGGCCCTGGCCGAGCGCGCGTTCTGGCCCGCGCGGCTCCCGTTCCCGGTGATGCACGTGGACACCGGGCACAACTTCGCCGAGGTTCTCGAGTACCGGGACCGCCGGGTGCAGCAGGCGGACGCACGGCTGATCGTCGCGTCGGTGCAGGACTCGATCGACGCCGGCCGGGTCGCCGACGAGACCGGCCGCTGGGCCAGCCGGAACCGGCTGCAGACCACCACGCTGCTCGACGCGATCGAGGAGCACCGGTTCGACGCGGTGTTCGGGGGCGCGAGACGCGACGAGGAGAAGGCCAGAGCGAAGGAGCGCATGTTCTCCTTCCGCGACGAGTTCGGGCAGTGGGATCCGAAGAACCAGCGGCCCGAGCTGTGGAACCTCTACAACACCAAGCTGCACCGCGGCGAGCACATCCGGGTGTTCCCGCTGTCCAACTGGACCGAGCTCGATGTGTGGCACTACATCTGGCGGGAGGAGCTCGAGATCCCGTCCATCTACTTTGCGCACCAGCGCCAGGTGTTCGAGCGCGATGGCATCCTGCTGGCCGACAGCTCGTACGTGACGCGGGGTGAGGACGAGCCGCTCTACGAAGCGACCGTCCGCTACCGCACGGTCGGCGACATGACGTGCACCGGGGCGGTCGAGTCGACGGCCGCGACGATCCCGGACGTGATCACCGAGATCGCGGCGACCCGGATCACCGAGCGGGGCCAGACTCGCGCCGACGACCGCACCAGCGAGGCGGCGATGGAAGACCGCAAGCGAGAGGGCTACTTCTGATGACGAACCCAGAGACCGGTCACACTGCTGAGGTCGCCCAGCCTCCGCTGGACCGGCACAGCGACATGCTGCGGCTGGCCACCGCCGGGTCGGTCGACGACGGCAAGAGCACGCTCATCGGGCGGCTGCTGTTCGACTCCAAGGCCATCTTCGAGGACCAGCTCGCGGCGGTCGAGCGCACCAGCAAGGATCGCGGCGAGGGGTATACGAACCTGGCCCTGCTGACCGATGGGCTGCGTGCCGAGCGCGAGCAGGGCATCACGATCGACGTGGCCTATCGCTACTTCGCCACGCCGCGGCGGAAGTTCATCATCGCCGACACCCCCGGCCACATTCAGTACACCAGGAACATGGTCACCGGCGCGTCAACCGCCGACCTGGCGATCGTCCTGGTCGACGCCCGCAACGGGCTGACCGAGCAGAGCAGGCGACACGCGTTCCTCGCCACCCTGCTGCGCGTCCCGCACCTGGTGCTCGCGGTGAACAAGATGGACCTCGTCGACTACGACGCCGCGGTGTTCGAGCGGATCGCCGAGGAGTTCACCTCGTTCGCGGCCAAGCTAGAGATCAGCGACCTGACGTTTATCCCTATATCTGCCCTGCACGGTGACAACGTCGTGCAGCGCTCGGCCAGCATGCCGTGGTACGACGGCCCGTCGCTGCTGCATCACCTGGAGCACGTGCACATCGCCTCGGACCGGAACCTCATCGACGTCAGGTTCCCGGTGCAGTACGTGATCCGGCCGCATCAGGCCACCGACCCGGAGCTGCACGACTACCGCGGCTACGCAGGCCAGGTGGCAGGCGGCGTGCTCAAGCCCGGCGACGAGGTGATGCACCTCCCGTCGGGGCTGACCACCACGATCTCGCGCATCGACACCGCCCGCGGCCCCGTGGCCGAGGCCTTCCCGCCGATGTCGGTGACCCTGCTGCTGGACGACGATCTCGACGTGTCCAGGGGCGACATGTTCTGTCGGCCGCACAACCAGCCGCCGGTCGTCCAGGATGTCGAGGCGCTGGTCTGCTGGATGAGCGACGCCCGGTCGCTGAGCCCGCGCAGCCGGCTGATCGTGAAGCACACAACGCGGACCGTGAAGGCGATCGTCCGCGATCTGCACTACCGGCTCGACGTGAACACCCTGCACCGGGACGAGGGTGCTGCCGAACTCCGGCTCAACGAGATCGGGCGGGTGACGCTGCGGCTCACCCAGCCCGTGTTCTGCGACCCCTACACCCGCAACCGGCTCACCGGCTCGCTGATCCTGATCGACGAGGCAACCAACGCCACCGTCGGCGCCGCCGTGATCACCGACGCCCGGTAACCGGCGGCACAGCGGGCCTGCGCCCGCCAGGTGAGGCCCTGCACGCGAATAGCGCACCAGGCGGGCTTGAGCTATATACGCTGATCCCCATCGAATGACGGATTTGCGTGGCGATCAGCTCGAAAGGACGAACGCGGACAGTGGCGGCAGAAGACGGGGGGACCCCGCCGCCACGGGGCCGCCACCGGCACAGCGCCCCGAACGATGTGATCGCGCCGTCCGAGCCCGCTAACCTCGAGTCCGCTCAGCCAGAACGTGCCGGGCCTGAGTCGGCCATGCCGAAGTCGGACTTTGGCGTCTGGGAGCCCTGGGCGCTGGGGCCTGAGGAGCAGGAGGACGCGAGGCCGAAGCCCGGACCCCGTGTGCGCGGGCTCTGGGAACCGGCGCGGGCACCGGAACCAAAGCCGGCTCCGGAACCGGGATCAGCTCCCGAGCCAAGACCGGCTGCCCAGCCAGAGCTAGCTCTTGAATCAAGACCGGCACCTAAGCCCGAACCGGCACCTAAGCCCGAACCGGGTCCGAAGCCCGAACCGGCACCTAAGCCCGAACCGGGTCCGAAGCCCGAGTCGGGTCCGAAGCCCGGACCGGGTCCGAAGCCCGAGTCGGGTCCGAAGCCCGGACCGGGTCCGAAGCGCGAACCGGGCCCGAAGCCCGGACCGGGTCCGAAGCGCGAACCGGGTCCGAAGCCCGAACGGGCACCTAAGCCCGAACCGGCACTGAAGCGAGAGCCGTTTCCGGAACCCGAACCGCCCGGCGAGTTGGTTAGAGTTGGCGGTGGTGGCCGCAACGGCCTGAGCCAGCGGGCGAGCCGCAAGCCGGCGGCGAGCGTTCGGTCGGACACGCTGCCGGACTGGCGCCCGGCACCCGGCAGCTTCGATCTCCCGGCCGCCGAGCCGGCCGCGGCGGCCTACCCGGTTGAGAAGGCCGGCTTCGAGGCGCAGCCCGCCGGGTCGGCCCGGGGGCTGGAGCGGCTCCTCAGTGTCAGGTTCTGGCCGCTGGCTATCGTGCTGGCGATCCAGGCAGCGCTGTCGCTGCGGCTGGTGTGGAGCGCGACGGCCTTCCTCGACGAGGGCGAGTACCTGACCGTCGGACGGCTGGAGCTTGCCCACTTCCTGCACCATGCGCCGATGCCGGATGTCGCCACTTACCTCTCTGGGTCGCCGGTGGTCTACCCGCCGCTGGCCGCCATCGCGGAAGACATCGGAGGCCTGGCCGGGGCCCGCCTTCTCAGCCTGGCCTTCATGCTGATCACCACCATCGCGCTGCACGGCGTGACCAGGCGGCTGCTGTCCAGCAGGCCTGCGGCGTTCTACGCGGCGGCCCTGTTCGCCTGGCTTGGCTCCGCGGAGTTCCTCGGCGCGTTCGCGACCTACGATGCGATGGCCCTGATGCTGCTCGCGGTGGCCACCTGGCTCGGCGTGCGGGCCATCGACGCCGATTACGGGCTGCGTTACGCGCTGCTGTGCGCTGCGGGGCTTGCGATAGCCCTGGCAGACGCTGCCAAATATGCGTCGGCACTGTTCAACCCCATCGTGATCGTCGTCGTGCTGCTTGCTGCGTGGCGGGCCGACGGCCGCCGGACGGCCCTGGACGTCGGCGGTGCCATGCTGCTCGCGGCGGCCGTGCCGCTGACCGTCGGATACGACCTCGGCGGCGCGTCGTACCGGGCGGGCATCACCTCGACCACCCTGACCCGGTCGCAGGGAACCAACTCGGTGCAGGCGGTCCTCGACGTGTCGGCGAACGCGACCGGCATCATCGCGGTGCTGGCGGTGCTCGGTGCCATCGTCATCACCGTCCGTCGGCCGGGCTGGGCGACCGTGCTGCTGGGCTGGGCGCTGGCCGGCGCGGAGTTCCTTGCGCCAGCGGAGCAGGCCAGAATCCACACCCTGACCAGCCTGTTCAAGCACGTCGGCTATGGCGCGTGGTTCGCCTGCGTGATCGGGGGCTACCTGCTGGCCGAGCTGCCTGGGCTGCTAGCGCGGCTGAGCAGGACGGCCCGGGCGGCCGGCGCCGGAACCCGCCCGCGCTGGGCACTGGTGACCGGCGGGACGGTCGCGGTCGCCGTGGTGCTGGGGGCGGGGGCATACGACATCCCGGTCGCCAACGGCCAGTACGGCGACTGGGCCGACTCCCGCCCGATGATCGCCGAGCTGACCAAGCTGGCTAAGCCGAGCGGCTACTACCTGGTCGAGGATCCGAGCGTGGTCACCTACTACCTCGGCTCTAAGATCCCATTCAGCCACATCCTCCCCACCTACACCAGCTTCAACTACACCGACCCGCAGACGCACAAGACGCTGTTCAGCTACGCGGGCTTCGCGGACTCGATCAAGCACGGCTACTTGAGCTACATCGTGCTGGCCTTCGGCGACACCTTTGGCGAGGACCAGGCGATCGTGCAGGACATCGACACCGACCACAATTACCGGCTGATCGACGTCATCCCGTACAAGACGTCCTACGGGATGAGTCAATACAAGATCTGGCAGCGCATTCCGAAGCCGTCCCGCCCTGTGCACCACAAGCGCGCACGGCGGCGCCACCCGGGCTGACTCAGGTCCGGACCCAGACGTAACACGTGGTCCGGAAGTCGCGCGCGTCCTCGGGCACCGCGCCGGCCAGCCGGTAACGGGGATCGGATTCCAGCGCGGCCGCGAGCGACTTGTCCAGTGCCGGGGTGACCGAACTGTCGTAGATCACCACGTGGAAGTAACCCGCCTGCAACGCGGCCAGGTACGCCGGGGTTCCGGTGAGCAGCTGGCCCTTGCGGTTGCGGTACGACATGAAGTACGTGTCGGTGAACTGGTCAGGCTGCGCGTCTGGGTTGCCCATCAGGTAGTAGATGGCAACATTGTCGTTCTCGACGAGATACCGGTCGCCCGGCCCGAGGTAGCGCGACAACTCCATCACCTGGGTGGACGAGTTCGGCCAGCTGCCGAACGCCTGGGTGGCCTGGGCCAGCCCAAGGACGAGCGCGGCTGACCAGACCACGATGCCGATCTGCGCCCGCCGGAAATGGTCCCCAACCAGCCTGGCCAGCCCGACGCCGGCCATCGGTGCGGCAAAGAACAGACCGAAGCAGATGTGCGTGTTCAGCAGGTTGTCGGTATTCAGGTACAGGTGGTCGACGAGCGCGAGCAGCGCCGTGCCGGCCAGCAAGACGCCGAGCGCGGCCCGGCGGCGGCGGCTTCCCGGCAGCGCGACGAGCTCGTTCGGCTCGTTCCTCGCCTCGAAGGCGTACCTGCCCGCGCCGAAAACGGCAAGCGCGGTGAGGAGCCCGCCCCATTCGCCAGCCTCGATCAGGATGTGCAGTGCCTGAACACTCCCAGGTGTGCGCGTCGCCAGGTTGGCCACGGCGGCCGTGACGTAGGCCCGGCCCCCGGCCAGGACGCCGATGGCGAGCAGTTCCACCGTCACCCCACCCAGTACCAGCGATCGCGTGATCGCCTGGCGGCCGAGGTAGGGGTCTGCCGCCAGGCCTGCCAGGAGTGCGAGCGTGGGCAGGTAGAGCAGCGCCCAGTAGTCGGTCCCGATCGCCAGAGCGGCCACGGGCGCAGCAAGCAGATAGGCGCGCCAGCGCCACGGCGCTGTCCTGACCACGATCCATGAGGCCAGCGCCAGCAAGCAGAGCGATACAGCATCATTGGTGGCCAGGTGGCCGGCGAGGGTTGTGCCCTCGGTCACGCAGAACAGGACGACCGCGCAGAGCCCGACGCGCTCGTTGAAGAGCCTGCGCGTCATCGCGTACAGCAGCACGGTGGTGACCAGCATCGCGAGCAGGCTGACCGCCCGCGCCGCCGCAAGCCCGCCGATGCTGCTGGCTGCGGCGGCCAGCACCGGATATAGCACCGGGATGCCCGGGAAGTAGGTGTCATAGGTTCCCTGCAGCGCCGCGCCGTGCAGCAGGTGCGCCGTCTCCATGTGGCCGGCGTAAAGGTACAGCGCCTCGTCACCGAATGCGGTGTTCTGCAGCCGCAGCGACAGGATGGCCTGGACACACAGCAGCCCGCCGACGACCGCGCGGCTGACCCAGGTCCGGCGTGCGCTGGGCGCGCTGAACAGCTCCGGCCCCGCGCCGCGCTTCGCGTGCGGCAGGACGAGCACCCGGGTGCTCGGCTCGGCAAACTCGTCCTCGGCCGGGATGTCGGGCTCTCGCCGGTTCCGGACGCTGAACCTCTTCGCGGCGAACAGCTCCGCGGCCTGCTGCTGCTGTGCCAGCTGCTGGGCGTCGGGCCCCTCCGCATCGGGGGCTTCCGGCTCGACGTCCGGGTCGGCCGTGAACTTGGCCAGCATGACCGTCTCGGCGTCGGGCGACTGAACCGGACGCTTGTAAGGTGTTGCCGCGCCGCCACGGCGAGCGGGACCGGGCCTGGCCGGCGGCGGCGAGCTGCGCGGCCGCTTGGTCATTTCCTCGGATTGATCAGGGCGAGTCTGGCTATGTCCGTGGCCATCGCGGCGCGCACCGTGGGCCGCGATTCGAGCTGCCAGTCGACTCCGTCCTTGTCGAAGTCGAACCAGATGAAGCCGAGCACGTTGGGGTGCCGTTTCACGCCGGTGATCAGGCTGTGCACGGCCTCAATCTCGGATGGCCCGGTCTCGACCGAGGTCTCGGCGATGATCATCGGCTTGGTGGTGAACTTCTTGATCTCCGCGATCGTGGGGTCGTAGAGGCTCGCGAAGGTCTCGGGGCCCGAGGTCGGGAAGTAGCCGGTGATGCCGACCCAGTCGACGTACGCGTCACCGGGCCAGTAGGGCTGGAGCTGGACCTGCGGCACCGGGTTGATGATGTTCGGGTTCCAGACCCAGATCACGTTGCTGGCGCCGGCCTGGACGAACAGGTTGTGGATGTGCCGCCAGGCGGCCACGAACGCCGACGCCGGGGCCTGGCCGGTGCCCCACGGGTACCAGTTGCCGTTCATTTCATGGCCGAAGCTGATCGCGACCGGCAGGTTGAGTGCTCGGACCGCATCGGCGAACTTCGTGATGTACCCGTCGCTCTGGCCATTGGCGATCGCCGCAGTGGTGGTGTCGTAGGGCTCCCACGCGATGTAGTACAGGGCGCCGTAGGACCACGCCGTGGTCACGGCGTGCGAATCGAACGACGTGTCCCAGGCCACGTACTGGCCGATGATGTCCGGCTTCTTGCCGACGCTGGTGGCAAACGCGTTGACCGGCGCGAGCGCCGGCGCATCCTGGGCCTCGACGCCGAAGAACTTGCCCCCGGTGGGGTCGAGCAGCCCGGACATGTTGTACGGCAGGCTGGTCGACGGCGTGGCGGCCGGCGCATTGCCGTGGGTGCTGCTGCCAGCGTTGCCGACGGTCTGGCTATGCGGGGAGATCACCCCGCAGCCGGCAAGCATGGTGACCGCCGCGGCTGCGGCGAGGACCGGAACGAGGAGTGCGCGGCTGGCCAGCCTCACGAGCCGATCCCGGCTTTCGGCTGGAGCAGGATGCGCCCGACGACGACGACCTGGAACACTCCGAGAATCAGGAGCAGGGAGAAGTTGTAGGGGTTCATCGTCAGCGTCCGCCACAGCGCCAGGCCCGCCCAGACCACCGCCGAGCCGAAGCTCCACCCGACGAGGCCGATCCAGAACCGCCGCCTCCCGTCCTGCTTGGTCTTGTTGCTGCCTGAGGGCTGCCATCCGCGCAGGTTGCCGCGCATGATGTCGGACAGCGCGAAGATGTGCGCCCAGGCGGAGATCTCTCGCACCGACCAGGCCTCGAGCCGGTAAGGCACCCGGTGCCACATCGGGTAGATCACGCCCGAGTAGATCAGGATCGGGGCGAAGAAGATCAGGTTTTTCAGCTGCAGGATGCCGGGGTCAAACGCCAGCAGGGCGATAGACAGCATCGGGATGACGAACGCGAACAGCGCGGTGTTGATGTAGTAGAGGAACCCGGACAGGTAGCACAGCCGGGTGCGCAGCGACAGCTTCGTCTTCCAGAATTTCTTGTTGCCCAGCAGGCTCATGGTGCCAGAGCACCAGCGGTACTGCTGATTGAGGAACGCCAGGATGTTGTCCGGGCAGTTTCCGGTGGAGAGCGCGATCGGGATGTACCGCATCGTCCAGCCGACCCGGCGCAGGTCGAAGCCGGTGTGCAGGTCCTCCGAGTGCTCCGCGAGTGACATGCCGCGGTTCGCCTCGAGGGCCTTCCTCCGGTAGACCGCGCAGCTGCCCACGCACACCGCGGCGTCCCGGTTCGATCTGGCGGTCTGGATCGACCGGTAGAACAGCTCCTGGGCCGCCCCGGCCCCGCGCTCGACCCAGGTCTGCTCGTCGAGGACGTGGAAGAACTGCGGGGTCTGCACGATCCCGACGTCGGGGTGCATGTCCATGTACGGCAGGGTCTCGTCGAGCAGGTCCGGCCGCGGCGCGAAGTCGGCGTCCAGCAGCAGGATGTACTCGCTATCCGAGATGCCGAACCCGTACAGCAGGTTGCCCGACTTCTTGAACCAGCCCCGGTTCGGGCGGGTCGCGTAGGCGAAGCCAAACCGCCGGGCCATCGCCTTGATCTGCGGGTTGGCCGAGTCGTCGAGCACGTACGGGGTGACGACGCCGGGGTAGTGCTGGCGCAACTGCGCGACGTGGGTCCAGGCGTTGCGGAGCACCTCGAGCGGCTCGCCGCACACCGGCAGGAACACGTCGACCGACGGATACCACAGCGGCCTCCAGCCGGCCACGATCCGCTTGTGCTCGGCCAGGTCGAAGCCGCGGCTCATGCCGTCCGCGGTGACCGAGAGCAGGAAGCACAAGACGCCGAACAGCGCGAACGGGACGTAGACATAGAACCACGTCGAGTTCAGGACCATCCGCAGCTGCCCGTACACCAGCGGCGGGACGCTGAGCGCGGCGAAGGCCGTGAGCAGCCACACATGCCGCCGGACGTAGGCGTACTTCTCGGTGTCGGTCGGCGGGACCGGGAGTACCGGGCTCGGCTCGTCATCCACCTGCCGTTTGCGCGGCGGCAGCGGTCCGCGCTCGGCCGAGGCCTTGCGGTGCTTTGCCGCCGCTGAGCGCGCCGAACGCGCCCCTTTGGCGACAACAGCCATACCAGACCCCACATTTCGTACGCCCAGATGTCGGCAAGCTCGGGCCAGCGTTGCGGACGTAACGTACCGGCAGTTAGTAGAACAGAGCGTAGTCAGGTGCCAGCGGGCCCGACCGTCAAACGACCGAATTGCACCGGCGCGTGTTCGGATGACCAGGTGAGTGAGCTCGGCTGACGTCTCGACCCGATCCGGCCACCGATGGCGTACCTGCACCTTTCGGGCCGGAACCGGACAGGTGCCTAGCAATATCGCGTAATGGCTGCAAGATGTCGGGGATGTCTGGCAATCTGTGGCAGTTGCAGGTCGGTCGACCTACCCCGCATGTCCCGACTTGTCTTGTATCGCTATGGACAAAACCGGTCAGATTAAGGGGGACAGGGTTCAGCTGTGGCGACCCCTTCTGAGATCATCTCGGCGATGCGTGAGGCCGCACCGCCCGGGCGGCAGCAGCCCGACGACAGGGTGCTGGGAGAACTGCGGAGCCTGACGCAGGCGCTGATCGCCGCCAGGCCCGACGCGAGCGAGGAGTACGAGAGGTTCCTTTGCCTTGGCCGGCGGGGCATCGCGGTTCCCGAGACGGAGCTTGCCCAATGGCTCGGCGGCGCGACCGTCCTCGTGACCGGCGGGACCGGCTGTATCGGCTCGGCGCTGATAGCGCAGATCTCCCGATGGCGCCCGGCGCGGCTGGTCAGCGTCAGCCGCGGCCTGACCAGCGGATGGCCGCGACTCGCCGGGGCTGAGTACCTCCACGCGGACATCAGGGACCGGCCCGGCCTGGCCACGATTTTCGGTGAGGTCCGCCCCGACGTGGTGTTCCACCTGGCCGCGCAGCGCGATCCGGGGCTCGCCGAACGCGAGATCCACCGCACCGTGACCACCAACGTGCTCGGCACCAGGAACGTCATCGCGGCTTCGGAGGAAGCCCAGGTGCCGCAGCTTGTGTTCGCTTCGACGGGCAAGGCTCTGCGCCCGTACTCGCGAGAGGTGTACACGGCGTCCAAGCGCGCCGCCGAATGGCTCGTCGCTGACGCCGCGCGCCGTGGCGATCTGACCTGCGCGGCGGCCAGGTTCACGCACGTGATCGACAACTCGATCATCTACCAGCGGCTGCTCAGCTGGTGCGGCGGCGGTGTGATCCGGCTGCACGCCGCCGACATCCTGTTCTACGCGCAGTCGGCGCTGGAGTCCGCACAGTTGCTGCTGCACGCCGGCCTGTACGCGGTTCCTGCGGAACTACGGGCACACGCGATCACCGACTTGGGCTGGCCGGTCAGCCTCCTCGACCTGGCGCTCGGCGTGCTGTCCAAGACCGGCTCCGAGGCACCCGTTTACTTCAGCGGCTACGACCCCGGCTACGAGAGCAAGCCTTTCCCCGGCCTGTACGACCCGCAGACCGCCGGCGAGGTGAGCCCGCTGCTGAGCGCGTTCGAGGCGGTTCACGTGGAGCAGGTGCCCGGCCGGGTGACCGACGTGTTCCCCGTGCTGTTCGCGCCCGGCGAGCAGACGGACACATCACTGCTGGCGCTGCAGGACGCCTGTGCCAGCGGAGACGCCGCCGCGGTGCGCGGGGCGCTCGACGAGCTGTCGTGGTGGCTGCTCGACGCCATGCTGCAGCGGGTGCCGCGCGAGGCGCTGACCCGCGTGGCCGCGCTCACGGCAAAGTTCGAGGACCAGCTGAGTCCCACCTACCAGCGGATCCTGGCAGCCGTCCGGCGTTACGGTGGAGCAGACTAAAGGTCGTGACCAGCTTCCACGACCTGAGTGAATATGTGTCGATACCCCGGGTAGCCGGGTTGCGGCTGTCGCCTGACGGCTCCTGGCTCGCGGCCGCGGTGCAGACCGTGGGCGGCGAGCCGAAGAAGTACCTGACCAGCATCTGGCGGATCGATCCGCACGCGCCGGACACCAAGCCCGTTCGGCTGACGCGTGGTGCCGAGGGCGAGGGCGACCCCGTATTCCTCCCCGACGGCTCACTCTTGTTCGTCTCGAAGCGGCCGGGATCGCCGCCTGTTACGCAAGGCGACGGCGAACTGTCGAAGGACAAACCGGCACTATGGCTGCTGCCTGCGGGCGGCGGCGAGGCACGCAGGATCGCCGGTGCGGCGGGCGGCGTCGCGGGCGTCACGGCCGCGCGCGGAACCCAAGCCGTTGTGTTCGCTGCCCTCACGCTGCACGGCGCCGACAGTGCGGACGATGACCTCGTCCGCCGCAAGGCCCGTAAGGACGCCGGCGTCACGGCGATCTTGCATGAGTCGGGGCCGGTCCGGTACTGGGATCACGACCTTGGCCCTGACATCCTGCGACTGCGGTTCGCCAAGATCGGCGACGCGGACGACGAGTCGGAGCCCGAAGCCCGCGAGCTCACCCCAGACCCGGGCCGGGCGCTTGACCAGAACACGTTCGAGGTAACTCCAGACGGCTCCCGCGTGGTTACCGGCTGGTCGATGTGGGACGAGGCCGGGAACCAGCGCGACGAGATCCACGTCATCGAGACGGCGACCGGGCAGTGGCAGACTTTGCTGGCTGCGCCCGGCCACGACTTCGGTGGCCCGCGTATCTCGCCGGACGGCCGCCTCGTCGCTTGCCGGCGCTCAGAACACGACAGCTACGAGGCACCCGGCGACGTGACCCTGGTCGTCGTCCCACTCGACGGCGACGCGGCCCCGCGTGACCTGCTGACCGGCTTCGACCGGCGCCCGCAGGAGATCGCGTGGGCGCCGGACTCCGGCGCGGTCTACTTCACCGCCGACGACCGGGGCAGGCGGCCGGTCTACCGTGCCGATCTGGCGACGGGCCAGGTCACCAGGCTGACGGGCGAGGGCGCTTACGAGAGCCTGTGCCCGGCGCCTGATGGCGGGTTCCTGTACGCGCTGCGCTCAGCCGTCGACGAACCGCCGACGCCGGTGCGGATCGACGTCACCGCTGCGGACAACGAGTTGCATGCCCCGACACCGCTGGCGAGCCCGGGATCGCCGCTGGAGTTGCCCGGGCGGCTCGAGGAGATGGAGGCGCGGGCCGACGATGGGACACCGGTCCGGGCGTGGCTGGTGCTGCCGGACGGCGCGAGCGAAGCCAGTCCCGCTCCGCTGCTGCTATGGGTGCACGGCGGACCGGTGATGAGCTGGAACGCCTGGTCCTGGCGGTGGAACCCGTGGCTGATGGCCGCCAGGGGATACGCGGTGCTGCTGCCCGACCCCGCGCTCTCGACCGGTTACGGCCAGGCGTTCATCGCCCGTGGTCACGGGACGTGGGGGCAGCGGCCCTATACCGACGTGATGACGATCACGGACGCGGCCGTGGCCAGGCCCGACATCGACGAGACGCGCACCGCGATGATGGGCGGCTCGTTCGGCGGGTACATGGCCAACTGGATCGCTGGCCACACCGACCGGTTCGCCGCGATCGTCAGCCACGCCGGGCTGTGGGTCCTCGACCAGATGTTCGGCACCACCGACCTGCCGTCGTACTGGCGCAGAATTTTCGGTGACCCGGTTACCCAGCCCGAGCGCTACGTGGCCAACTCTCCCAACCGGAGCCTCAGCGCGATCAGCACGCCGATGCTGGTGATTCACGGCGACAAGGACTACCGCGTCCCGGTCGGCGAAGCGCTCCGGCTCTGGTCGGACGCACAGGGCAAAGTGCCGGGCGGCAGGTTCCTGTACTTCCCCGACGAGAACCACTGGATCCTGAAGCCTGGTCACGTGACCGTCTGGTACGAGACCATCTACGCGTTCCTGGCCGAGCACGTGCTGGGCAAGCCTTGGAGACAGCCCGACCTGCTCTGATCGTAGGGGCCACCCAACGTTTAGGGGTTGGCGGCACCGGCGCGCATCCGTAACGTTACGGCTTGTTCCAGGGCCGTCGGGAATAGGGATGAGCGTAAGCGAGGAACTCGCACAACCGGGCAGTGAAATCGCGATCGTCGGCATGTCTTGCCGCTTCCCCGGAGCGCCAAGCCCGGCTGCTTTCTGGCAGCTTCTGCGGTGCGGTCGGGACGCGATAACGGAGGTGCCTGCCGACCGCTGGGACATCGAAACAGTGTTCAGCGGCGAGCTGCCGGAGACGGACAGGGCGAATATCCGCCGGGGCGGTTTCCTGGACAATGTTGATTGCTTCGACGCCGAATTTTTCGGGATAGCCCCTCGTGAAGCGGCCGCTATGGATCCGCAGCAGCGACTGGCACTAGAGCTCACCTGGGAGGCCCTCGAGGACGCGGGGATAAGTCCGGAGACAGTGCGGGGCAGCCAGGTCGGCGTATTCATCGGCGCCATACGCAGCGATTACGCGACGCTGGTGGCCCAGAGCGGGTCAGGCGGCATCACGCAGTACACGGGGACCGGCTCTTATCAAAGCATGATCGCCAACCGGCTGTCATATGTCTTTGGTTTCCATGGGCCCAGCCTTCTGCTGGACGCGGCACAATCATCTTCGCTAGTCGCCGTGCATATGGCCGGAGAGAGCCTGCGCCGCGGCGAATCCGTTCTTGCCGTTGCGGGCGGCGTCAACCTGAATATCGTTCCGGAAAGTGCCCTCAGTGCCTCCAGGTCCGGTGCGCTTTCCCCTGACGGGCGCTGCTACACGTTCGATGCCAGGGCGAATGGATACGCCAGGGGGGAAGGCGGAGGGGTGGTGGTGCTCAAGCCATTGCGCCACGCTCTTGCCGACGGTGACCGGATTCACTGTGTCATCCGTGCCACGGCCGTCAACAACGATGGTGGTGGCCATGGCCTGACCGTGCCGAGCCAGGCCGCTCAGGAGCAGCTGCTGCGACTCGCCTGCGAGCGGGCCGGTATCGACCCACGCGAGATCCAGTATGTAGAACTGCACGGAACTGGGACCAGGGTCGGCGACCCAATCGAGGCGACCGCGCTCGGCTCTGTTGTCGGCTGCTCGAGGTCAGCGGGTTCGCCGCTGCGCGTGGGATCCGTCAAGACCAACATCGGGCACCTGGAAGGCGCGGCCGGCATCGCCGGCCTGATCAAGACGGCCTTGTGCATCGAGCATGGCGAAATCCCGCCCAGCCTCAACTTCGAGACTCCGAGCCCACGGATTGCCCTGGACAAACTGAATCTCAGCGTCCAGCGGGAACTGGGGCCGTGGCCGGAGACGGGTCGGCCGTTCCTGGCCGGTGTGAACTCCTTCGGCATGGGCGGGACGAACTGCCACGTGATCGTCGCGGAGCAGCCTCCGGCTGATCGGGGCGCCGGCGCGGCGAGAGCCCGGGGGAAATCCCGGGTGCCTGGAACGCTGCCGGAACCGGTGCCATTGCTGGTGTCGGCGCGCAGCGCGGAAGGACTGCGGGCGCAGGCCGAGCGGTTGCGGGAGCACTTCGCCGAGCACCCGGGCCCGAGCACCGCCGACGTGGCTTACTCACTGGCCACCACGCGGGCCAGCCTGGAGCATCGGGCGGTGGTGCTGGCAAGCGACCGGCAGGAGGTCCTGATGGGCCTCGCCGCGACGGGCCGGGGTGAGGAAGCCGCGAACGTGGTCAAAGACGTGGCGGCAACGGACGGCCGGGTGGGGTTCCTGTTCGCAGGCCAGGGGAGCCAGCGGGCCGGGATGGGACAGGCCCTCTACACAAGCTTCCCGGTGTTCGCGGCTGCGTTTGACGAGGCGTGCGCGGGACTGGATGCGCATCTGGTCCGGCCGATTCGTGAGGTGATATTCGCCGAGGCGGGTTCGGCGGATGCAGCTCTGCTGGACCAGACGGCTTTCACCCAGGCGGCGTTGTTCGTGCTTGAGATCAGCGTATTCCGGCTGCTGGAGTCGTGGGAAGTGGTCGCGGACGCGATGATGGGGCACTCCGTGGGCGAGCTCGCGGCGGCTCATGCAGCGGGAGCGTTGTCCCTGGCCGACGCGTGCACCCTGGTTGCCGCCCGAGGCCGGCTGATGCAGCGGCTCCCGGCCGGCGGAGCGATGGCGTCGGTGCAGGCCGCCGAGGCTGAGGTCGCCGATGAGCTGGCCGGCCTCGCGGACCGGGTCAGCATCGCCGCCGTTAACGGTCCCGAGCAGGTGGTGATCTCCGGCGACGAGGACGTCGTGGTCGGCCTGGCACAGTCGTGGCGTGAGCGCGGCCGCAAGACACGGCGCCTGCGGGTCAGCCACGCATTCCATTCGCCGCGAATGGAGCCGATGCTGTCCGAGTTCGGGCACGTCGTAGCGGGGTTGTCGGTCGCACAGCCGGTGACTCCGCTGGTGTCGAACGTGACCGGGCAGATGGCGTCCGACGACATGCGCGAGCCCAAATACTGGGTGCGGCACGCGCGGGAGCCGGTGCGGTTCCTGGAGGGAATGCACAGTCTTGCCGACCTGGGGGTGACCACGTTCGTCGAAGTGGGCCCGGATGGTGCGCTCTCGGTGATGGCGCGGAGCTGTCTCCCGCCCGATGGTCGGGACCTCGCGTTCGTTCCGCTGCTGCGCGCCGACCGGCCCGATGTCCAGGCGCTGGTCTCGGCCCTGGCCCGGGTGCACGCCCACGGAGTGAACGTGGACTGGAGCGTGTTCTTCGCGGGTTCGGATGCCCGGCGCGTTGACCTGCCAACCTATGCCTTCCAGCGCACGCGGCACTGGGTTGACGCAACGGCGGGGCTGGGCGGTCTGGCCGGCCCCAATCGGTCGGCCGGCAACGGGTCGGAGGACAGCGCCCGGCAGGAGCCCGCAGGCGGCGACGTCGTCGGCCGGCCGCTGCGGTCATCCCCGGCCGGGCAGCTAGCCGGGTTGCCGACGGCGGAGCAGGACCGGCTGCTGCTGGAACTTGTGCGTGGCGAGGCTGCTCTGGTCCTGGGGCACACCGCGGTAGATGCCGTGGATGCCCGGCGGACGTTCAAGGATCTGGGATTCAACTCGCTGAGCGCGGTCGAACTGCGCGATCGGCTGACCGTGGCCACGGGACTCGCGCTGCCGGACACCCTGGTCTTCGACTATCCCGTTCCCGCTGCTCTGGTCCGTTACATCCGGGAGCAGCTCGCTGGGGACGGAGAGCGGGACAGCAGCCGGGCCGTGCATATGGAGCTGGCGAAGCTGGAAGAAAGCCTGTCGAGAATATCGCCGGACAACGCTGACCGCGCCATGATAACAACGCGGCTGGAGGGGCTCCTGCGATCTTGGCGTGGCGCCAAAGACGCGAATGAGATTGTTGCAGCCGATAATGATATTCAAGCGGCGACCGACGATGAGATGATCGAGATTATCAATAGAGAACTCGGTCGGCACTGACTCCGAGGTCCCGTGCGAAAGTGCTCGTAGCCGCTGGTACCTGGCTCGCCGTAGGGGGAGCAAGGGGTCCGCTAGGGGTTGGCCGTCTCGCTGGCTATGCGTAATATGTAGCAGTATATACCCTTTTCAAAGCACTGCTAGTGCACGGTAGATGGCTTTAAGCCCGCGCAAGTTACGGACATTATTTTTGGGATTCCTTAATTCTCCAACCGGCCAGCGGAGTGATCTTAGTGGGGAATGAGGAAAAGCTTCTCGAGTACCTTAAGCGCGCGACAAGCGATCTGCGGGATACCAGGCGGCGGCTTCGTGAGGCCGAGAAGCGTGATCGCGAGCCAGTCGCGATCGTGGGGATGAGCTGCCGGTTCCCGGGTGCCGAGTCACCGGCGCAGTTCTGGGAGTTGCTGGCGGCGGCCCAGGACGCCATCTCGGAATTCCCGGCGGACCGGGGCTGGGATGTTGATGAACTGTATGACCCCGAGCCCGGTGTGGCGGGCAAAAGCTATACCACCCGGGGCGGGTTCCTGGCCGATGCGGCGGGGTTTGATGCGGGGTTTTTCGGGATCAGCCCGCGCGAGGCGCTGGCGATGGATCCGCAGCAGCGGCTGCTTTTGGAGGCGTGCTGGGAGGCGCTGGAGGATGCCGGGATTGACCCGGCCACGCTGCGCGGCACCCCGGTGGGAGTGTTCGCCGGGACGGCTCCTGCGAGTTTCGGCGCGTGGCTGGACTGGGTGCCGGGGGCTGCCGATGCCCACCTGCTGACCGGCAGCGCGATGAGCGTGACATCCGGTCGTGTGGCTTACACATTCGGGCTGGAAGGCCCGGCGGTCAGTGTGGACACCGCGTGCTCGTCGTCGCTGGTGGCGTTGCATCTGGCGTGCCAGTCGCTGCGGGCTGGGGAATGCACGCTGGCGCTGGCCGGCGGAATCACGGTGATGGCCACACCCACGATCTTCACGGAGTTTTCCCGGCAGCGAGGGCTGGCGCCCGACGGCCGGTGCAAGGCGTTCGCGGATGCCGCCGACGGCACCGGTTTCTCCGAGGGCGTCGGCGTCCTTGTGGTGGAGCGGCTGTCCGATGCGCGGGCGCGTGGGCACCGGGTGCTGGCGGTGGTGGCAGGCAGTGCGGTGAATCAGGACGGGGCCAGTAACGGGCTGACGGCGCCGAACGGCCCGTCGCAGCAGCGGGTGATCCGGGCGGCGCTGGCCAGCGCGGGACTGGGTGCGGCCCAGGTGGATGTGGTCGAGGCGCACGGAACCGGAACCACGCTCGGGGATCCGATCGAAGCGCAGGCGCTGATCGCTACGTACGGGCAGGAACGGGCCGCCGGGCGGGGGCCCTTGCTGCTGGGGTCGGTGAAGTCGAACATCGGCCATGCCCAGGCCGCGGCGGGTATGGCCGGAGTGATCAAGATGGTCGCCGCGATGCGGCACGGGATCGTCCCGCCGACCCTGCACGTCGACACCCCGTCGACCCATGTGGACTGGTCGGCCGGATCCGTGGAACTGGTCACCGCGCCGGTGCCATGGCCGGAGACCGGAGAGCCGCGGCGAGCGGGAGTCTCCGCCTTCGGCGTCAGCGGCACCAACGCCCACGTCATCTTGGAGCAGGCCCCGCTCGAGAGCGAACCGGATCAGGATGACGGCGACGCCGTGACCGGGGATAACGGCGCAGCTGCGGTCGAGGGTCTGGTGGTGGCGGGCGCGGTGCCGGTGGTGCCGTGGGTGGTGTCGGCGCGGTCGGCGGCGGGGTTGCGGGCGCAGGCCGGGCGGCTGGCTGGGTTCGCCGCTGATGCTGACGCTGGCGTGGGGCTGGCGGATGTGGGGTGGTCGCTGGCGGTGACCCGCTCCGCGCTAAGCCAGCGGGCGGTGGTGACCGGAACGAGCCGCGACGAACTGCTGGCGGGGCTCGGCGCGGTTGCGGCGGGGGAGCCGGGCGCGCGGGTGGTGACCGGGAGCGCTGAGGGCGGCGGGAAGGTCGTGTTTGTGTTCCCCGGCCAGGGGTCGCAATGGCCGGGGATGGCGGCGGAACTGGCCGGGTCGTGCCCGGTGTTCGCGGCGCGGCTGGCGGAGTGCGCGGTGGTGCTGGATCCGCTGACGGGGTGGCCGCTGGTGGACACGGTGTGCGGGCGGGGCGCGGGTTTGGATCGGGTGGAGGTGGTGCAGCCGGCGTTGTGGGCGGTGATGGTGTCGCTGGCCGCGGTGTGGCAGGCC
>Ga0209169_10000669_pt1 | contig 20981 bp, 19 predicted proteins | sample HubBroMetageWRM4_FD_188346 | JGI IMG/M metagenome (GOLD analysis project Ga0209169, IMG submission 188346) | Warmed soil microbial communities from the Hubbard Brook experimental Forest, New Hampshire - Hubbard Brook CCASE Soil Metagenome WRM 4... | ecosystem: Environmental > Terrestrial > Soil...
AAGTCCGGCGCGCCCAATGGACCGGGTATGTGCCGTTCAAATGGCTGCGGCGCCGGCGGAGGCAGCGGAGGCACCGGCGGCCATTTGCGTCCGGCAACGAGAGTTTCGCTGGTGAAGCTCTGAGTGGGGAATGGGAATTTCTTGATTGTGTCGAGCAACTCCGGATCGACCATGGCATAGGGGTCCGCTCCCGCGGCAGGCGCTGGCGCAAGCGCCTGCCGGGCGACGGCGGAGCGCAGCAATTCAGGCGCAATGCCGATCGCAATTCCCGCAGTCAAACCGCCGCGAACAAAATCACGCCTCGTGAGCTCATTCATCGTTGACTCCCGTTGCTGAAATTGAAGTGTGCTGCCAGGGCATTCTTGCCGGGCGCGAGATGGCCCAAACAGATGTATTTCATCAATTCCTCGACGACGCGACTTTCTCCGTTCTGCACAAAACCCGCTGTGTATGTGTTCGCAGCATCCGTCCTTCGCCAAAAACGCGAAGGACGGCACACTCCACTCTGTTGCTGACGCCAGCGAGATCAAAAAACTGGGTCACCCGCCTTCCGTTGGGTCCTCAGTCCTGACCGAGCGCGGGGATCTGCGGGTTGTCGTCCGGGGTTCACGCGAGGAACGCGCGCACCTCGACCGGCGCCCGACAGGCGACGACAGCCTTGCGCCCCCATGCCAGTGCCTCATCCAGGTTCGCGCATTTCAGCAGCCAAAAGCCGCCTACGTGCTCCTTGGTCTCCAGGTACGGCCCGTCGGTGATGAGCACCTTGCCACCGGGCTGCGCTCGCAGCGACCTCGCACTGCTGACGGGGGAGAGGCCGCCAGCGAAAATCCTGGCACCGGCGGCCTCCATCTCTTCGTTGAGCACGTCAATATCGCGCATCATCGCTTCGCCTTCGAGGGACCCGTCGTAACCGTCGGGGTGGTGAATCGCAACTAGATATTGCGGCATGATTTCTCCTTTTCCTTTATCAGTCTTCCGGCCGGGCAGTTGCCCTGCCTTCACTACATAGACGAACGGCCGGACCGGAATTCGACAAAGCGCGGAGAGTTTTTTTATTGCTTCATCTCATCGGCGACGTCGTCGCCGAACTTCTTTCGGATCTCCGTTTGGGTCTCGGGATCGAAGTCGGTTAGGTCAAACAGCCGGCGGACTTCGACTACCATTTCGTTATCCTTTCCGGGGATGCGCGAGGCCCATTCGAGCGCCTCTTCGCGCGACTTCACCTGAATAATCCAGAAGCCGCCGATCACTTCCTTCGTTTCGGGAAACGGGCCGTCGGTGACTTTCGCCTTTCCGCCTTTGAAGGTCACGCGCGCGCTCATCGTCGCAGGCGGGGTCAGCCCGTCGAGCGCCAGCAGCACGCCGGCTTTCCCTAGTTCCTCGTTGTACTTGCCCATTTCCTCCATCTCTTTGAAGTCGGGTACCCAGCCGGGTTTCGCGGTTTCGTAGACTTTCGGAAAGTGGATCATCATGAAACGCATGGTGTTCTCCTTGAGTGTTGTGCGGACACCGTGTCAGGGCCGCTACTTTTATATACGAGCTTGGGCCGCACCCTGCACCGAATGTTACGGGGCGCCGGGCGCGGGGTCTGTCTCCACTTACTAGTCGAACAGCCGGACGGGAATCGACAAGCAGCTTAATGCTTTTTCGTGTGGCCGGGGATGCTGGAAACGGGGTACTTAGCTCTAGGACGGCGAGGCGGCTATGATTCCGGAACTGGAAACGGAGCGGATGTGGCTGCGGCCGGCGGGGCTAGACGACCCGTCGTAACCGTCGGGGAGGTAAATTGCAACCAAACAGCGCGGCATGATTTCTCCTTTTCCTGCAACCGTCTTTGGGCCGAGTGGTTGCCCTGCCTCCACTATATACGCGAACGGCCGAACCGGAATTCGAGAATTCGTCCTAGAAGTTTTGTCTCTTCCGCGCTTTAGAACTTTGCCTTGCGCTTGTTCATCTCAATATCCGGTAGTGGGTCAGTTTCCGTTGAGGCGGTGATCAGGCACGTGCCGATTAGCTGGTGATAACGCCCGATAGCGTCAACCGGCCCTGGTGCGGATTCAGGTCGCGTACCCAGGTGTAACCGTCGCATTTGCGGTAGATTAGGGCACTGGATGAACTTCTTGCGGGAATTCTCGGGTGAATGTCGATTTCGGCGTTCGCGGTTCGACTATAAGTGAGGCCGGGAAGAGGAGAGCTTCGCTGACCACGGAAACTCGTTCAGGAAAATGACGATGAAATTCATGCTAATTCTAAAATCCAGCAAAGACTCCGAAGCCGGGAAGATGCCGAGCGAGGAATCGATCGCCGCGATGGTGAAGTACAACCAAGAGCAGGCCCAAGCGGGAATTCTGGTCGATGCGGCGGGTCTGTACCCCAGTTCCAAAGGCGCGCGAGTCAGATTCGCGACCAGCGGAAAGAAAACGGTAATCGATGGACCATTCATCGAATCGAAGGAACTGGTCGCCGGCTACTGGCTCATCCAGGTGAAGTCGCTCAGAGAAGCGATCGAGTGGGCGAAGCGAGCTCCGGTGATGCCGAACGGTGCGGACCAAGACACCGAAATCGAAGTACGCGAGTTTATTGAGTTCGAATGACTTTCCGTCGAGTTTAAGGGCACCAAGATGTAAGGGGCGGGCTTGCTCCTCGCCGTTCACAGTTATTGGATTTATGTTCGAAGACTACGCTGTTCAGTTCGAGGCGAAAATGAGAAATGTAATCTACGCAATCAACGTTACTTTAGATGGCTGCTTCGACCACACCAACATGGTTCCCGATGATGCGCTGCTTGAATATTCTACGCACCTCCTGCGAGATGCTGACCTGATCGTCTTTGGGCGCAAAACTTATCAACTGATGGTTCCGTATTGGCCTGATATCGCCAAGAATCGTTCCGACACAAAAGCAGATATCGATTTCGCCGACACATTTTGCTCCATCAACAAAATTGTATTCTCACGATCGTTAGACAGCGCTGAAGGAAATACAAGAATCGTTCGCACGAATCTGCAAGACGAAATACTTAAATTGAAACAGGAACAAGGCAAGAACATTTTAGTCGGTGGCGTAGATATCCCTTCACAACTGATAGAGCTTGGTCTGGTGGATGAATTTCGCTTTGTCGTTCATCCAATCATTGCAGGACAAGGGAAGCGGCTGATGGAAGGGATTAGCCTGAAGGAGAAATTACAACTAAAACTCGTTGAGTCCAATATTTCTAAGTCCGGAGCCGTTGGGCTTCGTTACTTGAAACAGTGACAGAAAAATGGCAAAAACTCGCGCCGCTCGCGTCCATGATCCTCATTTCCTTTATTCACCCTACGTTCCGATAGTGCCTGGTCAACACGCTAATCGAAAACTGCCCCACTATCACCGTTTGCGCCCCGTCAACTCCTGATACGTTACCGGAGATCGAGAATCGGTGGATCGGCACGTGTACGTAAATGCGATTGCCGTGCTGGCGGATCGCCGACCAACAAAAAGCAACGGCGCCCCCGCGTAGAAGCGACCCAACGTTCTCGACAGTCCGGGCCTAGTTAGGAAGTCTCGCGATAAAGGCGTTCATCGCTTGTAAGACTTCGTCCTGGTTTGATCGAAAAATGAAGTGATCCGCGTTCGCTATCCGGACCACTTGCGCGGACGGAAGGCCTGCCTGAAATGCGTCCGCTTGCGCTGATACGTTTGCATGGTCGTCCGCGACGAGGGCGGCGAGCTTATCGGGTTCGTTCTTGTACAGATTTCCGAAGCTATGAGGGTCGGCATAGATAGCCAGCACAGGCACGCCGATGTGAGTATATTTCTCCCGGCCACGCCCAAGCGCTAGGCCGATCGGTGGCACAGGAGGCGCGTCAGGGGGGCGCGGAGGCTGCAGCGACACGGTCTTCTCTGTCCGCGCCAGGTCCCGTTCAAGCTGAGCTGCTGCGATCTTCAACTCGGTGATCTGTCGGGCGCTTTGGAAGCCCTTGGAAACGAAGAGGTCGAGTTGGCGCTGCTCATCCACTGCATCGATGGCAATATCACCGATCGACGGACTGTAAAACGCGTAAGAGTAGGCGCCGTCGAGATAGATGAGGCCAGCGACACGTTCCGGGTAACGTCCTCCGATCGAGCTGAGCTCTTCACCGGCGAGTGAGTGGCCCACAAGCACGGGGCGCGAGACATTTAGTTGGCTGAGCACTGCCAAAATTCCATCAGCAAGATGGTCTGCAGAGTAGTTCGTTGGCGTTGGATCCGGCGCGCTCGATTTTCCGAAACCCTGCATCGAAACGCCAAACACGTGATGACTCTTCGTGAATTTCGGAGCGAAATCATCGAAGACATGAGCGTCTGTTCCGCCGAGAAATACGAGCGGCGATCCCTGCCCGCCCCAGTCCAACACTTCGAGCTGGACGCTTGGTTCCACCGTCACGAGCTGCATCTTGTGGGGCGACGTGTCTTGCTGAGCCGTTAGACGCAGTCCACACAACAGCGATGTGAGTGGGAAGGATGCAAGGCGAGTTGTTTCAGACATGATGACTTCCGCTGACCAATAGCGCTCGTAATGTGGCACAACTCTTAGACACCGGAACGCTCTCGAATTGACCGATCTAGTTTCACATGCGTAATCGGAAACTGGCCCACTACCCAATATTCGCATCGGCTTCTGCAGAGCTTTTTTATTTCAGCTGGCGAATCCGCTCTTGCAGGAATTGCCGCTCTGGTTCCTGTTGGGTCAGGGCCAGAGCTTTCTCATAAGCGGTCCGAGCCTCAGCCGTCCTGCCGAGCCTGCGGTACATTTCTGCACGCGCCGAATGCGCGAGGTAATAATTCGCCAGTTCGCCATGTTCCAACACCTCGTCAATATGCGTCAGACCCGCCTCTGGACCATCGCGCATGGCAATTGCCACGGCACGATTTAGCTGTACAACTGGCGAAGGCTGAATTCGTGCCAATTGGTCGTAAAGCGCAACAATCTGCGCCCAGTCGGTCGCCGCGACCGAGTCCGCCTCCGCATGAACGGCCGCAATCGCCGCCTGCAGTGTGTAGGGGCCGAAGCGGCGGGACTTCAGCGCTCTCTCCAGCAATCGCAGTCCCTCCGCGATCTGCTGCCGGTTCCAGAGCGAGCGATCCTGGTGCTCCAGCAAAATCAGCTCTCCGGTCGGAGAGGCTCTCGCGGCGTGACGGGATTCGTGTAGCAACATAAGGGCAAGCAGCCCAATGACTTCCGGTTCTGGCTGCAGTTCGGTGAGCAACCGGCCCAGTCGGATCGCCTCGCCAGTTAGCTCGGCCCGCGTGACTTCCGCTCCGGCCGCAGCAGAGTAGCCCTCATTGAAGACGAGATAGATGACCTGAAGCACCGCGCCCAGTCGCTCCGGCAATTCCTGCGGCGACGGCACTTCGTACGGAATCCGTGCGTCTCGAATCTTTGCTTTGGCACGCACAATGCGCTGCGCCAGCGTGCGCGAAGTAGTGAGGAAGGCCTTTGCTATCTCCTCGGTTGTCAGCCCGCACACTTCACGCAAGGTCAGCGCAACGTGCGCCTCCGTCGCTAGCGATGGATGGCAGCAGGTAAAGATCAGGCGCAGCCGATCATCTTCAAGGCTGTCGTCTTCATCGGACCTTTCCGCGGAACTCGATTGCGCTTCGAGATGTCGCACGAGATCGACTTGCGACGCATCAAATCTTGCCCGGCGCCGCAGAGTATCAATGGCTTTGAATCGGGCTGTCGAAATTAACCATGGTCGCGGGTTGCCGGGTACTCCGCTTTTCGGCCATACGCTCAGCGCAGCCGCAAAGGCTTCGTGCATCGCCTCCTCAGCAAGATCGAAATCACCGAGCAAGCGGATCAGAGTTGCCAGGATTCGTCCCGAATCGACGCGGTAAAGGGAGTCGAGCAATTCACGTATCTGCTCGGTGGAACGTTCGGACATGAAGACGACCTTAGCAAACCAGCTACCCCGAATCAATTTAGCAAACGGCGGATCGACGCAAAGTGCCCAGGTCGTGACTCTGAAACCTGGAAAGCAGAACGCGTCCTCGGTTGCTGCAAAATCGCCCATGCGATCATTTGAGCTTCGTACAAGCTCAACACTACCGCGTTGCTCTGGAGTCACGAGCAAGCCGGAAGTAATTCCACTTGCCTGTGCAGTCGCGCCGGAGATGTGAAACAGCACTTCACGTGTCCGAGTACGTTAATCGGGACTTGGCGATTAGTTCCGAGTTGCAGAGGATTCCAGGGTGCTTTCACCGATGGACAGTCGATACCGCGCTGGCGAGGTGCCGGAAAGCGTGGTACATAGCTTAGGCGGCGGCATCGGCGTCTTCACTCTCGTTTTGGAAGGATGAGGGAGTGAGCGGATCGCCAAATGGTACCGCGCAGAATTGCTGGTCTGCCGCAACCCGGTTTGGATTTAGATTCGCGTTCGTTTACTTCACTCTGTATAACCTTCGGTTTCCGCTCTACTGCGTCCCCGGCACCTATCGAGTGTTGAATTCGTACGAGCAGGTGTTGCACGAGGCCGTGCCGTGGGTCGGGGCGCACATACTGCGCTTGAACATGCCGATTACGAATTCTTCCAACGGGAGCGGAGATAAACTCTACGACTACGTGCTGGTGTTGTGTTTTCTGGTGATCGCGCTCGCAGCCTCGGTGGTCTGGTCGTTTGTAGATCGAAAGCGGTCGAATTACGAACTGATGTATGCGTGGCTCCGGGTCTACATCCGATTCGCATTGGGTACTGTTCTGGTACGCTACGGGAGCACGAAGCTGTTCCCGTCGCAATTTCCGTCGCCGGCCTTTTTTACGCTTAGCGAGCCGTTCGGCCAAGCTTCCCCAATGGGATTGTTGTGGACGTTCATGGGTGCTTCGCGCCCTTACAGCATCTTCGCTGGCGCAGCGGAGTTCGTGAGCGGTGCACTGCTTTTCGTGCCCTGGACAGAGGCGCTGGGCGCGCTCTTGGGCGCAGCGGTGATGAGTAATGTGATCGCGCTGAATTTTTGCTATGACGTGCCGGCGAAGCTGTATTCGCTTCATCTCCTATTGATGTGTCTTTTCGTTGGTTGGTCGGGAATCATCAGGGTCCTGAGCCTTCTTGTGTTGAAGCACGCACAACCGGTGACGGACGTTCCCGTGTTTGCGCGACACTCCTGGCAGAAAGGATTTCTGGCAACACAGATCGTTCTGGGAATCGTCATTGCGGGGACGAATTTGAACAGCGTCCACAGGCAAACCGCGAAAGCTCAGAACTCGATGGCCACTCTGCCGTTCGGGGGTTTTTGGACGGTGGATGAACTCAAGGTTGACGGCGACACTTCCAAGAATCCTACAGCAGAGGTTCCTCGGTGGACACAATTCGTTCTGGATTCGCCGTACATGGTGTTACTGCAAGGCAACGGTGGATTCCGGCAGCTTTACCACTGGACTGCGGATGTTGACAACAAGAGTTTGATTCTCTCTCGCGCGGGCAACGGCGCAGACGTCGTTCTCGATGTGGACCGATCTATGCCGAACCAATTGATTTTGAGAGGAGTTTGGGATGGGCATAGGATCGAAGCGTATCTTCACCGCACGGAGATGCCGAAATCCCTCCTGCTGACGCGGGGGTTTCATTGGATCAGTGACTATCCGTTCAGCCACTAAATGAACATGTGCTTTTCCGCAGGTTGAATTTTTTCTATCAGAGGCTGGATGTCGGGCTAACTCCTGGTGGGTCGCGTAACCGTGCATGTGGATTTGGCGCGATTTCACTTTTCCGGCGAGGGCGTTAATCGGGACGTTGAAGGAGAGGTGTGGAACCAGACTCACTCAAGAGATCCACCGAAGCATGACAGACAGAACGTTTACCCCGGACTTTTCGGTGTCGCGCCAACTCCCTGATCTTCTCCCCAGCACGCCCCGAAAGCTCCTAGCCGCTGCGAGATTTCGCGTCATAGGCTAAGCCTGTGACTGCGAGCTGCGTTTCGCGAATCATCAGGACACTGCCGCAGACCAGGGAGATGACCGCCGCGGCTCCGCACAAAACGCCAATTCCGGCTGCTAACTGGAACGTCGTTTGTCCGCCGTAATACACCACAATAGAACCGGCGATCGAGATTAGCGCGGAGCTGGCGAACAATCCGAGTCCCAAGTAAAAGCAGCGAAGCGCTCGTAACAGGAGTTGAGCACGCGTTAGCAGCGCGGGAAGCTCGGCTTTCGAGACCTCATAATCCCTGGCGCCCGGCTCGAGCTTTGATAATTGCGCGGTCACAGCGTGAGTGCGATCGGCCACACGCGCGAGGCGATTGTTCGTGCCCAGCGCCAAAACAGACGATGCATTGGTGAGCACCGCCGGGGCTACCACGATGGTGAGGATCGAAAACGGATCGGCGCCGGTTAGAGTATATTCCATCATTTCGTCCTCAGCGCTTGCCTACCCGGTAACCAGGATCGGCCATGTGAACTTATGTTAAACGATATTTGGTTCGCTAGTGCCGGATTTGTCGCGCAACCGGGGATGTCCGGTTGCGCAGGCAGCGTTTACCGGGCACGTGGATGACTTCCAGTTGGCTCGTCATGCGGGAAGAATACCTCAATTCCTCTCAACCATTTATAGAGTCCCAGCTACGGAAAGCCAGGTATTGAGCAAGGTGCGAGGAGACGATAGTTTCAGAGTACGCGCCTCCACAACTGCGGTATGTCTAGACCTGCCGCGTTCGGACGTCACGAAAATTCGCGGCCAGCGTTGAGTACCAATGTTGGTCGAGAGCTGACACGAGAGAAAGGTGACACGAAGCGATGTGGCACCATTCAGCGACTCGCCGGATGACTCTCATCGCTTGTGTCGCTCGGCTTTGCTTCTACGGTATTCACCCGATGGCGTTTCAATTTCCATTATGACTATGGTAATCACGCCTCGCCCGGAATGCGCGTACCTTGACGGCAGACACCGCGTCAGACCGAGGATAGGGTTGAATTGATCTGGGAATATCGATGACCGCCTGCGGCCGCGCCCGCTAAGCCGGCCCGTCTCGACGCGGACGAAGTTGCGCGTGCTATCCATCTTTCGCACAATCTGCGACGAAACCTCAAACAGAATATTTGTTGGCGTGCCGCGTTCGTCGTCTTCCATGCCGGACAGGTTGACTTTGGGGCTTCATCGAAATTGTGTGTTGAATCCGAGGTTCTAACAGGAGGTTTGGTATGCCAGACAAGAAAAAAGCAGCAGCTGCAGGAGCATCGCAGGGTGGCGACGCGGGTTCGGTCGAGAGCTCCCCAAGAAGAAGGATGGTCGCAGCGGTTCGAGCCCACATGCCAGGTCAAGCCGATTTTAGATCAATTCTGCCCGAAGACATTGACTGGAAACCGTTCGCGGCGTTCCCTCGTTCAGCGCTCCTCGCCGTCATTGTCGGCGAACCTACTGAGGCTGGACCCTACACGGTCAGGGTCAAAGTGCCTCATGGTGTGAAGATAATGCCGCACAGGCACAATGAGGATCGAGTCTATACAGTCATGTCAGGCGTTTTCTACATTGGCAGGGGCGATCAGTTCGACGCCGACAAGCTGGAGGCTCATCCGCCCGGTAGCGTCATCGTTTTGCCCGGTGATACACCCCATTTCCACTGGGCAAAATCTGGTGAGTACGTCACGCAAGTGACCGCCGTTGGGCCGATCAGCCTTGAATACATCCACACTGAAGATGATCCGCGGAACGAGAAGCCTTAGAAGCTGCTGGGCTCTTTGCAGACAATGCAATCGAGAAACCCATCAACCGGCGGACAACAGCTCGTCGAGGGTTGAGCCCGTGATTCATCCAGGTGAACTCAGGTCCTGATGAGCCCGGACTGCGTCTTCGACGTGTCGCTAGCGCCAGAAACTGGGCGAGATTCGTTTATTGATTCGACAGGAGCTATGAGCCAAGTTCCTGGAGAGTCGCCTAACCGGCCATCTGAAGTAGGACTTCACATTTCCGCTAACGTTGGTTACAGGACTTGAGATTCACGTCCGGGATGCGCGTGATCGGCCGAGAGTCCTGCATTGGAAAGCACCTAGTGTGGAGCGTCAGATTTTGCAGGTTGCCACAATTCGATGGGATTTCCCTCAGGATCGTGCACGCGGGCAAACCGGCCGGTGGGATCGGGTGGGTACATCTTGATCTCGATTCCCGCAGCTTGTAGCTGGGCTGCCATTTTGTCGAGATCCCGGACTCGAAAGTTCAGCATCCAGACCTTCTGGGGATCCCCGAAATAGCTGCTCGTCTCCTTGAATGGAGCGAAAGCGGTGGGTCCGGCATCTTGCTGCCAAGGTGATTGCCCGGGGTTGGTTGGTATGAGCGAGACTCCCAGGTGTTGCTGGTACCAAAGCCCCAGCGCTTTCGGATCTTTGGCTCGGAAGAAGAATCCTCCGATTCCCGTCACTTTTTCCATTTCCGTTCCTTCCAATTCATGTGCAGCAGCTGCCTTCGCAGGCGGAGCAGGACTCGCTGGTTGTGCGGGGTTCTGTGCCGCCATGGCGAATTCATTCCGGGGCTGAATGAAGCTGAACCCGAAAGCACATGGCAGGATTTGCAGTAGTTGGCGCCTTTGAAAACTCATCCCATCCTCCTCCGGAGATCTGGTGCGAGTTCAGCTACGATACCTGCGCGGACGTCGCTCATTGTGGACCTCCACGCTCGTTCGGATGCGCACGGCACGAATCATGGCCCTCTTTTTTCGGTTGAAGCTTACCGCTATCGGCTTCGAGGACGAACGAATATTTCGGCGTAACTCCCGATCAAGCGCGTTGCCGGAAACGAGGAGATATACTTCTCCGGCAAGTACGTTTATCAGATCTTGGGAATCAGCGTGGCAGCTCGATTTGCTGCTGGCAGGTGGCGACGTGCAGGCCAAGACGTGAGCGCGACGACTGCCTCTGCGGTGGAACTTAAATAGGAGTTGGCTGGGTTCGCGATTTCGTCATATATTGTGTGAGTAAACTTGGAGGTGACCATGTGGCGCAATCGCGTTTCATGGCTGATGTTGCCGGTGGCGTTGTTCGTGGCGTCCGCCTCTTTCCTTCCCGCTCAGGAACCTTTTGCGAACACACGCCCTCCGGGGAAGAATCCAAACGTGGCCGCAAATCCCGGCGTTGAAGACTGGTACGTTCCATCTAAGCCAGGACTACCGTTCACGGGGAAATCGGTAGTGACGTGGACTAGAGGGGATGGCAGTGGCCCGCAATTCGCGTTTATGAGCATGCTGGCGCGGGATTCGTCCGGAAAACTCTACTTTGAAAGTCGGAGGCGGATGGCGAAGTCGGGTGACCTTCAACCGAGGTCGAACTTCGGCATCATTGACGCGAAGGAGGAGACGCGAACGACGTGTTACGTCGCTACGAAAACGTGCCGAGTCGACGCGTTTCGGCACAGCGTCTATCCGGAATTGGAGAACACGGAGGACGCGCCACGGGCGTTAACCATGGAGTCACTTGGCTTGGGGACAAGTGTGATTGACGCGCTGACGGTGGAGGGGACACGCGAGACCACGTCGGTGGCGGCGGGAGCTTACGGGAATTCAAAGCCGCTGGTTATCACGAGAGAATTGTGGCATTCGCTGGAGCTGGACCTGGATGTGTCGATCACGAAAACCGACCCGCGCAGCGGAATATTTGTGCGGAAGATCGAGATCCTTTCGCGAGGGGAGCCGGATCCGGGATATTTCGCTATCCCTAGCGATTATGCGTTGCTGGATGACCGGCCCACGTCGAAGAGATAGTGTTGCAGCGTTTGGACTCGCACCGAGACGCCGAAAAAGCAGACGTCGTATTGCGGCCGAGCCGCGAGTTCTTCTGTTTGAAATGCGCGCCCCTGGCACTGCCCGCTTCTGGTCCCTGTCTAGCCGCGAAACTGGACATTGAATCCCAGTTTCCGATAAGTGCGTTGCCGGAAACTTGAAGATTCCACGTGTACGATTAATGTTTATCAGGACCTACCAGTTCCCGCACGGCTCCCTTCGACGAGTTGCTCGATCACTTTCTCAAGGTCTGGATAACCGTCGCCAAAGCTCCGCGTGAGCCAATTTCCGCGGCGCTCGGCAATTCTTTTGCCGTCCGCTATCACGTCGAACTGGCCAGTCTCGCCAGATGACGCGTTACCGGAGTTGTGAGGTAACGGTTCATTGTTCCGGTGGCGGCTGCTGGCTCCGATGGTCGCCGGATGACCCGCAACATGGTGCGGCTATTCCTCACGCAGAGCTTGCATGGGGTCGACTTTTGCCGCGCGCAGTGCTGGGACGTAACACGCTAGCAACGCTGATAGCAGGAGCAGAGCCGCGACGCCGCCGAATGCCACGGGGTCCAGCGCGCCGACGCCGGTGAACAGGCTGTGCATGAGGCGACCGACAAAATAGGCGCCGGCCAAGCCAACCAGCAAACCGATTGCAGCAAGCGTCATCCCCTCACGGACTATCAATCGCACGACGCGGTTTTGACCGGCGCCGAGGGCGATGCGCAATCCGATTTCGTGGGTTCGTTGCGCCACGGCAAAAGACATCACGCCGTAAATTCCCAGCACAGCGAGCAACAGAGCCAAGCCCGCGAAACTTCCAAACAGGAAAGCGCTGAAACGATCGCCGGCCATTGATTCGTCCTTGATTTGATCCATGGTTTTGACTTCCGCGAGGGGAAGATTCGGATTCATGGAAAGGACGATGTCTGAAATGCTCTTGGTGGAAGTTGCGGGATCGAGCGAGGTGCGCACCGCGACGCTGGAACCCGGCCAGGGGCTCTGCCAGAAGGGCACGTCAATTTCCGGAAACCCCTCCGCTCCCACGCCGCCGTTATGGACGTTGTGATAGACGCCTACGATCTGCCACTCGATGTAAGGCCCCAGCTTGGTGACGCCGGGAATCAACTGTTCGACGGCGATGCGCTGCGTCAAGGGATTGACACCTTCGAGATAGCGTTTCACGAATATTTCGTTCACCAGAGCCACGGGAGCGCCGCCGGCCAAATCCTGATCCGTGAACTCTCGTCCCTGGTCGAGGCGGATGCCGAACGTACGGAAATATTCTGGCGTGACCATATTGAATCCGGCGCCGGGGCGCTTGGAAGGATCGTCCACTGTTTTCCCGACAATTTGAAAAGGCATGCCAAAACCCGTGCCACGAAGCGGCATGCCTGTGGAGACGGACGCTGCCGAAACGCCTGGTAGCGCCTTGATTCTGTCGAGAAGTTGGCGATAGAAAGAATTAATCTGGTCCGCAGAAGTAAGCTGGTCTTGCGGGACCGGGAGGTCAAAGGTGAGCAGATGGTCCGGACGAAAACCGAGATCCACGTGCTCGACGTTCCACAGGCTGTGAATGGCCATTCCGCCGCCTGCGAGCAAGCTGAGTGCCAGCGCGAATTCGGCAATCACGAGCGCGCGGCGCAGCCCGTGCCGGCCGCCGGCGAACGAGGTGCGGCCGCCTTCCTTGAGCACGTCGTTCAAATTCAGGTGCGACGACTGCCAGGCAGGAGCGCAACCGAAAAGGACGCCGGCGAGGGCCGTGGCCGCCACAGTGAACAGCAGCACCGGAGGATTCAGGCGGACATTCGCTTCGTACGGCAAAGTGAAAGGCGGCATCATCAGCAAAATAATTTTCAGCAGCAGCCAAGCCAGCGCAATGCCTAAGATTCCTCCGAGCGAAGCCAGCGCAAGGCTCTCTGCGAGAAACTGGCGAAATAGCTGCCAACGGCTGGCACCGACCGATGCGCGCACGGCAACTTCCTTGCGGCGTTTGGTCGCGCGCGCCAGCAGCAAGTTTGCGACGTTGGCGCAAGCGATGAGCAGCACAAATCCGACAGCGCCCAGCAGCAACCAGAGCGCGCGAATGACGTCACGATCGAGAAAATCGTTCTTCAGCGGCGAGACGATCGCGCCCCAGCCCTTATCCGATTTCGGGTAAACCTCCGCGATGTGCCGTGTAACCCTGGCCATGTCCGCGTTGGCCTGTTCGATGGTCACTCCGGGCTTTAAGCGTCCCATGACGAGCAGCCAGTGAAAATCGTGGTTGATCTGCTCGGGCTTGAAAGAAAGCGCGATGCCGAGCTTTTCTCGCCCGCGATCGAGCGGGCCGGGGCCGAGAACTCCGACCACCGTGTACGGCTCGCCATTTAGCTGGATGGTCGTGCCCACGATCGAGCGGTCGCCACCGAAACGATCCAGCCAGAACCGGTACGTAAGAATAGTGACGTGGTCCTTGCCGACTTCGCCATCCTCCGGCAGGAAATCGCGGCCCAGTAAGATTGATTGCCCCATCACCGCGTAAAATCCGGGCCGGGCCCTCCACGCTTGCACCTGTTCCGGGTGGCTGGCGGTGGCGAGATTCACGCTTGTGCCAGTCCACGCTGCCAATCCTTGAAAGACAGTGCTCTCGCGCTCCCAATCGAGGTAATCGCCGGCAGCAACGCCGTTGCGCTGTCCTTGGATTTTCGACCACACCATCACGACTTCGTTGGGGTGGTAATACGGCAAGGGCTCGAGCAGGGTGGCGTGGACGATGCTGTAAATCGCGGTATTCGCACCGATGCCCAGCGCCAGCGCCAGGACGGCGACTGTGGCAAAACCGGGATTTTTGCGGAGGAGGCGGAAACCGAAGCGAAAGTCACGCCAGATATTGTTCATGCCAGAGTCCTTAAGCTCCAGGAGCTGGAGGTATTTGGAATCGTCCGAGCAAACGCTGCGCGTAATGCCGCGCCTGAACATTGAACGCAAGCGCGCCAGGAAATGTTCCGTTGCGCTGCGAACGGTTACAGGTTGTAACACATGAGACTCGAATTTCCAACGGCAATCCGATCGGCTTCCGGGGGCCACGCCATGGCTGCGCTGACCATGGAGACGACCGCGTCGATCAAGCACATGCCGATGAGGTGGTGATAATCCCTGTTCTCGACAGTTGTCAGCTCGGCCTCAGGCAGTCAGTTCTGGGCGCGACCATCTTTGTAGAAACTTTGCGAAGCCCTTATGTCTTCCGAACGCGTGGTGGCCTAGTGTTCCAGTGTTTTCAACGCGTGCCATTATTGGCGAAATGGCGTCGTCAAACGGAGTCCATCATGTCGAGCCGAACGAGAATCACATTCGTTGTCGTAGTCATCGCGGTGTTGATCGCGAGCGGAGCCATGCTAGGGACTACGGTCGCGCAAAAGGCATCAGCACCGAAAGCGCAGGACAACGTGGCACTGGGAGAGGGCGAGGTCAAGAAGTTGCTTCCCCTGATGGAGACCGACAACGATGGCAAGGTCTCTAAGCAAGAGTTCATGAGTTTTATGGAAGCCGAATTCGACAGGCTGGATAAGAAAAAGGAGGGGAAGCTGGACGTTAAAGAACTAACGCAACAGCCGACGAAAGGTTTCCACAAGTAATGGGTGCGGAAGTCTGAAGACTCTTGTGCGCCACTGCTTGGTGAGTGAGTTTGAGATTTGGCGCCAATCTAGAATCGTCTGGCTGTAGAGAACACTTAATATCCTAAAGACACGATCCTAACGGTGGCCCTCTTTTTCGTCCAGTTGTTCGGCGCGCCTTCCGAGTTTCTTGAGCACTGCTTCCATCTGGCGCTGCTCCTGGGGCGAGACATCCTGAAATGCACGTTTGATGAGAGCGGCGTGTTGACGGAAGATCGGAACGAACGCGCGGCGTCCCTTCTCCGTAAGCGAGACAGTGCGAACGCGCCGATCGCTCTCATTCTCCACACGACTGACCAACCCCTTCTTGAAGAGTCGATCGACCGCTACGCTGACAGATCCTGGGTTCAGGTCTACCTTGGGGCCAATCACGTTAACGGGCATCGGCCCTTTGTGCAGTAGAACTTCGAGGACGCGAAAATCCGATTCGCCCAAGCCCGCCGTGAGAATGGGAGGGAGAGCAAAGTGACGGATCGCCTGTAAAACCTTCAACATAACGAGCAAGGTGTGAGCGGCTTCCGGCGTTTTTCCGCGTTTCATAAAAAATGAATCCCTCCCGAGTATACGCGACATCATATATATCGATAACGATAGAAACGGCATCGATGTAAATGCGCGGAAGCGCGAAAATCGATGGCGGCTTCACTTGCTATCGAATTCAGAAGCGGCAGATCGCCGCGGAGGGAGAATACAATGAAGGTCCTTGTTACAGGTGCAACGGGCACGGTAGGTAGCGAGTTGGTCAAGGCGCTGCTGCAGCGCGGGGCGCAGGTGCGGGCTTTGACGCGCAACCAGCCCAAGCCAAGCACGTTTCCTGGCACGGTAGAGATTGCTGTCGGCGACCTGACTGATCCGGTCTCAATAGCGGAAGCAATCAAGGGTGCCGACAAGTTGTTCCTGCTGAATGGTAATGTCGCCGATGAGCACACGCAAGCTCTCACAGCCTATGGTTTGGCGAAGAAGGCCGGTCTGAAGCATGTGACGTACCTCTCAGTCTTCAAGGCAGATCAGTTTCTCGAGGTGCCGCATTTCGGTGCGAAGTTTGCCGTCGAGGAAGCGATACGTGTAGGCGGGATGCCTTATACGATTCTGCGGCCAGGATACTTCGTTCAGAATGAGCGCCGGCTTAAGCATGTGCTAACTGGGCCCGGCGTGTATCCCATTCCCGCGGGGAACCAGGGTTTGGCTGCGGTGGATGTTCGCGACATTGCGGAGGTGGCCGCGATGTCGCTGACAGAAGAAGGCCACACGGGAAAAACGTACGACCTGGTTTCGTCAGAGATGTTGACTGGTCCGGGGGCGGCGGCCATATGGTCGAAGCTGCTGAGCAAAAAAATCACTTACGCCGGACACACAGACTTCGATGGCTTTGAAGCGCAATTGCGGAATGCAGGGACACCGAGTTGGGTGGCCTACGATCTGCGGGTCATGTTTCAGGGTTACGTCGAGCGTGGATTAAGCAACACGGAGCACCAGACGGCGCGCTTTGCGGCCTTGCTGGGGCACCAGCCGAGAACGTACAGCAGCTTCGCTGCAGAACTAGCACAGGAGTGGGCTGCAGCGTAAGACGCAGCCGAGTTGGAGAACGATTCGAGGCGGAAGAGAGTAGTCATGCGTCAAGACGGGTGTGCGATTGGAAATTCGGGCTCCAAAAATCATGCACCGACTGCAGATCCTCTCGCATCAAATTTCGTTGGGAGGAAATGTTATGAAAGCTGCAGTGGTTCCCGCTGCGAACAGTGCGTGGCAGATCAGAGATGTTCCGCAGCCCCAACCCGGATCTAATCAGGTTTTGGTGAAGATGCATGCCAGCGGCATCTGCTACACCGACGTACATCTGACGCTTGGACATTTTCCCGGAGCATTTCCCCGAATCCTGGGCCACGAGCCAGTGGGCGAGATCGTTGCCGTGGCTCCCGACGTCACGACGCGAAAGGTGGGCGACCGCGTGGGAACCGCCTGGATTCAATCCACGTGCGGGCGCTGCGAATGGTGCCAACGTGGCCGAAGAATGTTTTGTCCTTACATGAAGGGCACGGGAATTGAGGCGCAAGGCGGGCACGCCGAGTACATGCTGATGAATAGCGATGCAACGTATCTGATTCCTGAAAAAATTTCCTACGAGCAAGCTGCACCGATCTTCTGCGCGGGCTACACGGTTTACAGTGGGCTGCGCTGGGCCGATCCCCAGCCGCACGAGCGCGTAGCCGTCCTCGGAATCGGCGGCCTTGGACACCTGGCAGTGCAGTACGCGAAGGCAGCGGGCTTTCAGACCATCGCCATCTCTCACACCCCTGACAAAGACCAGTTGATCCGCGAGCTCGGCGCGGATGAAATTGTGCGCGACGGAAAGAGCCTTGCGGCAGCGGGTGGCGCCGATATCATCCTCAGCACGTCCAATTCGACGAAGTCCATGGTGGACAGCATTCAGGGATTACGGCCAGACGGCCGCCTGATCGCTATGGGCGCGGACGCGGAACCTCTTTCCGTCTCGCTGATGGATCTGATCATGAAGCGCATCCGCATCATCGGCAGCCAGCAGAACGGCCCAGAATATCTCTACGAAGCTCTTGATTTCGTGGCGCAAGGGAAAGTGAAAACGATCGTCGAGGCTTACCCATTGGCTGAGGCCGCCAAGGCGTACGAACGCGTTGCGGAGGGCAAGGCCCGGTTCCGCGCCGTGCTCACAATGTAATCGGCGATAGCAGCTTTCCGCGCTGGTTTCGGGCGGAACGATGCCCGAGTAGAGATCTGCTTTACGTTGGAATTACTTCTTATCAAAATAATCGCTTATGGTAATATGCGTGCCTTCCCAGGAGGCGCCTATGTTACGTGCGACCCTCGTGATCCTTCTCGCTGTTTTCTCTCCCGGAGTGCTTTATTCGCAGACAACCACTGAGGACGGCGGAACTCGGCAGGTGCAGGCACAGGACGGTGGGACCCGGCAAGTGCTGGAAAGCATCGTCATTCCTCCCAAGGCAAATGCACCCTTTCTTGCAACTCTGCACACGGACTGGGTGCGCGGATCATCCGACAGCGGCACCTTCACGCTGGTGAACGCGCGACGCATCGCACGCGACGCCTCCGGCCGCATTTACCAGGAGCGCTGGATTTTGGTGCCAAAAAACGGAAAGGTGAAATCGCAAATGAACGCTATACAGATTTCTGACCCTACCGCGCATACTCTCTACACCTGCATGCTCCTGGTGACGCCCAAAGTTTGCACCTTAACTTACTATTCGCCGTCCACCACGACTGCTTACAACGTTACCGGGGTACCCGCGGGGCCGTTGCCGAATGACGCTGGATACATGACCCGCGAAGATATGGGTCATCAGGTAATCCTCGGCGTCGACACGGCGGGCACGCGCGAGACCGTGACGTACAATCCCGGAGTGATTGGAAACGATCAGAAAATCAACCTTACTCGTGAGTACTGGTATGCGGATCAGCTCGGGATCAACTTGCTCTCCAAGCGCACGGACCCAAGCTTCGGCACGCAGCTGTTTACGATCACCGAGATAACCTTATTCGAGCCCGAGGCGGAGCTTTTCGAGCTGCCCAAGGATTTTAAGGTTGTGGATCATCGCCAGTCCGACCCTCCCGCTGTTAACTGAGTTATTTTCCCCGCCAGAAGACTGGCAAATATAGTTCGGTCTAAGGACAGGAAAATTAAGGCGGACTGACCGAGATGCAGCCAGCACTTGCGTTCCTGCAGAGGGCGGGTTTGCAATGACAAGGTCGAGGCGTGAAATTGGCCTCCGCCAGATGCGAATAATGTCGTTGCATTCAAACTGGCGCGTGCGATTTGGCCCTAAAGTTCTCGCATCGTGCGCTTCTCTGGCGCCGGGACAAAACGAATTTGCCACGAGACCAACGTCACAGCGACCCGCTGGCTGCGTCGGCTAAGATTGCAATGAAGTTTCAGTGCAACGAGTTATGAAACGTTGATGGCGAAAAACGCGATCATAGGTGCAGCTCCCGCTTGGTCGCGTTATTGCACAAATGAGTATCGAGCTCTGGGCTGGGACTCGGAGCCGAAGCTATGGGGCTTTGTAAATGGTTTCGTGGCTCGGCCACAGTGCTCCTACTACCGCCCCGCCCGCCGCGCCAATCACTGCGCCAACCGCGGCTCCGGTTCCTCTGCCTCCGGCAAATCCGCGGGGTTCCCACGCCGCCGCGCTGATACCGGCACCCGCTCCGGCGCCGACCGCAGCGCCAATGAGGGTGTTGCGCAAACGATGCTTGTTGACCATGAGTTTGACGCTGCGAACTTCTTGCCTCTGGATTGTACGCGCGCCCGACTCGCCTTGTAGTGAGATTTCCTTGTCCGACACGCTCAAGAACGTTCCGGAAACCTTCTTCGAGGTTTCAAGCACTTGAATTTTTTGGCCCGCTTGCAGCGTGTTCAGGTTCTCCCATTGGGCTGAAACGACGGATGGCATAGCCAAAAGGCAAGCCAAGATGCAGCATTTTCGCATTGTGATTTGACTCCTCTGATCGGTGAGTTGTGCGGGGCCTAGTTGGAGTATAGCGTGAGGCGGGAATGCTGGAATTACCGGTTGGGATTGGTATCGAAAGATAAACTAGGCGCACCTACTCACGCGAGGATAGAACCCATGTGAAGAAGGAAGGTAAGACCTGATTATCAGCATGAGAACGCCAAAGGCCATCGGGTGCGCTTTCAGTTGGCACCGAAAATCAACGAAACACCGATCGTATGTGTATCTCACGATTAAGAAGGCTGGGGTGCGAATCAAACACGATCGGAAAAAGTCTAGTGATCGTGCCAGTCCGGACTCGCCAATTCGATCCGCCAAACAGGGCCACCGGGATAGAGCGGACCCTCCGACTTGACGAAGGACGGGGCATCGCCGCCGAGAATCCAGACGTGGGTGTCTTGAGGCTGCTTGCCGACAAGCGGCGCTACCACTCCGGCGACGCCTCCGATATCGACCTTCACGACATAACGCGTAGCTTTGCGGGCGGAGCCTCCGGCCGAGAAGGAGTCCTCGCCCTCGCGAGAGATCAAGAGATTCACAAGGCGCGGTTTTGGCGCGGCTGCCACCATGGAAAGCGTCGTCAGGGGAACACCGGGCCGGATGTTCTTCAGCAGCGTGAGAACCATGCCGTTCGAGACGACGTCGGCGGGAAGTTTCAGCCGATCGGTCGCGGTTTTGTCTTGTCCGTCGTCCGTATAGTGGACCGTGACCTGGCCCGTTGAACCGTCGACCGAGACATCCATGGGTTGTTTGAATGCGGGGCCCTTTTGCACCAGGTGATCGCTAACGAGGCGGAAAGTATGGCGCTGAGAAAAGACGGTGGTTTCTTCATTCACCGAACCGTCTTTGAAGTGAAGGATCATGTGGCTCGTCACCTGATCGCCCCGGGCGACTTGCGTGATATCACCTTCGGCGAGGGTGTTGCCTTCCAGGGTGCGGAGCACAAGGAACCCGTGGACCAAGCCCTCGGTGTATTGCACTGCGACCGGCGACTGCGACAGTAGTGGGGGAGCGAGCAGTAGGGAGCACGTTAGCAGGCCGGCGAGCGACAAGGACCAGATACGATTTGTCATCAACCGATCATACACTCACTGAGGTCCTCAATCGGTGGG
>Ga0209169_10000670_pt1 | contig 20963 bp, 20 predicted proteins | sample HubBroMetageWRM4_FD_188346 | JGI IMG/M metagenome (GOLD analysis project Ga0209169, IMG submission 188346) | Warmed soil microbial communities from the Hubbard Brook experimental Forest, New Hampshire - Hubbard Brook CCASE Soil Metagenome WRM 4... | ecosystem: Environmental > Terrestrial > Soil...
AGCCTCTTTCGCGCCAGTCGCGGATTCCCCCGTCCATGGATATGACGTTGCTGTAGCCCATTTTTTGCAGGTTATCTGCGGCCAGCGCGGAACGGAAGCCTCCGCCACAATAGAGTACGAGTTCGGTTTGCAGATCGGGATACTTGGCCTCGACGTCGCGCTCGATGATGCCCTTGCCTAGATGGACGGCTCCGGGGAGGTGGTCGGCATCGAATTCGCGGTCTTCGCGGACGTCAATGAGGGCGAATTTCTCGCCGCGATCGAGCCGGGCTTTGACTTGGTCAACGTTGGTCTCGCGGACGCGCTGTTTGGCGTCCTCGACAATCTTCAGAAAGCGCGGCGGATGTTTTGGAGCCATAGTCGCTCGCCCTCCAGTCTGGATTCGGATTGTTCGTCAGAATGATAGCAGGAGCCTCGGCTCTTTCGACGACGCCAAAGGCAGACGATTCCAGCTAAAATCTGAGCACGATCTTTTTCTTCGCGGATCCTATCAGTAATTATGACGCTCATCATTCGCCAGTCGCGCATTCATTCTTACGGTTGCTACACGACGCGGCCGATCCGCAAAGGCACGCTGATCGTGGAGTATGTGGGCGAGCAGCTCACGCACGAGCAGGCGGACGACCTTTACGACGACTTCCAGAGCACGTATTTATTCGGGTTGGATGGCGGCAAGCGCATCATTGATGGCTACGGGGTGGCCGCGTTCGTCAATCATTCCTGTAAGCCAAACTGCGAGACTGATCAGATTCGGGGCAAGATGTGGATCATCGCGCAGCGCGATATTGCGGCTGGAGAAGAATTGACCTACGACTACAACCTCTATGACGGCGACCAGGATGCTCCCTGTTTGTGTGGGGCGAAGCGCTGCCGGGGGAGTCTGTATTCTTCGGCGCACTTGCGCAAGCTTGCCAAGAAGCGGGCCAAAGTTGCGGCGGCCGCGGTGGCCGCAGCTTCGTGATCCGCGCATCAAGAGGCACCGAATCTTCCGATGCTACAATCATTTTCCAATCGCATTCGCGACTCTGGAGTCTCACCTTGAACCGTGCTTCCGCAGGCCTCGAAACCATCGTCGCGAAAGCGCTTCATCGTGCGCCGGCGGACGAGAGCGCGTTGCTGGCTTGGCCGATAGCGTGTGGCAGCGCGGTTGCTGAGCGGACTCGGGCGGTGAGTTTTTCCGACGGCATTCTGCGCGTGGAAGTTGCCGACCCGGGATGGCGGCGGGAACTCGCCCACCTGGCGCCACGGTACCTGGCCATGATCAATAAGTATTCCGCGACTTCGGTGAAGCGCATTGAATTTATGGTTAAGGGTGAAGTGTTAAGGGCGAAGTAAAGAGGTGACGTGAAGCCGTGAAAGTCACTGCCAAAGACGTTGCCTATGTGGCCGATCTGGCGAACCTTGAGTTGACCGAGGAAGAACGTGCTCGCATGCTGCACGATTTGAATTCGATTCTTGAATATGTCGATCGTCTCAGCGAACTGGAAACGGACGACATTGCTCCCATGGCGCAGGTGTCGGACCGCTATGGTGTGGACGAGTCGCGGCAGGGAAGCGACCGGTTCGCATACGCCATCCGCGAGGACATTAAGGATGGCCTGCGGAAATCGCTGCCGCACGACGTTGCGTTGGGGAATGCTCCGGACACTGATGGAACGTTCTTCGAGGTGCCGAAGGTGATTGAGAGATAGCGATTGAAATAGTGATTGGAGAAGATGGCGCCGGAATTGACGATTGACGGTGTTCGCAGTGCGATTCTCGAAGAAAAAACCACTGCGACTGCGCTGGCTCAAGATTTCTACACTCGCATTCGAAAAGAAGATTCTGAGATCGGCGCGTTTTTGACGCTTTGCGAGGAGCGCGCGCTCAAACAAGCCGGGCTGATCGACCAAATGGCCGCCGAGGGGCAGCCTTTGCCGCCGCTGGCGGGCGTTCCGGTGGCGATCAAAGACGTCATGGTGACGTCTGGTGTGCGCACCACCGCCGCTTCGAAAATTCTTGACAACTTTATTCCGCCTTATGACTGCACGGCGGTCGCTCGTCTGGAAGCGGCGGGCGCGGTGATCTTGGGCAAGCTTAATTGCGATGAGTTTGCCATGGGCTCGTCCACGGAGAATTCGGCGTACGGGGCGGTGCACAATCCGCGCGACAGGAGCCGCGTGCCGGGAGGATCGTCGGGTGGATCGGCAGCGGCGGTGGCGGCGGAAATGGCGGTGGCGACGCTCGGCTCCGATACCGGCGGCTCGATTCGTCAGCCCGCATCGTTTTGTGGTGTGGTTGGATTGAAGCCGACCTATGGACGCGTATCGCGGTATGGGCTGATTGCGTTTGCTTCGTCGCTCGATCACATTGGGCCGTTTGCGAAAACGGTGAAGGATGTCGCGCTGTTGCTGCGCACGATTGCAGGGCGCGATCCCATGGATTCGACTTCGGCTGAGGTGCCCGTGCCTGACTATGTAGCCGAACTTGAGAAACCGGTCGAGGGCTTGAAGGTCGGCGTGGCCAAAGAATATTTCGGCTCGGGACTTGATCCGGAGGTGCGGACGGCGGTCGAGGCTGCGATTCAGAAGCTGGCTGAATTGGGATGCGAGGTGGTGCCGGTCAGCTTGCCACACACCGAGTTCGCGATTCCGACTTATTACATCGTCGCGACGGCGGAAGCGTCGTCGAATCTGGCGCGCTATGACGGGGTGCGCTACGGTTTTCGGGCCAAGTCGAATACGCTTTCAGAAATGTATCGGCTGAGCCGCGAGGGTGGATTTGGCATGGAAGTCAAACGCCGCATAATGCTTGGCACTTACGCGCTGAGCGCTGGATATTACGACGCTTACTATCTGAAGGCGCAGAAAGTTCGCACGCTACTTACTCGCGACTTCGATGAGGCTTTCAAGAAAGTGGATGTGATCGCCGCGCCGACTTGTCCGACGCCGGCGTTTCGGCTGGGAGAGAAAGTAAATGATCCGTTGGCTATGTATCTTGCCGATATCTACACCGTGACTGCTAATCTGGCGGGGATTCCTGGAATTTCGGTGCCTTGCGGGGAGAATCACGAGAAGCTGCCGATTGGGTTGCAGTTGTTTGCGAAGCGCTTTGATGAGGCGACGCTGTTGCGAGTGGCACATGCGTATGAGCGGGAACGGTCGTCGTTGGTCGCTGGTCGTTAGTCGTTCGCTTGAACGTTTTGACTCTCGGCCTTTAACCCCTCCTCACTTCGAGCCCGGCCAATTTATGATTGCGTGAGTGCCGAACTTGGCTGACAATGGCTACCGTGAAATTTCCACTGGTAACTGGATTTTGCGGCGGACTCGTCATCTTTGTCGGATGCGCCTGTCTTGGCGGTCTCACGGCAGAAACCATCACCTTCCGTTGGCGAAAGCCCACGACGTTCGAGGCAGTAAGAAGTCAGAATGGCGGACAACTACGCGACGATTTGCTAACGTTGCAGGCAGTCACATTCTCGCAAGTTAGAGAAGATGCTCCGTCGGACCTTCAGAAAGCCGCTGATTATCTTGGAACACTCCGCCACGGCAAGCGGCCCGAACTCAGTGCGGCCATCGACCTGCAAATCGCAGCCGACTATGTAGAAATGGCGCGCCTGGAGCGAGAGGCGGGTAACGCGACCATGGCCGATCGTCACCGGCAGATTGCGGTAGATATTCTTCACTCGCTTGGCTGGCAGGATATTTCGAATGAGACGATGGCAAAGCTCACTCGAAGGCAGCTTTGGTGGAAGGCAACGAAATGACGCGCTCCATCAAGATTACTTTGTTAGTGGCGGCTATTCTTGGGCTTGGTTGCGGAGGTTATCGGGGCCACCAAAGCGCGGTCGAGATAAGCGACTCGTTAAAATCTATTCAATATTCAGCGCCTACGAAGGTTGCCTCCGACTTTGCCCGCATACAATTTATGCGCGCAGACACCGATCACGCGCGGCAAGCGGTGATGCTGCAGATTCGTCTCCTCGAACAATTGGCACAAGCGGGCAAAACTTTCCGTGAGGGCGGCGGCGAACTTTGGCTCGCGTATATACGATTGGCGATGATTGAAGAAGCTGCAGGCCGGCCCGATGCGGAGCAGAGTGCCATGACCCAGGCGAGAGCGCTTTACAATCGGGACCATCCCCATGGTCAAGAGCAGACGTATGACGAGTTAAAAAATGTCATCCTACGATTTGATAAGGCCGCGGACAATTTGTAGGATCCGTCTATAGGGGCTCGTAGTATTGTTCCCCCGCGCAAGCTCGGCACAAAACCTTCCCGTCTTGCACAACTTCGCGCCGAAAATTGATGCCTTCGCCGCATTCGGCGCAGACTATGCGGTCACCTTTGTATCCGGGAAATTCTTCGGCGGGGAGTTCGACTCTTACCCACTGCTTGGTGAATAAGTCGTCTTCCGGCATCTCGCGATAGGCCAGCATCTGTTGCTGGTTCTTATCGGCGATTTCGGGATGCATTTCGCGCGCCAGCTTCTTCGACGATTCTTTTGCGGCGATGCGGATGGCGCGGTACCGGTGGTCGGCTGCTCCAACGGGAGCAAGATCGACGAAGGTTGCGGCCATTTTTCCCCAGTCGCGAAATTTCAGTGCACGCTTGCCTAGACGGCATCCGGTGACTACGGCTATGGCGTCGGTGGCGCAGCGGTCGATTTCTACGAAGGTGACCAGGCGTTTGCGATCTTTGCCGCGCGGGTCTTCGATGCCGAGTTTCTCCAGTCCCAACATGGCCAAGCGCACGCCCAGCACCTGTCCGGCGCAGAGATGGCCGTGGGCGCGTTCGGCTTCGAGTAGGTATTCATCCAGAGAGAGCATAAGAGCAGGTGTTAGCATTTAGCCGTTAGCTCTGAAGCTTCGGCTGTTATTACGCAGAATCTTTTACTTTCTTCTCCAGCGTACTCCTTCTTTTGTGTTCTCCACGATAATGCCGGCGGCGGTTAGTTCGGCGCGCAGCGTGTCGGAGGCTTTGAAATTTCTTGCTTTTCTGGCGGCTTCCATTTCGGAGAGCTTCTGGGTTACTTGCTCGTCGGCCAGTTGCGCTGAACCAGCCATCTCCAGCAATTCGGGGCTGATTTCTTTCTCTCGACCTTCGGCTCGCGCCCAGTCCAGGATCGCTTTCATCTTGGGCTGGTCATCATCTTTCAGGACGGCGAATATTTCGTCGAACTTCTCCAGCGCTCCGAGCAGGGGCTTGACGTCATCCTGGCGAAGTTCCGCCCCGTCCAGCGCGGTGTTAGCTTTGCGGAGCATGTCGAAGATGGCGGCCTGCGCTTCGGCGGTATTCAGATCGTCGTCGAGCGCACTTTTTATTTGTGCGATGGCATCGGCTGCAAGTTGGGCCATGGCCCGGGTTGCTCCGGCGGGGAACTGCGTGCTGGTCAAGCGGAAACGAAAATTGCGCAGCTTCTCCACCGAACTGGCGGCGGATTTCAAGCCATCGAAAGTGAAGTTCAGCTGATTGCGATAGGGGACTTGGGTCAGCAGCCAGCGGATCGATGAGGGCTTGTGCCCGAGTAGAACGAGGTCGCGGATGGTGAAAAAATTGCCGAGGCTCTTCGACATCTTCTGCCCCTCGACCAGCAGAAAGCGCACATGGAACCAGTAGCGCGCAAATTGCTGTCCGCTGAGCGATTCAGACTGCGCGATTTCGTTTTCGTGATGCGGGAAAATCAGGTCTTCGCCACCGGCGTGCAGATCAAAACTTGGGCCGAGTTCCTCCATTGACATGACTGAGCACTCGATATGCCAGCCGGGACGTCCCGGGCCGATCGCCGTATCCCACGAGGCCTCGCCGGGCTTCGGAGCTTTCCAGAGGGCGAAGTCGCGGGCGCTGTCCTTTTCGTATTCGTCCACGTCTACGCGAGCGCCGTCAGTCATGCCGGCAAAATCTTTTTTTGAAAGCTTGCCGTACTCGGGGAATTTCGAGATACGGAAATAGTAAGAACCGTCGTCGGTGCGATAAGCGAAGCCTTTCTTTGCCAGCTCAGCAATGAAGTCGGCCATCTCGTTGATGTGTTCGGTGGCACGCACCAGAATCGGCTGCTCGATGCTTAACGTCGCCGAATCTTCCAGGAAAGCTTCGGTGAATTTCGCGGTGTACTGCTGTACGGTGACGCCGTCGCGCGCGGAGTTGCGAATGATCTTGTCGTCCACGTCGGTGATGTTCATGACGTAGCGGACGTCGTATCCGCTCTGGCGCAGGAAGCGGTAGAGAAGATCGACGGCGATAAATGTGCGGAAATTGCCGATGTGGCCGTAGTCGTAGACGGTCGGTCCGCAGGCATACATGCGGACGCGGTTGTCCTCGAGTGGATGGAAGTCTTCGATCTTCCCAGAGAGAGTGTTATAGAGACGCAGGGCCATGGATGATGGATGAGTTCGCGAGCGTGGTGCGAATCTTTCATTCTAGGGGCGGGCTGGAAAAGGGGTCAAATGGACTTAGGAGTAATTGCCGGTGCTGGCGCGTGCAGACGGTGCTGCACTAGAAATGCGTAGTGGACGGCGGAGAGGATGGTGAAGATGAAGGTGGCGCGCAAGAAAGTGATGCGCGCGATCCAGACCCAGCGCAGGGGCTCGACGAGCAGCAGCAGCACGAAGAAAATCGCGGACACTTGGGCGAAGGTGTTGGCTTTGCCGAAGATGCTGGGGCGAAAATCGCGGAGGCCGGCGATCATGAACAGCACTCCGCTGAGCAGGAGGATGGAAATGTCGCGGCTGAACACCAAGACCGTGTATTTCCACGGAATCAACTGCTCGATGGAAAGCACTAGAAACATGGTGCTCATCAAGAGCTTGTCGGCGATGGGATCGAGATACTGGCCGAGCAGGGTTTGCTGATGCAGGGTGCGGGCGAGGAGGCCATCGAGGCCGTCAGTGACTCCGGCGAGAACGAAGAGCCCGAGCGCCCATTTGAAATCGTGCTTGACCAGGTTGATGACGATGAAGGGCAGGAAGATCATCCGCAGCAGCGTGAGCTGATTGGGCGCAGTCAGGATCTGGCGGAGGTTCACCGCTGAGTTTCTCCGCCGGTTTTTCCTCCGGAGTCTCTGCCAGAGTGCGTGAGGAATTCGCTGACCAGCAACGGGGCAGGATCCTGTCCGGTTTTTTCGGCGAAGCGCTGGGCGAGCGAGAGGAGATTGCCTTCCGGAAGGTCGAGCTCCATTCGCTCCACGCGGTGCATGGGAAAGAAGACGACACCGGAGGTAAAGGGATCGCCGTTCTTGATCTGCGTGGCCAGATCGTCAAAGGAGGCGAGATCAACACCGCGCAGGCTGACGCCTTCAGCGCCGAGATGGAGAATCGCGCCCCAGAATTTTTCGCGCGGACTAGTCAAGGTCGCGATGACGAGAACGCCCTGACGGAAGGGGCTGACGGCTTGCGGTTCCTGATAGAAGCTGGTGCTAGGCACGATTTGATTGTCGTCTGTGGAGGCGGGAAATTGCAAACGGACGTGGTGTCGCACGCTGTAAATTCGCGACACCAGCGCAATACTCACGATGTGCCGCGGTCGCCCTCGTTCTTTACTGCCTTCAAATCAATCCCCACCTGCTCGGCCTTCTTATAAAGATGCGAGCGCTCGAGGCCGAGTGCTCGCGCCGTGTTTGAGATCTGATGGCGATTGCGTTTCAGTTCGGCCAGGATGGTTTGTTTCTCGAAGGCGCGGACGCGGTCGGCTAGCGGGCCTGTGCCCGACGATGAATCGGGCGCGGCAACAGAAGCGGGCAGTGCCTGCGCCACTGTTTCAGCCGTCACTTCATCGGACGTTGCCAGCAGTATCAGGCGCTCGACTGCGTTTCTGAGTTCGCGAACATTGCCCGGCCACGGATGGTCTTGCAGCGCGGCCATCGCGTCCGCGCTGAAGCGTATCGGCTTCCATCCGTTGGTCGCGGTTACCTGCTGTGCGAAGTGCTCGATCAGCGCCGGGATGTCTTCGCGGCGTTCGCGCAACGGAGGCAGACGCAGAGGGAAAACGAAGACGCGGTGAAATAAATCCTGGCGAAATTTGCCGTCGCGCACTTGCGCTTCGAGATCGCGGTGGGTTGCGACTACGACGCGCACATCCACAGTGATGGCGCGCTCGCCGCCGATGCGTTCTACTTCGCCTTCTTCCAGCACGCGCAGCAGCTTGGCTTGCATGGCCAGCGGCATGTCGCCGATTTCGTCGAGAAAGATAGTGCCGTGCTGGGCTTGCTCGAACTTGCCAAGATGGCGTCCGGCGGCGCCGGTGAACGATCCTTTTTCGTGGCCAAACAATTCAGATTCGATCAGTTCCGCTGGGACTGCCGCGCAGTTCAGCGTGATGAATGGAGCGCCTGCCCGGGGGCTGCGCTCATGCAGCGTGCGCGCGACCAATTCTTTTCCCGTGCCGGTCTCGCCGAGAATGCAGACGCGGGTTTCGCTCGCGGCCACGCGTTCGACCTGCGCCATCACTCGACGCATGGTCTCACCTTTCCAGACGATTTCGTGTTTGCCGAGACGGCTTGCCAGGTCGCGATTCTCGCGCTCCAGCCGGCCAAGCTTCAATGCGTTCTCGACAGTTAGCAGCAACTTCTCGGTGGAGATTGGCTTTTCCAGGAAGTCGAGTGCGCCGAGGCGTGTGGCTTTTACGGCCATTTCGATGTGCGCCTGGCCCGACATCATTACCACCGGAGTGGGGACGCCTTGCGCCTTGAGTTCTTCGAGAAAGGTCAACCCATCTTTGCCGGGCATGACCACATCGGAGAGGATCAAGTCGAAACTTTGCGCCTTAGCCAGGTCGAGAGCCTTGCTTGCGTTGTCGCAGACGACGGCTTCGTGACCTTCCAGACGAAACGCCCGCGACAGCGACGCCAGGGTGTTGGCTTCGTCATCGACAATCAGTAGGTGCGCTTTTTGCGCCACGGTTTTCTCCTCTTAATCTGGTCTCACAGTGGTCCGGTTCGCCAGTGCGGCGGTTCGCATGGCAATTCGATGCGAAACGTCGTGCCTTGTTCTTTCGTGCTTTCGACGGAAATCTTGCCGCCGTGATCGCTCACCACCGACTGCACAATCGCGAGACCAAGTCCGGTGCCGTGCTGCTTGGTCGTGTAATAAGGAGTGAACAGGCGTCCACATTCTTCCTGGGTCAGGCCGGAACCGGTGTCGGACACCGCAATTTCGATCCGATCGCCTAAAGTTGTGGTGCGAATCGTCAACTCTCCACCTTCCGGCATGGCGTCGATTGCGTTGAGCACGAGGTTTTGCAGTGCACGGTGCAGGAGATCCGGATCGGCGGAGATTTCGGGCAGGGCTTCGGCCAACTCGAGGCTCACGGCAATCTGATTCTTGTTGTCCTGCAATTGTGCCTGGAAGACTCGCAGGACCGAGCGCACCACTTCGTTCACCTGCGTCGGCTGGCGCTGGGGCTGGGGCATCCGGGAGAATTCGCTGAAGCGGGCGATGATCGTTTTCAGATTGTTGATTTCCGCCAGCAGAGTTGCCGTGCCCTCGTGAAAAACTTCTTCGAACATCTCGGGTGATTTTTGTTTGGCGCGCATCAGGTTTTCGACCGTGACCTGCAACGGGAACAGAGGATTCTTCAATTCGTGGGCCAAGCGCCGCGCTAACTCGCGCCATGCGGCCACGCGTTCGGCCTGCAGGGTACGGTCTTTTTGCTGTGCCAAATCTTCTGTCATCCGGTTGAACGACACTGCCAGCTCGCCCAGTTCATCGCTTGATTCAACTTCTACCTTGGCGGCGAGATCGCCCGCTGCGACCCGGCGCGCAGCCTCGGCCAGGGACACGACCGGGCGGGTGACGCGGGCCGCGAACCACAGGCTGGTCAGCACCGATATCAAAATTCCTATCCCGCCGACCAGCATGGCGGTGGAGATGACCTGCCTTTGCAATTCGATCAGCGGCCGTCGCGAACTGCCGACGAGCAAAATGCCCATCAGTTGCTGATTCTCCGCGCTCCGATTTGCCGTATTGAAGATGGGACCGGTCAGGGGGATGGCGTGAAAAACTTCGGCGTCGGCAGGATCGGACGTCCAATGGATTACAGCTTGGGACTCCTGCGACGTGTCGCGTACCTTTGCGATGAGAAAAGAGAGTTTGTCGACCCCGGCGGCCGGCCCGTTCAAGTCGAGCAGCGATCTCGGATTCCACTTCGCGTCGAGATTTTGATATAGCAGCACGCGCGTTCCGGTCGGAATGTCGAGTGTCGAGAGGAAGCCCTGGTCCAGCCGTTCGCCGCCAATCACGTAGAAGGGTTGCTCTCCGATGCGAGCTACGCGCACCGCAAACAGCCCGAGTGTCGCGCCTTCTGGCAGTTCTTCGCGCTTCAGAAACGCTCCGGCTGGGTCAGCGGTCGCCGCTTCGGAGATCGCGGTTTCGGGATATCCGAATTTCGCCTGCCACTGCGCCGAGGAAAGAATGGTGCCGCGATAGTCGACCAGTTCCAGAAAATCGAGCTGCTGCTGAGCTGCGAGGGTGCGAGCTTCACCTACGTACTCGCCGGAGTCGGTGACGCCGCGGTCGATATCAAGAGCCATGCGCTGCACGGTTTCGCTGGCCGCAACCGATCCGACCTTGCGCACCACCTCGGAGCCTCGCCGCTGGAACTCCGATCGGAACTGAGCGGCGACTGCATTCGCGCGGTCTTGATCCGCCTGCTCGAACGAGCGCCGGATGGTGCTATACACCGACGCCGAAATGACGGCGACGCAGAGCAGCACCGTTGCCGCAAAGAGCAAAAGAAGTTTCTTGCGGAAGCTCATCGCGGAGGCGCCTCGGGCTGCGGACCGTACGGTCGCGGATCGGCGGCCCGCTGATCTGCCAGCCAAATATTAGCGAGGGAAGGCCCAACTTCGCTCCACGTTCCTAGATGGTCCGACGCCCAGTTGCGCACGCGCGAACCTGCGGCACTCTCAACCGGCAAATGGAAAAGTGGGATGGCGGCGTATCCCGTGAGCAGACCGCGCTCGGCTTGATACAGATCATCCAAGTCGGAAGAGTTGCCGCGAGACGTCGCGGGGAATACAGGCTGGGGCGATCCCACTTGCTGCAACCCAAGTTGACGCGCCGCTTCGCCAAGCGCTGTGGCGGGATCGGGGCTCGGCAGAACTACGCGCATCAGGCGGATGTCTTCCACTCCCGACAAGGATACTTGCACGTTGATGCCAAATTCGCTGGCGTTGAGAGCAATGCGCTCGGCGATCAGCTGGGCTTGCGGGTCTCTCGGATCATAAGTTAGACGGTACGTCGGATTGAGCCCAGCCTGCCGCGAGTCGGCGAGCAAAGTGCGGGCGCGTTGCGGGTTCGCCGGCGTGGTGAACACGGTGGTGTAGCCGGTCAGCCAGTTGGGAAGAATGCTGGCGGCGGGCTCTCCTGCGCCTTTCAGCAGCACCGACCGAATGGACTTGCGATCGATGGCGAGGGCCAGCGCTTCTCGCAGGCGAGGATCTTGTGCTTTTGAGTTCGCGGAGAAAACCAGCGCCAGTAGCTCCACCGGCAACGAGAGCGATGACGATGTGCCGCGCCGCCCTGATCCGTTGGCCGTCTGCGGCGCTACTTCGATTATGTCGGTCTTGTCCAATTCGAGCGCGATCGCCTGGTCGCGTAGTGATTTGCCGAATTCGATCTCGACTGCATCCACAAACGGACGCCCTGCCCAGCTGTCTTCGTTTGCGGCGAGCCGTAGCATTGTCGCGGGCTGCCACTCGGCGACGAGGAACGCGCCGGTGCCTATGGGAACGCGACTCGCATTGTGCTTGAGCACAAGATTGCGCGGTAGGGCGAGTTCGGCGAGCAGCCAAGGCAGGGGCGTGTCGCTGTCGATTGTCAGCGTCATAGTCATTGTCGCTGGATCCGAAGATGGTGTCGCGCGCACATTCCAGGTGGGATGGAGCCCGCCCAGAATTTGCGCTATGGCTGCGGGCGACGCTGCACTGCCGTCGTGAAACTTCACTCCCCGGCGCAGCGTGAATTGCCAGTGCCGGGCGCTCGGGTCGCTCTGCCAGGCCACGGCGAGCGCAGGCTGCGGCCGGTCTTGCGCGTCGAGCCTTACGAGACTGTCGCCGACGAGCGAGAGCGTGCGCGCCATGTCCCAGTATTCGGCGGACGTGGCGTTCGGGGGGAGTTCGAGCACGGCTGGCGCGGATTGCAGCATAACGCGCAGGGTTCCGCCGTAGTGCGGACGAGTCTCGGCGGTGGCGGTCGTCCCCACGAACATTAGCGCGGCCAGCGACCCGATCAGGGCTGCGCCCAGCAAGCTAATTGCTGCACGAAATCGATATGCGATACGCGTCATACCATCCTGTGTCTTTTCGTTTTACGATTGCCACCGCGCTGGCTCCGCTGCTCTCCGGCCACAGCGCCACGATTTGCCCGTCGAACTCGAGTGGGGAACTGGCGGCCACGGGATCGCGATCGGGAATCTCGAAGGCGCGCAGCGCGTCGTGCTCTGGGTCTCCGCTCTCCGAAACCAGCAACTGCATGCCACTGCCGCAACTGGAGTGAACTGTAGCCAGATCGCTTCCCCATGTTGATTTTGTGGCGCGGATTGCCTGGTCGGTGACGCCGTCCACAAGGTGCAGCGAGCCATCCACCGCGGCGAATGCCCAGAGCGTGTAGCTTGGTCGCGGAAGCGCGGCTGCCGAATAGAACGATGGCACGTTGGAGATTTTACCGATCGCAGGGGAAACGGCTCCGGTGAAGAAATTGCGCGAGGCCGCATAGAAGGCGCGCACGCCGTTGTCCTCCGGCGTCAGGGGCCATGGATCGTCGCTGTTATTACAGGTGAGAGTGAGCGGCGTGTTGGAATTTGTGCGGCAGAAGGTTCCGGGCAGGTACACATCGAACAAGTGATCGCGGCGGAGCAGCAAGCGTCCGCGTAGATCGCGGGGGAAAATGCGGGAGTGCGCGATGGGCAGCGAGACTTCTAGCTCCCAGCGTCCAGCGGGATTTGCCGGGTGACGATAGACGGAGACCGCACTGGCGTCGAGCACCAGCAGGCGAGATCCTCCGGGCATTTCGATCAGGGCGGCGTCTAGCATCGGTTGTTCTTGCGCGAAGAGGAGAGTCGCTTTCAGGGTGATCGGCAACGCGGCGGTGAATGGCATTGCGGTCGGCGGCTTGGGCAACGACACCAACGCGATCTTTTTTTCGTCGGACCCAATCACAATCTCGGCCGTCCAAACATATTCGCGCAGGCTCTCAGAGAGAACGACCTCGATGGTTCCTATCGCTTGTTCGGGCTTGGAGGGATGCACGCCTTCGCTGTACAACTCGGCTTCGAGCGCGCTGCGCACTTCGTGCACGGATTTTTCGTCGAGCGACGAGCGATTGGTGACCTCAAGTGCGAAGGCTCCGGGACCGGAGGCGGCAGCGATCTTATGCGCCAACTGGCGGGCGGTGTCTCCGAGAGACGACGCGCATAAAGAGGAGGGAAGAAAAACCGTCGCGAGCAAGAACGAAGTCAGCCAACCTGGCCGCAGACCGCTGGAGGTTCGCGCTCGCATGTGGGGAATCGGCTGATTATAGCGCGGGATGGATGGAGGACTGATCATTGCGGTGCCTCGGGAGAGTTCTCAGTTCTCAGCTATCGGCAGGAAGCAGACTTCCCGGTCTGAAGGCTTTCTGAGAACTGAGAACTGAGAACGGAGAACTCCTCCCCGACTATTGTTGGCCCTTGCTCTCGGACGCTGTCTCGGTGCCTTCTTCCTGCCCAGCGGAGTTCTGCGTGTTCATTCCGTGCAATATGTCGTTGAAGAAAATTTTTCCGTCTGCTGGAACCATCATGATCTGCAACTTGTCAGAGAGGCGCTCGGCCACGATTTTGTTGATCAGCAGCGGATTCTGCTTGAGGATGGCGGCCTCGCTCGACATGCGCTCGGCATCGGCAGCGGCGGTCAACCGGATACGCTCGGCTTCGGCCTGGGCCAACAACTTGCGGCGTTCCCCCTCGGCTTTACTGTCGATGAGCTTGGCTTCGCCGGCGGCCTCGGCATTCTTGACCGTCGCCTCCTTGCGAGCTTCGGCCTCGAGTTTCGATTGCTCAATCTGTTTCTGTTTCAGCGGGAGCGTGTACTGCATCGCGTCGGACTCGCTCTTGGCTTGCAGCACTTTCACGGCAGCCTGTCCCTCGGCCTGCTTTACTTCTTGAACCTTGGTTGCTTCGGCATCGGCCTCGGCGATTTTCACTTGCTTCTGGTGGATCTCGGTCTCCACGCCCATGCGGTCGTTCTCCTGCTCCTTCAGCAGCAGCGACTCGAGGCCTTTTGCATATTCCTGTGGGAGCTCGATGTCGCGCAGCATGACTTCTTTCACGACGATGCCGTCGGCCGCCAGGCGTTGGCGAATCAGCTCGGCAGAGCGCTGGCGAACTTCTTCACGCTTGGCGGAGAAAACTTCACGGACGGTGTAACCCGGCACCAGTTCACGCCACGCAGTGGCAACTACGGGCGGCACGATTTCCTTTTCCAGAGGCTGCGGCAAATTGGCTTCGATGTAGTCGAGACGCTTGGGATCGATCTGGTAGCGGACGGTGATGGCGAGGCCGAGGGTGAGTCCTTCTTTAGCCTGAACGTTCAGGGCTTGGGCATTCAGGGCTTGAGCGTTCGATGCCGCGCTTTTCGCCGTGCCTTTGGGGACCGAATCCTCGCTGATGCCGGTGGTGAACAGTTGGTCGCGCGTGTTGAACAGTTCGACCCGCTCGACCAGCGGCACAACGAAATGCACTCCCGGATACAGGGTTCCGGCGAGGGTGCCTTTTGTCTGGCTCACGCGGACGCCGGCCATTCCACTCGGAACGATCACGATGCCGGCCGAGATGAGCAGCGGAGCCCAGGCCAGCATGACGAACGCGACCGAGGTACGCCAGCGGATGGCGGGCGCGGAGCTGTGGTCGAGCGCGCCGGCTTCGGGATCCGGGTGCAAACGTCGGCGCTGCCAAACGATCAGCAAGTAAGCGTCGTAAGAGAGTATTCCAGCGGCGATCACAAACATCGCGATTCCCGCGCTTAGAAGCAAATACTTCAGCAACAGCATGGTGGTGGTCCTTTCAGTACTTGGGCGTCAATACTTGGGCGCCGTTTTAGGAGTTTCCGGGCGGCGGCCTAATGCCGTGCGGACGATTTGTCCGAAAATGAGTTCCTCGATCAATAAAGACACCGCCAGGGAGAACGTCAGACCGCCGACGATTACCAGACCTTGCAGCATTGTTTCCATGATTGCCTCCGGGCGTTCGATGGAAGAAAAGCACGCGGGGAGCCAGAGCCTGCGATTGAAAACAATGGAACTAATGTGGGGGCGGGGCGACGTTGCGTGTCTGAAGAAACGCGGTTGTGTGTGGGGTGACACGCGGCTGGGGGCGAGCGGAAGGAAGCTATAGGACAAGAAAAAAGCCGCCATCAGATTTTCGCTGATGGCGGCAATCAACGGAGTACGAGGAAAACTTGACTTGCGAAAACTTTAATTACCAAACTCGGTTTTGCCACGCAATTTGCGCCGCACAAGTCCAGCAATCCCGATCAGGCCGGCCGAGAGCAGCAACAAACTGCCCGTCTGCGGAGCGGCGGAGACGCTGGCGCTGGAGTGACGAAATGTCGTGTCCACGTTGGCGGAATTGGCCGAGGCCAGCGTGCAAAGTAAAAGGGCTGCAACTAGCGAAAAGAAGAAGCGGCTACGCAACATGGATCCTCCCAGGGCAAATCCAAATATCTTATTTTCGCCAAACTTTGCTGAGTGGAGCATGCAAGTAGAAGTGCAACCCTGGTGCCAAGTAGGTCCAGAGGTCCATACCTACAGCTGCAAGCACTTGCCGGTTGCGAATTATGGAAGGTGGAAAAAGTTTGCACAGTGCCCGCTTGCGGGAGGAACAAGGATGGTGCTAGTAACGCTCGTCAGTAACTTCTGGTAATCAGAAGGAGGTAATGGCCCGGCGATGTCACGCTTTCAGCAGCTGCCATCCCAAGGCGAGTCCGTTCGATATGTAGTCGGGCGTGGAACCTTCGCCTATGTGCATGGCCAGCATACCGGCAAAAGAGCGCGGACTTGACTGGAAAACCTTCATGGTGCGTTGCCGCAAATAGTGGTGGTTGGCCAGGAAGAGCATCAAGCGAGCCATCAGCGCGGGGCGGCGGAGCAATGCACGATGGCCCTTTTGATAGCGCGCGAGGTCTCCACTCGCCAGGCAATCGCCCAGAAGCGCGGCCTGACGAAAGCCCAGGCAGATGCCTTCTCCGGTGATGGCGTCCACTCCGCCGGAGGCGTCGCCAACCAGCACGGTTCGGTCACGATAGACGCGCCGCAACTTTCGCGTGGTGGTGATAGCTGCGCGTTCGCTGGAGGCAAATTCGCCATTTTTGAGCCGCGCTGAAAGTTCCGGAAATTCATCTAACGCGTCTTCAATACGCATCCTCCGCTTCGGGCTCGACGAGGACTTCGCCGATACGAGCGCCAGGCAGACTTCTTCGCGGCTGACAGGCGTGACGTAAATCTGGCAGTGACGGCCCCAGTGCAGCTCCATGAAGTCGGACCAGGGCGCCACGCGGTAGTGGCGGCGGAATCCGAAACGGCGATTGTTTTTCTGCGGTGCGATTAGTTCGTGTTGATCCAGCTTCGCCCAGCTGCGGACGCGCGAACTGGTTCCGTCGGCGCCCACGATCCAGCGGGCGCGCACTAATTCTCCAGCGACCAACGCGCCTTCGGGATGAAGCCCGGTGACCGGTGCCTGCCACAGCATGTGCACGCCGTTTGCCGCCGCGTGCTCGAGCAGGACGCTATGCAGATGTGTACGCCGGATCCCGTATGCGGTTCCACGTGGAAAAACCGCCTCGGCTGCTCTGCCGTTGCTTACGAAACGAATGCCGCGGAAGGGATGGGCTTCGTTCTCGGGAATTGTGACGCCGAGTTGATCGAGAGCCTGGATTCCGTCCGGCAGCAAGGCTTCACCGCACGGCTTGTCGATCGGCGGAATCGCGCCATCCGCCACTACTACGCTCATGCCGTGACGGCGCGCCGCGATGGCCGCTGCCAGACCGGCAGGTCCGCCGCCGACTACGAATACATCCACCGGATTAAGAACGGAATTCACTAAGTTCCTTCCGCCAACTTCTCGCGCGATTATGGTTTTTCTTTCTCCTGCGATTGCACTAAAAATTGTATTCCGGTTAACAGAATTGGATGCGGATGGTAAAGTTGGATTTGTAAAATCTAAGTAAAAACTGGATCAACAATGAAATTCGTCATCGGACTGGTGCTCGGCCTCATCCTGGTGCCCCTCGGGTGCTACCTCTATTTCGCGAGCGGGAAAGCTCCGGTCGCCACCACCGACTCGGCCATGCCTTTCGAGGAATTCCTGGCAGGCAAAGCTTTGAGCGCGCGCATCACGAAAGACGCGCCGAAGGATGTCCCCATCCAGCCGAGCGAAGCCAATTACCTGGCCGCCGCCGAGCTCTACAAACAGCACTGCGCGGTTTGCCACGGCGTGCCGCTGTCGTCGAAGACGGCGATTGCGTCGGGAATGTATCCGCAGCCGCCGCGGCTGCTGGAGGGAACAGGCGTGACCGACGATGAGCCGGGCGAAACCTATTGGAAGATCTTCAACGGCATTCGCCTGACCGGCATGCCCGGCTTCAGCAAATCGCTTTCAGAAACTCAGATGTGGCAGATCGCGCTTTTGATGAAGAATGCCGATAAGCTGCCAGCCTCGGTAAAACAGGCGCTGGTCACGCCCATTGGAGCCACATCGACCACGAACATGCCGCAGGTGTCGCCCGTGCCGCCACCGCCAGCGTTTCCCGCCATGACGCCGGCAAAATAACGCGATTGAAATCGCGACGAGTTGCCGGCCCGCGTCTCGCGGGCGTGAGCATCAGCATCTATGATGTAGGCATGGCATTTGGCCGTCCCAGAAAACTCTTCACCGAAGCGGAACTCTACGATTACGCACTGGGTGCGCTGGCTCGCCGCATGCGCTCGGTGGCGGAATTGAAGCGCTTGCTACGCAACCGGGTCGAAGCCGATACGGAAATCGGCAAGACGCTGGTGGAGTTGATCGTCGTCCGCTTGAAAGATCACGGCTATCTGAACGACGCCAAGTATGCGACGGCGTTTTCATCGTATCGCCGCGACAACGAGAAATTCGGGCGGATGCGAGTGGTAAACGACCTGAAGGCGAAGGGAGTTCACGGGGACGTCATCGAGCAAGCGGTTTCGTCGGTCTATGAAGACGTGAAAGAGGAGAGTCTGGCGCGTGCCTACCTCCGCCGCAAACGCCTGCAGAGGCCCAAAGATCAGAAGCAGGTAGCCCGCGTTTTCCGAAACCTGATGCGAGCCGGATTCGGATCGAAGACGATCTTTACGATCCTGAAAAAATGGGACGTAGACGAAGAGACGATGAGCGAACTTGAAAACGAGACTTCGGAAGTGTAGCCAGGTTTCAAAGAACCGCTGAAACTTTGCAGCCGGCTTCTTTACCCTGTGTTTCCGTGTGCCCGCTGTGGTGCCGATTTGTCTTTCATTTAGAATTAAACCTTCCATGCTCACAGGCTCCGAAATTCGCCGCAAGTTTCTGGACTTCTTCATTCAGAAGGGGCACCGCGAGGTGCACTCGTCGTCGCTCGTCCCGGCGAATGACCCGACGCTGCTCTTTACCAACGCCGGGATGAACCAGTTCAAAGACGTTTTCCTTGGCCTCGAAAAGCGCGACTACAACAAAGCGACTAGCTCGCAGAAGTGCGTGCGCGCGGGCGGCAAGCACAACGATCTGGAGAATGTTGGTTTCACCAATCGTCATCACACGTTTTTCGAGATGCTGGGGACTTTTTCGTTTGGGGATTACTTCAAGGACAAGGCTATTGCTTACGCTTGGGAGCTGATCACCTCGCCGCAGTGGTTTGGAATTGATAAAGAGAAGCTTTACGTCACCATCTTCAAAGGCGAAAACGGTGTACCGCGCGACGTTGAAGCCTACGATTTGTGGCTTCGGCATGTGCCGAAAGATCGCATCTTCGAATTCGGCGCGAAGGATAATTTCTGGCAGATGGGCGACACCGGTCCATGCGGCCCGTGCAGCGAGATTCACTACGACATGGGCTTGGTGGCTAGCGATCAAAGTCACACCGACTGCGCGTTTGGCTGCGATTGCGGACGGTATGTCGAGCTTTGGAATCTGGTGTTCATGCAATTCGACCGCGATGCATCGGGAAGGTTAAATCCGTTGCCGAAGCCGTCGATAGACACGGGAATGGGGCTTGAGCGGATCACCGCGGTGCTGCAGGGCGTGATTTCGAATTACGAAACGGATTTGTTTACGCCGCTTATCAAGCGCGCAGCGGAATTGACCGGGACGTCGCTCAAGAAGGAACTCGACAAAGAAGCACATACGAAGTCAGCCGCTTCGTTGCGCGTCATCGCGGACCACTCGCGCGCGGCGACGTTTCTTATTTCCGATGGTGTGATTCCTTTGAACGAAGGGCGCGGCTATGTGCTACGCAAGATTATTCGCAGAGCGATCACGCATGGGAGATTGCTTGGCCAAACGAAGCCGTTTCTGCACGAGATGGTTTTCGCGGTGCGCGATCTGATGCAGGACGCGTATCCAGAGTTAAACGAATCGGCGGAGCGCGTATCGAAGACAGTTCTCGCGGAGGAAACGCGGTTTTCCAACACGCTGAATGTGGGTCTGGAAAGACTTGAAGGAATTTTAAAAACATCCGGCGGAGCGCTCGCTGGAGACGATGCGTTCAAGTTGTATGACACGTTCGGCATGCCTCTCGACTTCATGCAGGACGCAGCGCGAGATCAGGGTCTTGCTTTCGATCAGGTTGGCTTCGAGCGCGCGATGGAGGAACAAAAATCCCGTGCCCGCGCTTCCTGGAAAGGCGCGGCCAAGCAGACGGCCAATCCTGCCTACCAGCACCTTCCGAAGTCAGAGTTTGAAGGTTATCGGCAGACGCGCTCCAATAACTGTGAAGTTCTTGCCATCATCAAGGGCAATCAGGGCACCCAGGAACTCAAGCCCGGCGAATCCGGCGAGGTTATTCTTGACCACACTCCGTTCTATGCCGAGTCTGGCGGGCAGGTGGGCGATCGAGGATGGTTCTACTCGGACGATCACAACACCGTCGTCGCCGAGGTGACTGGATGCTACTACCCGGTGCAGGGCGTGCGCGCGCATCAAGTCGTTGCTAAACAGGCGATTCACATGGGACAGAAAGTGGATGCGGTTGTGGACACCGCAGTTCGCGAGTCCACCATGCGGAATCACACGGCTACGCATCTGCTCCAGGCGGGACTGCGCGAAGTTCTCGGCAAGCATGTTAAGCAGGCAGGATCGCTGGTTGCTCCCAATCATCTGCGGTTTGATTTTTCGCACTTCACCGGAGTCGCCGAAGAAGAGTTGCAAGATATCGAAGACCTCATCAACAAAGAAGTTCTGCGCAACGAGCGGGTTGAGGTCATCGAGAACGTTCCGATTGATGTGGCCGTCAACGAATATCACGCGATGGCGCTGTTCGGCGAGAAATACGGCGACCGGGTGCGTGTCATCAAGATTGGAGATTTTTCTACGGAACTGTGCGGCGGCACGCACACCGCGCAAACCGGCGAGATAGGACTGATCAAGATTTTGAAAGAGGGAAGCGTGTCGTCGGGCGTGCGGCGGATTGAGGCCGTGACTGGCGAAGGTTCGCTGCGCCACTTCCGCAAGGATCATGAACTGGAAGGCGTGGTCGCTGGCCTGGTTGGTCCCACCCTTTCGCAAAAAACGCGAAAGGATGGGGCACCCTCGGTTGGTGAGGTGTCGACTTCTCCGGCTGAGGCTTTGAAGTTGGAGCTGGAGAGGAAAGACGCCGAGATCAAGCGCCTGTCGCGGGAGCTCGATCACGTGCGGATGAAGTCGGCATCGTCGAGCACGGCCAACATCAGCGAACAAATTAAAGAAGTTCGCGGCGTCAAAGTGCTCGCCCATCGGGTGGACAATCTGGAGCGGGCGCAGATGCGCACGCTG
>Ga0209169_10000671_pt1 | contig 20953 bp, 15 predicted proteins | sample HubBroMetageWRM4_FD_188346 | JGI IMG/M metagenome (GOLD analysis project Ga0209169, IMG submission 188346) | Warmed soil microbial communities from the Hubbard Brook experimental Forest, New Hampshire - Hubbard Brook CCASE Soil Metagenome WRM 4... | ecosystem: Environmental > Terrestrial > Soil...
CTACCTGGAGTCAGGAGACGGCCGGTCGGCAGCGGCCGAGTTCCAGAAACTGATCGACAATCCCGGTATGTGCTGGGAATTTATCACCGCCCCGCTGGCCCGGCTTCAACTCGGCCGGGCGGAGAGACTGATGGGCGATAACGAAGCCGCCCGCAAATCTTACGAAGAATTCTTTAACATTTGGAAAGATGCCGACCCCGATGTTCCAATCTATCGACAAGCTAAAGCCGAGTACGCCCAGCTCAAAGATCTAGGCAACCAAGGGCGATGACTCCGTGGCCTGGATCGGCAGGGTGAAATGAAAAGTTGCGCCGCCTCCACTATTGGCGCTTGCCCACAACCGGCCGCCATGCGACTCCACAATGGAACGGCTGATGGCCAAGCCCATGCCGCTGCCCTGCGGCTTGGTTGTATAAAACGCAGAAAAGATCTGGTCCATTTTCTCCGTTGGCAACCCAACGCCCCTATCAGTGACCGAGAACTGAAGTTGACCGTCCTGCCGTTCCGACTTCACCGTAAGCTCTCCGCCTACGTCGTTCATGGCTTCGATGGCGTTGAGCATGAGGTTCATGAACACCTGCTGCAGTTGCACCCGGTCCACCATGATTTTAGGGAGTTCGGCGCAAAGGTCCATGTGCATGGCAATTGAGGATCGCTTAGCCTCCCCTTCCAGCAGCGTGAGCATTTCGCGGATAATTCCGTTCACGTCGACCGGCTCACGTTGTGGAGGAGATTTCTTGTAGAACGAACGTATACGGTCGATGATCTCAGCCGCGCGATTTCCATACTTATCGATTCTGGCTGCTGCCGCACGGGCCCGATCAAGATTGGGCGGTTCGTGTGACAGCCATTCAACGCAGCTGTTGGCGCTGGTAATGGCGGCAGCGATGGGCTGCTTGATCTCGTGTGCCAGTGATGCTGCCATTTCGCCCAACGTACTCACACGACCGATATGAGCCAGATCCGCCTCGAGTTGTCGCAGTTTTTCACGCTCTTGCTCGGCGGATTTGAGCTCTGTAATGTCGGTCGAGCTGCCTACGAATTGCTCCAAATCTCCGGCGTCGGAAAGGACGGGATGGCCAACAGTGCGGATCCACTTCACCTTTCCGCTCGGAAGAAGAATGCGGAACTCATGATCGTAATTGGTTTTTCCCGCGATTACCCGTTCGACCTCGCCCGTCCACTCAAGGCGATCCTCCGGGTGGATGCGTTCGGAATATTCTTCCCAAGTCGGCGCTCCCTGGGCTGGGTCGAAGCCGTAAATCCGGTAGAACTCATCAGAAAGGTGCACTGTCCTCCGATCCGACACGCGCCAGGCCCAACTGGCTGTGTGGGTCAGCCTCTGCGCCTCGGTCAAGTGCGCTTGCCGACGCTCCAACTCCTGGGTCAGCAGTTCTTGCTCGGTGACATCCATCGCGGTGCCGAGAAACCCCTTGAGGACTTCGCCTTCAACAACGGGAATTCCGACGCAGCGAATGTAGCGTTGCTCTCCGTCCGGGCGAACAATTCGTTTTTTCACGTCGCAGCCAGAGAGTTCCGCAATCATTCTTTTTATGGTCTTGGCCATAAAGTCTCGGTCTTGCGGGTGAATGGTGGCTAGATACTGTTCAAGTGTCGGGGCTCCCTTCTGCGGATCCAGGCCGTAAATTTGGAACAGTTCGTGAGACCAGTGCTCAAAAAAACCGGACGGGTCAAAAGCCCAACTTCCCATATGAGCAAGGCGCTGCCCCTCGCTGAGATACTGCTCACTAAGGCGCAATTCGTCCGTTAGTCGCTCTTGATCGGTAACATCCATCCCGGTCCCGAGGAAGCCCTGGAAAATCCCGCCTTGCGTCACAGGGACACCCACGCAACGTACGTGACGAATCTCTCCGTCAGGCCGCACAATTCGCTTTGTGAAGTCGAACGCGCGATGGTCCACCAACATCTGCGTAGTACCTTGTTTCATGAATTCGCGATCTTCGGGGTATACAAGAGCCAGGTACTCTTCTACTGTTGGAGGCTTGCCACCAGGGTCGAGACCGTGGATGCGAAACAACTCGGAGGACCAGTATTCGAATCCAGCTGCGTTGAAGGCCCAACTTCCCATGCGGGCGACTCGCTGCCCCTCAGCGAGATAAAATTGGTTTTGCTGAAGTGCTTCGTTGGCGCGTTTTCGATCTTCGATATCGGTCGTGACCCCATACCATTTGACGATGTTTCCAGCTTCATCTCGGAGCGGCAGTCCGCGGTCCAACTGCCAGCGGTATTGCCCATCCGAGCGGCGGGAACGCACCTCATTTTCGTGAGGCTCGCCGGTGGCAACCGCTTCCATCCATTTGGCTGCATGCCGCTCACGGTCATCAGGGTGAATTAGCGCTTGCCACCCTGATCCGGCCATTTGTTCCGCCGATAACCCCGAGTACTCCACAAACCGCCTGTTAACGTAAGTATTGGAGCCATCGGGTAGAGTGCTCCACACTATCGCCGGAATCGTATCGATCACATCGCGAAGCTCTTTTTCACTCTTGCGAAGAGCATCCCGCTGACGTTCCAAATGACGGACTCGAACGCGATAAAGTCCAGCAAGAACTGCCAAGAAGAGAAACACGCCCAGAGCGCGAAACCATACGGTTTGGTAAAAGGCCGGAACAATGGCGAAGTCCAGGGCTGCGCCCGCCTCGTTCCAGACGCCATTGTCATTAGACGCGATTACACGGAACCGATATTTCCCGGGACCCAGGTCCGTATAAAAAGCTTCGCGACGAGTGCCGGCGTCCTGCCAATCGCGATCATGCCCTTCAAGCCGGTAGCGAAACTTCACCTTTTGGGGAATGAGAAAACTCGGCGATGTGTATCCAATTTGGAGATCACGACTCAAAGGCGGAAGTTGAAGACCTTCCTGTGGTTTGTATTGCTTTCGGTCAGCAACAACGGTCTCGACGTAGACCGGCGAAACAAGCCCGTCACCGGAGAGATGTGACGGGTCGATCATCTGAAGAACTACATCGTTTACAAACCACAGCCGTCCGTCGGGAGATTTCGCGGCCGGATTGAAAGATACCCTCCCCGACCGAGCTCCGTCCAGCGTATCGAACAGTCGTGACTGAACGATGGTGCCGGGATGAGTCCACCAGCGCTGGATGTCAGAGGCTGCAATCTCCAGGAATCCACAGCGCGCAGCAAGCCATAGGTTCTTGTTGTCGTCCACCGTGAAACCATTGACCCCGTCGCAAGGCAGTCCGTTTTCCTTGTTTAGGCGCTGAACGTTCCCCGCGCGGAGCACCACCAGCCCGTCATCCGATGCGGCAATCACTGACCCATCCGGATCAACCGCAATCTGATATACCCACGATTGGCCGCTGAGATTCAAGGGATACGTATGCGCGACACCATCACGGAAAGACGTCAGGCCCCCCGTAAGTGTGCCCACCCAAATTCCGCCCTTCGGATCTGCCGCAATGGTATGCGCGGCGGGAACCTGGGACACGGCGAACTCCTCGCGCACCTTGAAATCGCGGATGCGGAGGAGTCTTCTTCGGACTCCTCCGCATACCGCCCAAATATCGCCTTCGACATCCTCTGCGAGGCCGAGCACCAGACCCACCGGCTGACCATCGGATCCCGGGATACTCTGGAAGCGGCCGTCTTTGTAAAGGAACAGCGCGTCATCAACCCCTACCCAGATGTTGCCCCGATGGTCTTCGAATAATGAAGTCGCTTGCTCTCCCGGCACCCGAACTGAGGAAACAACTCCGTTTCGAATGAAATCGAGAGAGCCGAGATTTGCCACCCAGACCGTCCCGTCTTTGCCGGCCATCACCGAATTGGCACCATCTCCGCCCAGTCCCTCCGAGCTCGAAAAAGTCGTGACCGGGAGATCGCGAAAATTGTCGATCCCTTCGGCCGTGGCCGCCCACACGATTCCGCCAGCGTCTTCGTACAGATCATGGACGGTGTCGCTCGATAAGCCGTCCGCTCGTCCAAAATGGTCGACGGTTTGGCCGTGAATGCGGTAGATGCCCTTGCCAAGCGTTGCGATCCAGAGGTTCTTGTCGGAATCTACGAGGAGCCTCTTGATCACCAGCTTAGTCCCGTCGAAGTTTGGCAGAACCACCGGCGTCAGAACACCATTGCGAAATTTTTCCAGGCCAAGTCCCGGCCCCGCCGCCATGATGCCCGCCCATAAGGAGCCATCGGAATCCTCGACGAGACTCTCGAAGCCAAATTCCCCCGCATTTGATTGCAGGTGCTTAGGGCTATAAATCTCAGAGGCTCCGCCCAGTTTCCAATGCAGCAATGACGTGTCGCCGCCAATCCAAAATCCTCCTTTCCCATCCGGGATAAATGAAGACGCATCGTGAATCGTGATGCCCTCTGCCTTCCCGAAGCAGCGCACCTTCGTATCCGTCACCTGACATAGAATTCGCTCTTGACTGAGGTAAAGAAGGGCCCATACCGATCCGTCAGAATCCTGTTTGATGGCGTCAATTCCCGCAAGATCGTGATGGGAAATCACGACATTGTCCTTGACGTGATCGAGCCCGTCTCGAGAGGCAATCCAAAATTCGCCAGCTCGAATATTAAGAGGATGGAGAAACGGCGTAGAAGAGATCGGAGCCGACCAGGGAGTAAAACGGACGCCGTCAAAACGCAACGCGCCGCTGGTGCCGCCCACCCAGAGATATCCGTCTTTGGTTTGTGAAATCCAATACGGAGTGTTGGGAAAGAATCCGTCTTGTATTCGCCATGCAGTATGCGCGTATTGGGTAAGTCGTTTGTTCGGATCCAATGCGTGAGCCGCGCTTGACGCGAGCCATAGCGATAACGCGCAAACCAGAAACGAGCGCAGAATATGGAAGTCCCAGGCTTTCGAGGTGCACATGGCGCGGGAGAACGTGGAATCCGCATGGGCAACCATGGCTCGGAATTTTACCAAACCTGATCTCGACCGGATGTCATGTGCGGCTGCCAGTTCTCCACTCAAATCTGGTCCTCGTCTTACGCCACTCCGGGAACGCTGGTTCCTTCCTGAGGGATAGGGCGCGAGATCCCAAACCGTCTCATCTTGGCAAGCAGCGTGGTTCGTTTCAGTCCCAGCTTCGCCGCTGCGCCACGTGGCCCGCCGACGATCCAGTCGGCCCGTTCAAGTGTTTCCACAATCAAAGCGCGATCCGAGTCTTCCAAGGTCATCGATGAGTGAAAATTCGATGAGTGGAAAGTACGGGTGCGATGCAGGCTGGGGATGAGTTCTGTTTGCCTTTTGTGAAGTGGGTTCGGAAGCACGCCGTCCCGCGAAAGGATAACCGCGCGTTCCACCAAGTTTTGCAACTCGCGAACGTTGCCAGGCCACAAATACCACTGGAAGGCAGCCATGGTTTCGGCAGGAATGCTGTCGACTTGCTTTCCCATGCGGCGGCTAAATATCCGGACGAAGTGCGCGACGAGAGCAGGAATGTCTTCCCGGCGTTCTCGGAGCGCAGGCAGCAAGACGGGGAAAACGTTCAGGCGATAATACAGGTCACTGCGAAATTGCCCACGAGCTACCATCTTGATCAGATCCCGATTGGTTGCCGCCACCAGCCGGACGTTTACTTTGTGCGTGCGCCCGCTCCCTAAACGCTCGAACTCCTGCTCTTGCAGCACACGCAGCAACTTCGGCTGCAACGCAGGAGGGATGTCGCCTACCTCGTCCAAAAACAGGGTTCCTTTGTCGGCCATCTCGAAGCGCCCAATCTTCTGCGCGATGGCGCCGGTAAAAGCGCCCTTCTCATGACCGAACAATTCGCTTTCCAGAAGGTCCAGCGGAATGGCGGCGCAATTGAGTTTTATAAGAGCGCGCCCGCAACGCTGGCTGGCGTTGTGAATGGCGTGGGCGATGAGTTCTTTTCCCGTACCGGTCTCGCCCTCGATGAGGACAGTCGAGTCAGTGGGCGCAACTTGCTCTACCTGCTCGAGAACAGATTCGAGAGCGGCGCTATTCCCGATGATCCGCTCGAACGTCCGTTCGGCCTGATCTGGCATGGGGTTCATGACGGTTGCATGGTCTTCCACAGAAACCTCGACACTTAAGGCTCCCCACACGACTGCAATAGCCGAAGGTACTCACATATCAACGGCAGCTCGGACCCTTTTGAGCAACAGGTTGTGATCGAACGGTTTTGCGAGGAACTCAACTGCACCGTCTCTCATCGCTCGAATTCTCATCCGGGCATCTCCATGGGCCGTAATGAAGATGATCGGAATATTGCTGTCCTCTTCTTTCAACTTGGCCTGCAATTGCAGGCCAGACATCTTCGGCATACGGATATCAACAATCAGGCACGCAGCCCGAGTACTCAGATCGGATTCGAGGAATTCTTCGGCGGATCCGAAGCACCGTGCGACCAGCCCAGCCGCTTCCATCAGGTCACGCAAGGAATCTTGCATGGCCTCGTCGTCGTCAATGATGGCTATTAATTTGGACGTTCGGTCCACCGGCATGCTGGCAGCTTAGCCTCGTTACTTCACTTGGGGCAATCTAACTTTAGGCTGACTGAACCAGACTTTAGGAGGTTAGGCGCTTACTATCGATAATCGGGCGAGGCAAATGGATATGAATTGACAGGATTTACGCAAAGTTGGCTATGTGCTGGACTTCAGCCTGTCCGCCATTCTGACGAGCTCGGGCAACGACTTAGCCTGCATCTTTTTCATCGCCTGGCTGCGATGCATTTTGACCGTGGCTTCACTGGCGTCGAGCTCCGCTGCAATTTGCTTGTTAAGCCTCCCGGAAACGACGAGGCTCATCACCTCGCGCTCCCGCACGCTTAATGTGTTGTATCGCTGTTGCAGTTCAGCCGCGTCTCGTCGCTTTTCGCGGACGATGCGATCTCGACTGAGCGATCGCTGAACCGCATCGAGCAAATCCTGTTGCCGGAATGGTTTGGTGAGAAACTCAACCGCGCCAGACTTCATGGCCTTGACCGACATCGCAACGTCCGCATGTGCCGTGAGAAAGATGATGGGAATACTTACTTTCGCTTTTTTCAGTTCGTGCTGCAAGTCCAAGCCGCTGATGCCGGGAAGTCTCACGTCAAGAATCAGGCAACTGGGGCCGTCGTCGTCATTCTTACTGCGCGCATTCGACAAGAACTCCTGTGCTGTCCCGAAAGCCTTAGAAGGCAAGCCGACAGAATCCAGCAGTTCCTGGAGAGACTCACGCACATCGCTGTCATCATCGACAATGAATACGGTTGGCACATCCCGCGTGCTCATAACGACGAGCCTCAGTCAGAAGGAGAGTCAAAACCAAAATCTCGCGAGCTTCATTCTGTTGGCGCCGATCAAAAATCGGCCGACAACGACGGCCGACAACGCCGGATAGATTGTATCGGATGATGCAGTGCGGAGGCCGCGCAAAGCCTCGGAGTTGAGGGTGGAACTCGAGGATGGTCAGCGGCCGCTGACGTTAACCAGATTTGCATGGTTGCTCGTCCTGACATCTGCGTCGATACAGACGGGAGCGCGGAAGGTGTCATTTTTCCGGAACGATCGATGTGGCTTAGGCAATTTTCTCACTACGATAAGGGACGAGGGTCGGCGCAGACCGGCCGTTCAGCACCGCGTCTATATTGTCCAGGGCCAGCATGCCCATTGCGGTACGGGTTTCGATCGTGGCGCTGCCTATATGCGGCGTTAGAAATGTATTTTTCAGCGAAACATATTCCGGATTAAGTTTTGGTTCACCTTCAAATACGTCGAGTCCGGCAGCGGCGACTCGCCCGCTCTTGAGAGCAGCGATAAGGTCGTCGTCGACCACCAATCCGCCGCGAGCCGTGTTCACGACGATAGCCCCGGGCGGCAGAAGGCTTATGGCTTTGGAGTTCAGGAAATGGTGGGTCTGAGGAGTCTCCGGGGCGTGCAGGCTCAAGAACTGGCTCACACGAAGCAGATCTGAGGCGTCCTTGTGGTAGATGGCGTCGCCTGCGATTTCCGCGGGTAACTCCGACCTGTCGTAATAGTGAATCTTCATTCCGAATCCTCGTGCTCGGCGCGCAACGGACTGCCCCACGTGCCCCATTCCCAAAATCCCGAGGACTTTGCCACCCACTTGCCATCCCAGGAGCATGTCGGTACCCAGGGGTTGCTTCCACTCTCCCGTTCGAACCAGTTCCTGAGCCTCATAAGCACGCCGCGAAGCACCCAGCAAAAGCAGCATGGCGATGTCGGCCGTTGCTTCATTGTTGACACCGGGGGTGTAGGCGACTGGAATTTTCCTGCGAGCAGCGGCTTCCAGATCGATATGTTCAAAACCCACCGAGAATGTGGCGACGATTTTTAAGGTGGACGAAACTTTCTGGAAAAACCCAGAGTCCAACCGGTCTGCCGCCGTGATGAACAGGGCGTCAGCGCCGTCAGCCGCGGACAGCAGTTGCTGTTGGTCGAATGGAAGCTGGTTCGGGTTTCGCCGGGCGTTGTAATCGCGGTCGATACGGTCTTCAACTTCCTTCGGATAATGGGTCGTTACCACCAGAATGGGTTTGGTCATGTTCAACATATCCTTCTGCGCGCCGAGGGCGGTGCACTGCTCTGCCGCATTTCGACAGGACTTTCGATAACATTTTTATAACTATGAGAGTCGTGAGAGGGCGGCTCAGACGATTCCCACGTTTCGCTCCATCTCCTTGATCACCGTATCCAGCCTCCCGCTCAGCACTTGCTTGGCGAAACTGAGAGTGAACCCCTTGACCGTGTGGAATGGTGAATGGGACGGCATGGCCAGCGCCAGGGGATCTACAACCGCGTCGACAAGAACAGGACCATTCTTGTACGCGAGAGCTTCAGCCAGACCTTCTCGAACGTCCCCGGGATCTTCGATACGAATCCCTTTCGCACCCATCGCCTCCGCAACCTTGGCGAAATTTGGATTCTTGAAGTCCACCCCAAACGGAATGAAGCCGGCCTCCTGTTGCTCGATATGGACGAAATCGAACTTCTCGTTGTTGAGAATCACTTGAACCACTGGAGTTCGTCGTTCTACCTGCGTCAGCAAATCGCCCAGTCCTCCCATCGTGAAGCCTCCATCACCGCATAACGCGATGCACTGTCTGCCGGGATATGCCAGAGCACACCCAAACGCATTCGGTGCAGCATTGGCCATGGATGCCCACGAGAACGAGCCAAACAGCCTGCGGTTTTTTCCGCCCTGGATATGTCTCGCAAGCCAGATACAGGCCGTACCCGTGTCTGCAAAAAACATTGCGTCATCCGAAGCGAGCTCGCTGAGCGTCGCCGCGAGGAATTCAGGACGTATCGGTTTTATCCCCGGTCCCTTCTCGACATAGTGCTGCAGCAGTTTGTGGAAGGATTCCGTGTGCTCAATCTGCCTCGCTAGAAATTCTCCATCCGTCTTTTCACAAACGGCCGGAAGCAATGCGCTGACGGTCGATTTGATATCACCGACGAGGCCGAGATCCAGTGCTGTACGGCGGCCGATGTGCTTCGGGTTCTTGTCAATCTGAACCTTCTTCACACTGTTGCCGGGAAGAAATTCTGAGAACGGAAAATCCGTGCCCAGCATCAGCAAGAGGTCGGCTTCATTGATTGCGTTGTAGGCTCCCCCATAACCGATCAGCCCGGTCATGCCAACGGCGTTAGGATTGTCATGCTCCAGCCATTGCTTCCCGCGGAAGGCATAGCCGACGGGGGCCTTCAGCTTGCGCGCTAGTGCAATCACTTCATCACGGCCTTCCCGGCAACCGTCTCCTCCAAAGATCGCCACCGTTTTTGCTTCATCGATCATCTTCACCAATTTGTCGAGGTCTGTATCGGAAGGTCGGAGGATTGCCGGGGCTGCAACGGTGAAGTCGTATGACTCGTCCGGCGCAGCGGCGGATGCGATATCGCCAGGTATGGCAAGAACGGTCGGCCCCTTTTCGACAAGCGCCGTGCGGATGGCGGTGCTGATGACCGCGCGGGCCTGCGCCGGATTAACCAGTCGTGCGGTATAGAGAGAAGCCGCCTCGAAAAACTTGTACGGGTTCAGTTCCTCGAGAGCGGATGTGTCGAGAATGCTCGACTCGACATCCCCTGCGATGGCGATGATCGGTGCTCCTTCTTTCCGCGCGTCCATCAGCGCGTTGAACAGATGAACCACTCCCGGCCCGGCGGTTCCGCACACGGCTACTGGGTTACCCGTGAAATAAGCCTCCGCGACCGCGGCAAACCCTCCATACTCCTCATGATGAACGGGAATAAACTCGATCGCGCCATTTCTGCGCAGCGCGTCCACTATAGGATTCAGAGCGTCTCCGACGATTCCGTAACAGCGTTTGACACCGGCCTTCGCCAGCATCTCCCACAATACGTCTGCGACTTTTTTCGACATGAAAGCCTCCTGAGTTCTTTGTGGACCCGGACCGCGCAATTCACTCCCGGCGTCTAAGTTGCGGATAGGCTAACTCTTCTACCGAGTCCATGCAATTCCGCTGCCATGAATTCACCAGCACAAAAGACGCTTCATCCACATCGGGCCTGGCCTGGTTCCCATGATTGCGTGACGACACAGATGACACTTGACGCAAGAGGCACAGGAGTGACACTGACGCCGGATATGTGGCAATTGCCTCGCGAGGTCAATGATCCGGATTTCGCGAGCGTTGGCCTTTACCGCGGTTCCGATGCGGTAAATACGAGTGCCTGTCTCTTTGGTAGCACGCTTGCTCTTCATTCAACCAAAATGCCGGCCAGTAAAAATTTTGACGCGCGCTTTGCAGTGAGAACTAAGGCAGGTTCCAAAGTCTGGCGATAGCGCGCCTTTGGGAAATGGAGAAAAGAAGAAGAGAGATGTCGATGCCGAGAAAAACCTCGACGTTGCGGTTCCTGGCGCAAACGATACTTCTTCTCTTTTGGCCTGCGATGACGGTCTGGGCAAGCGACCCAAAAGGCTCGTCTTCTAACGGCACGAATATCTTCGCTCCCGCCTCGACCCCAGCCAAGTCAATTGCTGACTTGTCCGTCTTTGTACTTGTTATTACCGGAATCATTTTTGTCGTTGTTCTTACGTTACTGCTCTATTCCGTCATTAAGTTCCGTGGGCGAGCAACGGATGCCGGCCGAGAACCGGCTCAGGTGTACGGAAGCACGCAGATTGAGGTGGCCTGGACCATCATTCCAATTCTGGTTGTCGTCGTCCTGTTCTTAGCTACCGCGCGAGTGATCCACGCGATTCAGGATGCTCCAGAACCGGCGGGCACCCTGGATGTCATCGCGATTGGACATCAATACTGGTGGGAGTTTCGATATCCGAAACTGGGGATCGTCACCGCCAACGAACTGCACATCCCGGTGAGCGATCCCAGTCATCCGACGCCGACGTTCGTGCAATTGCTCTCGGCCGATACCGACCACAGCTTTTGGGTGCCGGAGCTTGCAGGAAAGACGGATCTCATTCCGAATCACCCCAACAGAATGTGGATGGATCCGCAACGCACAGGTGTCTTTCTTGGCCAGTGTGCCCAGTACTGCGGAACACAGCACGCGAAAATGCTGCTCCGCGTTTCGGTGGACGGTCCGGAGGATTTCGCGGCCTGGGTTCGCGCCCAGCAGAATCTTGCAGTTGAAGATACTGGCGCGATCGCGGGCAAGCGAGTGTTTGAAAGCAATGCCTGCATGAATTGTCATGCCGTGGCTGGAACCGCGGCGGATGGACGATTTGGCCCCGACCTAACGCACTTAATGAGCCGCACCACGATTGGCGCAGGTGCCGCCAAAAACACGCACGACAATCTCCGTCTCTGGATCCAGGACCCCAGTGCAATCAAACCCGGTTCGCTGATGCCCGCTATGAAGCTGAGCGACGCGGACCTGGATGCAGTCGTGAGTTACATGGAGACGCTGCGCTAGACGCTCAGGAAATACCTATGGTCTCGAACGCGATCCCTATCCCCGGCACCCAGATAGAAGCCCGGCCTTGGGTCGATGAGCTTCATCAATGGGTCACCACGGTCGATCACAAGCGATTAGGAATTCTCTACATTGCCTCGGCTCTGATGTTTCTCGCGATCGGTGGAGTTGAAGCCCTCATCATTCGCATTCAGCTGATGCGTCCGCACAACGACTTCGTTTCGCCGGAAGTCTTCAATCGCATGTTCACTATGCATGGGACGACCATGATTTTCTTCGTGGCCATGCCAGTCCTGTTTGGATTTGCGAACTACCTGGTCCCATTGATGATTGGTGCGCGGGATATGGCGTTTCCACGCCTGAATGCATTCAGCTTCTGGCTATCGTTTCTGGGTGGACTTCTCCTGTACTTCAGTTTTGTGGGTGGAAGCGGCTTGTACGGCGCAGGAAGCGCACCGGACGTGGGTTGGTGGTCGTACGCACCGTTGGGTGCACGAGCCTTCTCGCCGGGGCATAGTTCCGACTATTGGACTCTCGCTCTGCTCGTCTCCGGGTTTGGAAGCATCGGAACGGCGATCAATATCATTGCGACGATTCTGTGCTTGCGATGCCCAGGAATGAAGATCAATCGCATGCCGCTGCTGGTGTGGATGAACCTTGTAATGGCAGGAATGGTGTTGCTTGCGATTACACCCTTATCAGCCGCGCAAATCATGCTGCTCATCGATCGATACCTGGGCGGCCATTTCTTCGATACCCAGGCTGGCGGATCGGCGGTCCTCTGGATGCACTTCTTTTGGATCTTTGGACATCCGGAAGTCTACGTTCTGATTATTCCTTGCTTTGCTTTCACGTCGGAAATCATTCCGGTCTTTTCGCGCAAACCGATTTTCGGGTATCCGGTGATGGTTGCTGCAACGGTCTGCATCGCGTTCGTCAGTATGAGCGTGTGGGCGCACCACATGTTTACGATCGGAATGAACTCCTATGCCAACAGCTTTTTCACCCTGACAACGATGGCGGTAGGCGTCCCCACGGGAATCAAGATTTTCAACTGGATCGGCACGATGTGGGGCGGCAGGATCCAGTTCAAAACGGCGATGCTGTTCAGCATCGCATTTCTATTCCAATTTCTCATCGCCGGTTTGACCGGCATCATGATGGCTGCCTCACCTTTCGACTGGCAGCTTAGCCTCTCCTATTTTGTAGTAGCGCACTTTCACTACGTGATCGTGGGCGGAATTCTATTCGCACTTTTTGCAGCATTTTATTACTGGTATCCCAAAATGACCGGCCGAATGTTGAGCGAACGCCTCGGCAAATTGCATTTTTGGCTGTTCTTGATTGGCTTTCACATGACGTTCGACGTGATGCACATTCCCGGCATTCTCGGGATGCCACGGCGGATCTACACATATGAGCCCGGTCGCGGTTGGGACACCTTGAACTTCATCATCACTATCGGTGCGTTTATTCAGGCACTCGCAATTCTCGTGTTCTTGGCAAACCTCGTAATTTCTTATGTCAAGGGAGCCCGGGCCGGTAACGATCCCTGGGATGCATGGACACTGGAATGGTCCATCAGTTCGCCTCCGCCAGCTTATAACTTTGCCACCGTTCCGACGGTTGCGAGCCGCCGCCCCTTGTGGGACCTGAAGCATCCTGAAGACCCCGATAGTCGCTATGAGTGAAGGCGAAATCATATGAGCGCAGTCACAACTTCATTTCCGAACCCGGCAGCCGAGTGGCGTTTGCCTTATCGCGGGAAGGTCGCGATGGCCTGTCTCATCATCGCGGAATCGGCGATCTTCACGATCTTCGTCGTTGCCTATCTTTTTTACTTGGGAAAAAGCGTCACGGGGCCGACACCGCGCGAGGTCCTTGAAACGCCGATCTTCTACACGATTTGCCTATTGTCCAGCAGCTTGACCATTCACCTCGCCGCGAAGTGTCTGGCACGCGGCATTGGATTCGCCTTCCTTGGATTCTGGCTACTCACCATCGCGCTTGGTGGATTGTTCCTCTATGGCACGGCGCGGGAATGGTACCGGCTGATCTACGAACACGGGCTGACGATCTCGACCAATCTGTTTGGGACGACGTATTACTCGCTGGTCGGGCTGCACGCATTTCACGTCACCGCGGGTCTCATCATGCTCGTGACGGTTGCGGTGTTCGGACTTAGTGGTCGTGTGGGAGAGAAGCATTCTGGCCGCATCAATGTGCTCTCTATGTACTGGCATTTCGTCGACGCTGTATGGGTTGTGGTTTTTACCGTAGTTTACGTTCTCGGGCGCTGAGGCAGACATGGCGATCATATCGGCAACGGAGCAATCGAGCGAAACCTGTCGGACTCCCCGCACCATCGACGTGCCGGCCCCAACCGCCTGGCCTTTCATCCTGGCTTTTGGGGCGAGCCTCCTGTTCGCGGGGCTGGTGACCAGCATGTCGGTGAGCATTCTTGGAGCTGCCTTCGCGCTGACAGGCTGCGTCGGATGGTTTCGCGCCGTCTTTCCGCGTGAACAGGAAGAAGCGGTCGCAGTGGCTCCCGAAGATATTCGCCTCACCACAGATCGCCGCGTTGTGGAACGTATTCCAGTCCTGCCGGATCAACAGCGAGCATGGCTTCCGGTCCACACGTATCCTATTTCGGCAGGAGTGAAAGGGGGATTGGCAGGCAGCGTCGCGATGGCCGTACTGGCTTGTGCCTACGGCGTGCTCAAAGTTGGAAGCATCTGGTATCCCATCAATCTCCTAGCTGCGGTGATCTATCGAGAATCCTTAGGGCTCGGGCCCGCACAGTTGTATTCATTTCATGCAGGCGCTTTCGCGATTGCTTTTGTTCTGCACGGCATTGTGTCCATTCTTGTGGGCTTGCTCTATGGCGCGATGCTGCCCATGTTCCCACGTCGTCCGATTGTGCTTGGTGGACTCATTGCCCCGGCGCTGTGGTCAGGGCTACTGTACACAATTCTCGGACTGCTAAATCCGCTGCTCGCCAGCCATATCGATTGGTTCTGGTTCATCGCATCGCAAGTTGCGTTTGGAATTGTGGCCGGCCTCGTAGTTGTGCGTCAGGAAAGCATTCCTACTCGAGAGAATGTGTCGTTTGCTCTACGGGCGGGAATCGAAGCTCCCGGACTTATTCCACCAGGAAAGAGTGGAGAGGAGCGCCGATGAGCCGGATCCCGTATCTGTCTGGATTCCCCGTTCTCGCGTTTGTACTGCTCGCGGCTTGCAGCGCTCCAAACGGTCAACCTCAGATGGGATCGGAGCCAGTGGCGCCGAACCAGGTTGTGGACTTCGGCACTCTCTACGCCCAGAACTGCGCCGCCTGCCATGGCGCGGAAGGGCGTGGAGGAGCGTCGATTGCCCTTGCCAATCCGGTGTATCTCGCCATTGTCGACGAAAACGCGGTGCACAACGTTGTTGCCAACGGCGTCGGTGGAACTTCGATGCCAGCGTTCGCACAGAGTGCCGGAGGATTGCTGACGGACGAGCAGATTAATGTCATTACGAGCGGAATTCTTTCACGTTGGGGACGCAAGGGAATTCTCGACAGAACAAATCCACCTTCATACGCTGCGAAAACGACGGGGGATGCCGCGCGTGGTGAGACCGCGTTCGGAACATATTGCGCATCCTGCCACGGAGCTGGAGGTCAGGGCGGATCCAAAGGCAGTGCCATCAGCAATGATTCGTTTCTCGCGCTGGTCAGCGATCAGGGACTACGCACGATCGTGATCACGGGCAGACCCGACTTGGGGGCACCCGACTGGCGCGGAAACGTTCCCGGAAAGACCATGTCGGACCAGGAAATCACAGATGTGGTTGCCTGGCTGGTATCGCGCCGCGTCCGGAGCCCCGGTCGGCCTTATTCCGCGTCGAACTACGCCCAGCATTTGGAGAAATGAAAATGACGACTAACCCTGTGATTGCCCCGTCCAGTGACCGTACGCTTTCCCGGCGCGGCTTCTTGATGAAGCTCGGAATCCTGTTCAACGGATTAGCAGCCATGGTGGTTGCCGTACCGATTGTGCGCTTTCTTCTCTCATCTGTATCTCGTGGTCAAGCGAAAGGATACCTGTCGTGGGTACCGCTGGGCGATGTCACCAACTTTCCTCAAGGACAGACGCGGATGGCTACTTTTCGCAATCCATTGGTGATGCCTACGGACGGAAAAACCGTAGACACCGCGTGCTGGGTGCGGCGAATCTCGGGCGATCAATTTCAGGTGTTTGCCATCAACTGCGCACATCTCGGTTGCCCAGTCCGCTGGTTCCCCCAATCTGGCCTATTCATGTGTCCGTGTCACGGTGGAGCATACTACCGCGATGGGTCGCGTGCATCTGGACCGCCGGAGCGTGGGCTTTTCCAATATCCGCACAAAATCGAAAACGGTGTGCTCACGATTGACGCCGGACAACTGCCAACCCCCGGCGACCCGGTGGCAAAGTTGACCTCGGAGAAACTGCCATGCGCGTGATCAAGAAGATCGGCGAATGGTTCGATCACCGTTTGCAACTCGCGGCACCCATTCGCGAAGCCGCTGGCCATCCCGTGCCGCGCAACACGGCGAGCTGGTTCTACGTCTTCGGTAGCGCCGCGCTCACCGTCTTTCTTCTGCAACTGGTGACCGGAATTCTGCTGGCGCTTATTTATGTTCCCTCCGCGGGCGAAGCGTGGAACAGCCTGCAGGCTCTTAATCATCAGGTTGCGCTTGGTTGGTTCATCCGCGCCATGCATGGATGGGGCTCCAACTTCATGGTCGCCATTGTCCTGATTCATATGGTGCAGGTGTTTCTCTTCGGAGCCTACAAATTTCCCCGCGAACTAACCTGGATCATTGGAGTCTTGCTGTTGTTGATGACTCTTGGCATGGCATTTAGCGGTCAGGTCTTGCGCTTCGATCAGGATGCCTACTGGGGCCTGGGCATCGGAGCGTCGATTGCCAGCCGCGTTCCCATCCTCGGTCCTCTTATTGTGAAGCTAATGCTGGGCGGCCCGATCATCGCAGGCGCAACTCTCTCCCGGTTTTTTGCTTTGCACGTGTTCGTGATCCCCGGACTGCTGATCGGGTTCGTCAGCCTCCATGTCTTGATGGTGTTGAAGCTGGGCATCAACGAATGGCCGATGCCCGGACGGATCGTAAAGCGAGCGACCTACGAGGCCGAGTATCACGCTTTGACCAGCAAAGACGGCGAGCCTTTCGTTCCGTATGCGATATGGAAAGACATGTTCTTCGCGGCATTTATCATTCTGGCCGTTGCCGCGTGCGCTTACTATCTGGGCCCGTTTGGGCCCACTGGGCAGCCCGATCCGACAATCATCCAGACTGCGCCCAAGCCGGATTACTTTTTCCTCTGGCTCTATGCGCTACTCTCACTTCTTCCTCCATCGCTTGAGACGCCATTTCTTCTCATCGGACCAGTCTTAGTAATTGTTGGCTTGCTCCTTCTGCCCTTTCTTTCGGGAGAAGGAGAAAAAAGCTGGAAGCGCCGGCCGATTGCGGTTATCACCGTGCTCCTGATCGCCATCACTCTCGGCACCTTTACCCGCATGGCCCAGTTCACGCCCTGGAGTCCGCACATGAGCGCGTGGAGTGGCGATCCAGTGCCTGACCGGTACATTCATGGCACGACCGCGCTCGAGCGGCAAGGAGCGCTGGTGTTTCAGGTCAAGCAGTGCCGCAACTGCCACTCAATCGGCGATTCGGGCGGGCAAAGAGGGCCAGCCTTGGACAGCGTTGCGGTGCGGCTCACGCAGGACCAGTTGATCCGGCAAGTGATCCAGGGCGGCGGCAATATGCCTGCATATGGAAACAACTTGAGTCCGGCAGAGACGACGGCGCTCGTCGCATTCCTTGAAACCCTCCATCCGGCCACACAAAATCCCGCACGTAACGCGGCACGGGACGTTGTGGTTAGCGAAAGCAAACCAAAGCCAGCCACTCAACCCTAAGGCACAAAGCCATGCCCCACGTTCATCACTCCTCGGTCGAGTCACTATGGGTTTCCGCCGCCTTGTCTCTGGTTGCGATTGTGTATCTGCATCAATGGCTGCGCGTGGCTTGGCTTGCTCCGGACGGTGTTAAGGGTTGGCGCGCCTGCAGTTTTTTTGTCGGACTGTTGCTGGTCTGGGTTGGGCTAGGTTCACCCCTATCTTTACTCGACCACGATCTGCTCACGGCACACATGGTTCAGCATCTGTTGCTGATGACGCTAGCGCCTCCCTTAATCTTGCTTGGTGCACCCTTGAAGCTACTGCCGCAACCCCCGGTGCAAAAGCTCTTGGAACCGATCGTTCTGTTGCACCCGGCAGTTGGCTGGGTTGCCGCGACTGCCACTTTAATTTTGTGGCACATACCCGGTGTGTTTATGCTCGGATTGCGATCGGAGATGTGGCATGGGATTGAGCAAGCATCGTTTCTCGTGACCGGGTTTCTTTTCTGGTGGCCAGTGGTTGAGCCTTCGCTGAAGGCCGCGAAATGGCCGGAGGCGTCAATACTCTTGTATCTGTTTTTGGCAACATTACCGTGCGACATTCTTTCCGGGTTTCTCGTTTTTTGTGACCGTGTGGTTTATCCGGTCTATGTGTCTTCAGCGGGGCGATTTGGCCTGACCGCTTTGGAAGACCAGCAATGTGCAGGCGCGTTGATGTGGACTTGCGTCACCGTCGTTTACGTCATCACCGGAGCTGTTTTCGCGGCGCGGTTACTTTCTCCGCGTTGGTCGCCGGACTTGCAATCAGAGCCGCTGGTTATTGCCGTAACGCACAGGGTCTGGGGTTTCTATACTTTGGGTTGAAATTCGTGCTGCAGCGGTCGAGGTCGGCCGCACGCCGACTGCTCGGGGCATGGATAATTTACCTTCCGTTGTTCTTCGTACTAAGCATGTTGTGCCGTCGAGCCAGAAGCTGATCCGATTTCGACTGCGCGCCATCAGCCGCAGCACACATCCGTATTGTCGCCTCTTTCTCCTAAAGCCGGTTCTATCTGAAATGGGTAGTTGTCTACCCTATGGACCTAAAGGATTGCGCAGAGTCACAAAGCGGTATAAATTCAACCAAACGTTGAATTCTTTTAACATTGAATTCATCCGGCATTCACTTCTCGTTAACTTTTGTCGCGTTAAACTCTGCGCATTGCAATGTGGGAATGGGCGGACATTAATTTTCGCGGATCGATTTGTGAACGCTACGCTGTGTATTGCCCTGAGCACGCATTTCCTTCGTCTAGAAGCTTTTTTAATACCCGATTAGAGACAGAGAACGACAGTACGCATGAAGGTTTCATTGGGCGCGAAGCTTGGGAAATCGCTCGTAAAAGCCAGCGGCATGTTTAAGAATTTCTCTTTGATTCTATTCGCCTACCTGTGCATTGCATTAGCGAATGCGCCTCTATATGCACAGGGTGCTCCAGAGCCTTGCCCACGCCCAGCGGAAGGCAGTCAGGTCACCGGGCCGGAGGATTTGCGCAGCCACAACGGCATACTGAAAGTGGAACTCACGGCGCGCAACTCCAGGCAGAGCGATGGATCCACTCGCTACTGTTTCATCGATGAAAAAGGCGCAGAATCGCCCACGTTGCGGGTGAACCCAGGCGACCTTGTCATTTTGAGCCTGAAGAACGACTTGACCGACTTCCGTGTCGCTGCGGCCGAGAACGGCCAGCAACACATGCACAGAGAAATGGAAGCGGGCGGGAACTCGTGCTCCAGCGGTCTCATGACTTCCGTATCAACCAATCTGCATTTCCATGGTTTGACCATTCCTCCCGTCTGCCATCAGGACGATGTGCTGAAAACGGCAATTCAGCCCGGTGATCCACCTTTCGAATATCGATTTCGAATCCCTGCAGAGGAGCCGCCGGGACTCTACTGGTACCACCCGCACATTCACGGCTTTACCAAGGCCCAAGTGCTCGGGGGCGCCTCAGGCGCTCTGATCGTTGAAGGTATCGAGCGAGCGGATAAAGCGGTCGCCGGCTTGCCGGAGCGAGTCCTGATCATTCGCGATCAGGACCTCCTCAACCCGAACGCTCCGCCCGCGAAATGGGAACCTGTTGTCCCAAAAATGTTAATTGATCGCGACGGCGACGCAGCTAACAATGGTACGGGTTACGGCAAGCCGGCCAAGGACCTCTCGATCAACTTTGTTCCTGCGCCGTACCCGGATTATCGCCCCGCCGTGATCGAGATGAAACCCGAGGAGCAGCAGCTCTGGCGCGTATTGAATGCGTCGGGAATCACCTACCTCAACCTGCAACTTCTATATGGCCAAACGCCGCAACCGCTCGGACTGGTGGCAATGGATGGCGTGCCGCTCAACCAAAGCGGCTTGGCGCGCGATTTCGTCGATTGGCAATCGCATTTAGGAGTTCCACCCGGTGCGCGTGTCGAGTTCATTGTGAAAGGGCCTCCCTCCGGCGTCTCGGGACTTCTGGTGACAAAGACCGTCGATACCGGCCCAAGCGGAGAGAACGATCCCAACCGTGCGATCGCCACGGTCGTAACTTCGATGATCGTAGCTTCGAAAGATGCGGTCGAGCCCTCCTCCCAACTTCCGGCGTCGTCTTCACCGCTTCCGCCGCCACAACTGCCATGGCTGGGAGGTGTCGCCCCAGTGCGGACGCGAAGATTGTATTTCTCCGAAAAGCTCGTAGATCCCAACGATCCCACGAGTGCCACCGAGTTCTATCTCACCGTGGACGGCCAGACGCCACAGATGTTCAATCCCAAATCCGGCGTCCCGAACATAATTGCCAAGCAGGGAACTGTCGAAGACTGGATCATAGAAAACCGCTCTGCCGAACTTCACGCCTTCCACATCCATCAGCTGCATTTCCTGTTGTTCGATTATCTGGGCAAGCCTGTGAATGAGCCGTTTCTTCGCGATACCGTAAACGTTCCGTATTACAACGGCAAAACTCTTACGTATCCCAGCATCAAAGTGCGGATGGATTTTCGCGATCCGAATGCCGTTGGCGACTTCCTTTACCACTGCCATCTTTTGGAACACGAAGACGGAGGAATGATGGGGCTGATTCGCGTAGAACCATGAACGAACACCGTGTTCTACGTGGTTGGTC
>Ga0209169_10000672_pt1 | contig 20942 bp, 13 predicted proteins | sample HubBroMetageWRM4_FD_188346 | JGI IMG/M metagenome (GOLD analysis project Ga0209169, IMG submission 188346) | Warmed soil microbial communities from the Hubbard Brook experimental Forest, New Hampshire - Hubbard Brook CCASE Soil Metagenome WRM 4... | ecosystem: Environmental > Terrestrial > Soil...
CCTTGCGCGCGTCCCAGTCTTTCAGCGTCACGAAGAAAAACGCCGTGTACGTGCTCTGCGTTCCGCTCAGCAAGCTGAACCCAACGACGCTCACGCAACTTGCCACGCCCGGCGTGCCCAGAATCGCGTGCTCTACTTTCACCGCCGCGTCGCCCGTCCGCTGCAGCGACGCCGCATCCGGCAGCTGCATGCCCACGAACAAATACCCTTGGTCTTCGTCCGGCAGGAACGAACTCGGCAGCCTGCTTCCCAGGTACACCGCAAATCCCGCGATGATCGCGAGAAACACCAAACTCAAAAACGCCTTCCGGATCAGCAGCGACGAAAAGCTGATGTAGCCCTCCGTCGTCTTCCCGAACGCTTTATTGAACCACCGGAAAAATACGCCCAGCGGCCCGCGCGACTCCTTCTTCGGCTTCAGCAGCAGCGCGCACATCGCCGGACTCAGCGACAGCGCGTTGAACGCCGAAAACACCACCGAAATCGCGATCGTCACCGCAAATTGCTGGTACAGCCGCCCCGTAATCCCGGGAATAAAAATCGTCGGCAAAAAAACCGCCACGAGAATCAGCGCGATCGCGACGACGGGGCCAGACACTTCCTCCATCGCCTTCAGCGACGCTTTCCGCGGCGTCATTCCCTCTTCAATATGGTGTTCGACCGCTTCCACCACCACGATCGCGTCGTCAACGACGAGCCCAATCGCCAGCACCAATCCAAACAGCGACAGCGTGTTCACCGAAAATCCAAGAATCGGAAACACCGCAAACGTGCCGATCAACGACACCGGCACCGCCAACAGCGGAATCAGTGTCGCGCGCCAGCCCTGCAGGAACACGAAAACTACGATGATCACGAGCAGCAGCGCCTCAAACAGCGTGTGCTCGATTTCCTTCATGCCAGACGTCACCGCGAGCGTCGTATCCAGCGCCACCTGATAAGAAAGGTCCGTCGGAAATTTCTGCGCCAGTTCCGCGATGCGCTTTCGCACATCCTTCGCCGCTTGCACCGCGTTTGAGCCCGGCAATTGATAAATCGCCAGAATCGCCGCCGGCTTCCCGTTGAACCGCCCCGTCAGGTTGTACGTCTGTGCGCCCAACTCCAGCCGCGCCACGTCCTTCATCCGCAGCACGGTGCCGTCAGGATTCGCGCGCAAAATAATATTTCCAAACTGTTCCGCCGTCTCCAGGCGTCCCGGCGCGCGCACGGTGTACGTGAACTCCTGCCCCGCCGGCACCGGCTCGCCGCCGATCTGCCCTGCCGGGTTCACGTTGTTCTGCACGTTCACCGCTTGAATGATCTGCGGCACCGTCACGTTCAACTTCGCCAGCTTGTCCGGCTCCACCCACACGCGCATCGCATACTGGCCCGCGCCAAACACCAGCACGCGCGCGATTCCATTCACACGCGTCAATTCGTCAGCGAGGTTGATGTAGGAGTAGTTCGCCAGGAAAATGTTGTCGTACGTGCTGTTCGGCGAATAAATCGTGATGATCATCAGCGGCGCCGTGAACGACTTCTGCACCACCACGCCCGCCGTATTCACTTCCGCCGGCAATTGCGATTGCGCCTGCGCCACGCGTAGCTGCGTCAGCACCTGGTCGATGTCCGGATTCGACGCCACGTTGAAATCCACCGTGATCGCCGTCTGCCCGTTGTTCGCGTTCGTGGAGTACATGTAATTCATGTTGTCCACGCCCGTGATCTGCTGCTCCAGCGGCGTCGCCACCGCCTGCTCCAGCGTCAACGCGTCCGCGCCCGGATACGTCGCCTGCACCTGAATTTCCGGCGGAACGATGTTTGGAAATTGCGCCGTAGGCAACTGGAAGAAACACACGCCTCCCACCAGCACCATCAGGATGGCGATAACCATGGCGACGATCGGACGATCGATAAAAAACTTGGACATGAGTTATTGGGCCTTGGAGTCCGTATCGGCGGGGATCGGCACCAGCTTCGGCTTCACCGTCGAGCCTTCGCGCACTTTCTGCGTGCCTTCGGAAATTACTTGCTCGCCCTCTTTTAATCCGTCGCGAATGATCCACAGCGAACCGGTCCGGTCGCCCACCGTCACCTTGCGGATCGTCACTTTGTTGTCGGAGCCGACCACCGCCACTTCATACGACCCTTGCAGCTCGCTCACCGCGCGTTGCGGCACCAGCACCGCATTCTGATTGTTTCCCGTCAGCGCGCGCACCTTCGCAAATTGACCCGGCCGCAAGATATTTCCTGGATTCGGAAACGCGCCCACGATCCGTATCGTTCCCGTCTGCCCATCGACTTGGCGATCTGTAAAGACAATCCGTCCGGGCTGGGGGTACACGTTGCCGTTCGCCAGTGTCAGTTGCAGCGGTTCCGGATTCGTCGCGGCCAGCATGTCAATGCTGCCCTTGATCCGGTCGCTCATCGCCAGATATTCCTGCTCGCTGATCGAAAAGTACGCTTTGATCGGCTGGACCTGCGATACAGACGTCAGCGTCGTCTGCTGCGTCACCAAATTTCCGATTTGCGTCTGCGCGATGCCCGCGATTCCATCTACCAGCGACAGCACTTTCGTAAATCCCAAATTCAGCTCCGCCGATTCCACGTTCGCCTGAGCTGAAACCACTGCCGCCCCCGCCTGCGCTTTCGTCTGCGTGTCCGTGTCGAACTGGCTCTGCGCGATGGCGTGCAGCTTGGCCATCGGCTCGTCGCGCTTGTAATTGATGTTCGCCAAGTCCAGCTGCGCGTTCGCTTGCGCCAGCGCGCCTTTCGCTTGATCGAGCACCGCCTGAAACGGCCGCGGGTCGATCTCGAAAAGCACGTCGCCTTTGTGAACGTACGATCCTTCGCGGTAATTCTGTTTGATCAGGTAGCCCGTGACCTGCGGCGTGATGTTCGCGTTCGTGTATCCATCCAGTGACCCAATCCACTCGCCGTACACCGGCACGTTCTTCGTGATCGCTGCCACCACTTCCACGTCCGGCGGCGGAGGCGCTCCGGGCGCTGCAGGCTTCTCGCATCCCGCTGCCAGCACGGCCATCGCCGCGCAAATCGCTACACCCGCGCGCGCAAGTCGCCGCCTCAACATATCCCTCGATTTCGCTGTTTCAATTCGATGCGGGTAGAGCTGCAGCTTTTCCAAATTCGTTTCCTCTTAGATGAACGTCTAAGTCGCTCGTGGTCTGGCGCTGCACACCACAGCACCTGATGCGGCTTCCCCACAACGCTATTCAGATGCGGAGTGCTCGGCTACGATTCAGCAAAACGGAGCCGTCTGCCGCATTCCCCATAGCAAAAGGGTGCGATAGTATTGCACAAGTGAATCGAATTTCGAGCGCGCCATCTGCGCCAAAAGCGGCTCTCATGGCGGCTTTTGCGAGTCTCCACCGCACTCGCAAACTCCACGCTCACATCATTTACGCGCGCTCCACCATCGTTATATGCTTTTCGCGTGGCCCCGCGCATCGAACGCTCTCCCACCCTCGCGCTGATCCTCGGCCTGATCATCACCCTCGCCGCCGTCGTTACCTATTCGGGCTACATCACCCATCAGATCAGCGGCTTGCGCGATTTGCAGCGCAATCTCGTCGATCGCAATCGCAAAGATTCCATCCAGCTGCTCCGCATTCAGAATGATTTGAATTCTCTCGGCCTCGCCATGCGCGACATGCTTGGCACCGAGCGCTACCCCATCGAAGCCTGGGCCAACCAGTTCGCGCGCATTCATGACGACATGGCTGACGCGCTGCAATTCGAAGCCTCGCTCTCGCCCAATCTCCGCACGCCCGATCAGCAGCAATTTTTGCAGAATACTTTCGTCCAATTTTTTGACGTTGCCGCCGACGCTTTCGACATGGCTCGCAACGGTGACGACGTCGCCGCGCGCGATCAAATCCGCCTCGCCATGCAGCCTCGCCAGGAAGCACTCGCCAGCGCCGTCTCGCGTCTTCTCGTCGCCAATAACGAAAGCGAGGAAATCGCCGCCGCGCAAATTCGCGAAATCTACGAGCGCGTCCAGCGCCAGGTTTATTTCTTTCTCGCCGTCACTCTCGCCGCGATCGTTCTCACCAGCATCGTCCTCATCTCTTCGAACCGCCGCCTTTTCGCGCAGCTCGCTGCTCTCTCGCAGCAGCGCAGCGAACTCGCGCAACGCCTGATCACCACGCAGGAATCCACGCTCCGCCATATTTCCCGGGAGCTTCACGACGAATTCGGCCAGATTCTCACCGCCATCGGCTCGCTTCTCGGCCGCTCCGAAAAACTTGCGCCCGAAGGTTCCGTCCTCCGCGCGGATCTTCACGAAGTGCGCGACATCACCCAGACCACGCTCAACAACGTCCGCAGCCTCTCGCAGGCTTTGCATCCGGTGATGCTCGAAGAGTCCGGCCTCGAATCCACCGTTGATTGGTACGTGCCCACCGTGCAAAAGCAGACCGGCATCCTGATTCACTACGAAAAATCCGGCACGCCATTTCCCGTCGAAGGCTCCGCCGCGATTCACATCTACCGCATCCTGCAAGAAGCGCTCAACAACATGACCCGCCATTCCAGCGCGTCTTCCGCGTGGGTCCGCCTCCGATATCTTCCCTCTGCGCTCGAACTCGAAGTGGAGGACAATGGCGTAGGTCTGAAATCCAGCTCCAATGGTTTTGGAATCGGAATGGTCGCAATGCGCGAGCGCGCCGAATTGCTCGGCGCCGACCTCGAAATCGGGACGGGTTCACGTGGCGGAACGCTCGTTGATCTGAAAGTCTCTCGCGATAAAGTGGATGCCAATGCCGCCGCCTAAAATCACAGTTCTTCTCGTTGACGATCACAGCCTCGTGCGGAAAGGTTTCCGCCGCATGCTCGAAGATGAGAGCGACCTCAACGTCGTCGGCGAAGCCGGCAGCGGCGATGAAGCCATCAATCTCGCGAAGAGCCTCAAGCCCCAGGTCGTAGTAATGGACTGCGCGCTTCCCGGTACCAGCGGCCTCAACGCCACAAAGAAGATCCTCGGCGAACTGCCAGACACCGCAGTCCTCATGCTCAGCATGCATTCCGAAGACACGCTTGTGAAGCAGGCGCTCGATGCGGGCGCGCGCGGCTACGTGTTGAAGAGCGCCGTTGATCTGGAACTTGCCGCTGCGATTCGCAGCGTGGCCGCCGGCGAACAAGTGCTAGCGCCCGAGCTTTCCCGCGCGGCCACGCTCAAAGGCGAAGCGAAGTCGCGGCTCACAGCTCGCGAGCTTCAAATTCTTCAGCTGATTGTCGATGGAAGATCCAATAAGGAAATCGCCGACCACTTCTCGCTCAGCGTAAATACCGTCGCCGTGCACCGCGCCAACATCATGGACGCCTTAGGAATTCACAAAACCGCAGAACTCGTCGTTTACGCAATTCGCAACGGCCTAGTAAATATCTCCTGACAGTGGGCCATGCTCTCAGCCTGTCTGTACCCCGCTCCCAGCGGGGTGTGCCTTAGTCCCGCTTAGCGGGATATAGCTTAGACTTTCGTGCCTGAGCGCGAACAACACTCAGTTGGTCGCGGGTTGAGCCATTCCACAAAAACCTCAGACTCCCACATCGCGCACCGCCAATAGTTTCAGTGCCTTGTGTGACATGAGATCGTCAGTGTGTTTGTTGTAACAGGGGAGCTGGCGAGAGCCACGGGGGAGCAAACTCGCGCCAACTGTGGGGAGAATTTTTCTTCCAACTCAAAAACTAGGCCGCTTTCTTCCGCGGCACCTTCGCACCCTTCTTCCGCGCCTCCGAAAGCCCGATCGCGATCGCCTGCTTGCGGCTCTTCACCGTGCCGCCCTTCCCACCCTTCCCCGAGTTCAAAGTGCCACGCTTCTCGCGGTGCACGGCGCTCTTCACGCTCTTGCCCGCCGCTTTTCCGTATCTCGCCAAGTGACACCTCCCATTCGCGCCCTCACTTTACGTCCCGCATCGCGAACTGAGAATCAGGCGCTCGATGTAATCACATCCAGAAATTCCCGTATCACTCTTACGTGTAAACGTGGGACAGCAACTGGGTAATTTCTGACTGCGGAAACGAGCTACCGCTTTGCCGCAGCCCTCAACTTCACCGGGCCGGAGGCTCGCTCATCTCCTTGCGCGACGGCACCCGCATTCACCCAAAATCGTCCCATCTAATCGCTTAGAATCGCCTTCCCATCGTTCCGTTTTCGCATATACTCTCCCGCAAAGACGTGCCTACCGTTGACAATGCAGCTGTATCGCAGGCGGCTTCCGAGCCGCACCTGAAGCGCGTCCTCAGCCTCTGGGACCTGATCTACTACGGCATCATCCTCACGTCCCCCATCGCCGCCGTCCCGCTCTTCGGCGAAGGCCAGGTACTTTCGCACGGCCACACCGTCGCAACGCTGCTTCTCGCCATGATCGCAATGTCCGCGACTGCGGTGAGCTTCGGCCGCATGGCCAGCGTCTACCCGTCGTCTGGCTCGGTGTACACCTACATCAGCCGTGAGCTGAATCCACATCTCGGCTTTGTGATTGGCTGGGCGATGTTTCTCGAATATCTTTTCCAGCCCATCCAAAACGCTTTGTATGCCGTGCTCGCGATTCAACGCATGACGCCGTGGGTTCCCTTCGCCGTGCTCGCGCTGCTCACCGTCGGATTCATCACGCTCCTCGCCGTCCAAGGCATCAAGTTCACCGCGCGCACAAACGAAGTGCTGCTCGCCTTCATGCTCATCGTCACTACGATCTTCTTCATTCAGGCATTCCGCTACGTGGTGCTGCATCAGGGTCTCGCCGGACTCGTCTCGACACAACCGATCTACGATCCGCACACATTCAATCTGCGCGCGCTCGCAGCCGGCACTTCACTCGCGGCGCTCGTGTTCATCGGATTTGACGGCGTGTCCGTGCTGGCGGAAGAGGTAAAAAATCCCAAGCGCAACGTGCTGCTCGCCTCAGTGCTGGTGGTCGCGTTCACGGGAGTCTTCAGCGGGCTGCAGGCCTACGCCGCGCAGCGCGTGTGGCCGGACTACACCACGCTGCAAAATCCCGAGACGGCGTTCATGGACGTCGCTCGCGTGGCCAGCGGGCCGCTGCTCTTTACGGCTTACGGCGTGATGCTGCTGATTTCGAGCATCGCCTGCGGGCTTGCGGGCCACGTGGGCGCGTCGCGATTGCTTTACAGCATGGGGCGCGACGATGTGCTCCCGAAGAAAATCTTTGGGCACCTCAGCCCCAAGAAAAGTAGCCCGATTTTCAATTTGTGGATCATCGGCGTTCTGGCCTACATCGGCACCATTACGATCACTTGGGAACATTCCGCCGAGGTGGTGATCTTTGGCGCGCTGATCGCGTTCATGGGCGTGAACCTTGCGTCGCTGCGCCACTTCTACTTTTCAAAGGGGGCGGTCGGGCAACGCAACTTTTTTATGGACGCGTTCGTCCCGATCTTTGGAATCGCGTTTTGCATCATCCTTCTCTTCAGCCTCCAGACCTGGACCAAGTGGGCCGGCCTGGTTTGGCTCGCCGTCGGCGTCCTCTACGCCGCGTACAAAACCCGCGGATTCACCCGCCGCCCGAAGCTGATCGACTTTTCGGAGTCGTAAAAAGCGACGCTGCGACTGGGTAAATTTGTGTCGATTAGAAAGGGTCGCCATCGTTTGTTTTCAACAACTTTCGGGCATTTCTAATCGGCGAGCACTCCGATTAGAAAACGTTTTCTTGCTGGCGATGTGGTGAATACGTACGTGGAGATACGGACGCGATGCTTTGAGAGAGTTCTGCGGATCACCGGTGGGAGTGCGTCCGGCGCCAAGGAGAGATCGGGCGCGTGACATAGACCGTTTCAGAGGCGCTTCTATTTAGCGCCGAGCGATATTAGCACATTGGTTACTCTGTGTCAAGTGAAACGTCGCGTTCCAATATGGGAATGGGGCTTCAGGCGAACGCTGCGATCGTGCGATCGTGGCCCGCGGAGGCGCGGTGATTATGGCTCAACCTGGGACCAACTGAGAGTTGATCCCGCTTAGTCCCGCAGAGTGGGACTAAGTTACATCGCGCTGTGCGCGACTTGGAAGCGGCACAGACTGACAGTCTATGTTACAGCTCGCTGCGCTCGCCGAAGGCACACGGGCCAACTCCAGCCTGTGCTGTGCCGCGTAGAAAGTCGTGGTGGGTTCAGGAGCCGTAGTCGATGTGGACGGGGTGGCCTTGGCGGGCGGATTCGTAAATGGCGGAGGCGATGATGACGTCGCGATGGCCTTGCTGGCCGTCGGGTTCGGGAGTTTTGCGGCGTTGAATAGCGGTGGCGAATGCGTCTATTTCGAGGGCGAACTCGTCTAGAACCGGGAACTTACGGGTGGTGATCTTGCCCTTCACGCTCCAGGAAAGCAGGCGCGGCTCGTGGAAGGTGAAAGCGGGGGTGAGCATGGCCCAGCCCTCGGTTCCCTGGACATATATAAAGGACGAGAGTTCGGCGGAAAAGGTGGAGTTGCCCTGGAGCAGCAGGCCGCCCGGGAACTTGGCGCGGAAGCTAATTCCCTCTTCCACGTGATGGAAGGTGGTGTCGTCGCGGCGCCAGGATTCGGCGTCCACCTCGATAGGGTCATCGCCTGCGAGCCAGCGGCCGGAATTAATGCAGTAAATGCCGAGGTCCATCAGCGGGCCCCCGCCGGAAAGCTCAAGATCCACGAGCCAAGGCTGCGAAAGGCCGGGGCGATAATTTTCACTGAACGAAGTGTGAATCGCATCGAGCTTGCCGAGTTTGCCGGACGCGATGAGCTTCTTGAGCGCTAAGGAGCTAGGCTCAAAATATTTGCGGTACGCCGTCATCAGCGTGACGCCGGCGTGCTTGCACACGGCGACCATTTCCGCGGATTGCGTAGTGGTGGCGGCGAGCGGCTTTTCGCAAAGGATATGTTTGCCGGCAGCGACCGCGGCGTGAGTGACCTTCAGGTGATTGCCGGGCGGCGTGGCGATGTAAATCGCGTCAACGCCGGGATTGAGAAGGCAGGACGAAAAGTCGTCGCTCTGGTAATAGCTTTTCGCGCCGAATTTCCGCGCGACGCGCTTGGCTTTCGCAGCGTCGCGGCTGACGACGGCGACGAGCTTCGCGTTCTTAGTGTGACGGAACGCGGGCAACACCGCCTCTTCGGCGATCTTGCCCAATCCCACCACTGCGAAGCCGAGCTTTTTCGTGGCTGCCATCGTAGCGCGCGGGAGAGTTTAGCTCTCGCGGTCGGCGCGGCCAAGCTTTTGATTGCGAATCGATTTGTGATCGAGATTGCGCAGCTCTTCGATATTTTCGATTACTTTGTGGATCGCGTTCACGATGTCGTCCACATCCTCGGTGCTGCCGAGGAAATGCTGGTGCGGGAACCAGACGGCTTCCTGATACGCGGCGCGATCGGATTCGGGACATGAGTACATGTTGCGGAGGTCGAGCGGCTTTTCGCGGCCCCAGCTGAGCGCTGGAAAATCTTCCGACTTCACGGGGAAGAGCGAGCTTTTGTACACGGGCTCGTAGAACAGGCCGTCGCAGTGGACGCCTTCGATCTGCATCGCCGCCACGAAATTCGCGCGTGGGATACCGTCAAGCTTATCGGCGAAATATTTCATCACGTAGCCGTATGGAGCCGTGCGCGTGATGCGCGGCTCGGGCTTCAGAAGTCCGATGCCCGTGGTGCCCTTTACGCGATCTTCGAAGTGCTTCATATTGCGCGTGCGTGTGGCGGAATGCTGCGGCAGGCGATCGAGCTGCGGGCCGAGCACGGCCGCTTGAAATTCGCCGAGGCGGTAATTGAAACCGATGGTGCGATGTTTGAACTGGTCCGTCATGCTGGCGCGGCCGGCGTTGATATAACTCTGCACCAGCTCCATGTATTCGAGATTGTTGGTAATTACGCAGCCGCCCTCGCCGCTGGTGATCAGCTTGCTGGATTGAAAGCTGAACGCGCCCATATCTCCCATCGAGCCGGCGCCTTTGCCATTCCACACGCCGCCGTGGGCGTGAGCGCAGTCTTCGACGACTTTCAGATTGTGCTTCTTCGCGATCTTCAGAATTTCGTCCATATCGGCGAAGCGCATGCCGAGGTGGACAGGAAGAATCGCTTTCGTTTTTGGCGTGATAGCCTTTTCAATGAGGCGGTAATCGAGGCAATAGGTTTCGGGATCGACATCAACGAAAACAGGGACCGCGTTGATGAGTAGCACAGGGCCGACGGTGCCTTCCCAAGTGTACGCGGGACAAATCACTTCGTCGCCGGGCATGACGCCGATGGCTTTGAGCGCGGCCTGAATCGCGACGGTGCCGGTATTCACGCACTGCGCGTATTTCGCCGTGTGCATCTCAGCGAATTTTTTCGCGAATGCCGCGGCGTGCTTGCCGGGGAACGGTTGGCCCCCCCATCCGGTGCCGCTCAGGACGTCGAGAAGAGCGTCGGCCTCGGCCTGTGTGTGCATGGGCCATTGAGTGAACGGCTTTTTCCGCAGCGGCTCTCCGCCGGTGATCGCAAGCTTTCCCACGAGAAAACCTCCCAAGAATTTGTCTGACGCGCTGATTGGCGCGGCGGTGCTCGAAACTTATGCCGTGTCTGGATCGGGAATCATCACGTCGCGTACGAGAGCGTCAAGATCGTGGCACGCGACGATGAACTGGCGAAGCGTGCGGCGCGTGGGTCCGAACGTATCGAAGTCGGCGATTCCAAGACCGTTCTCTGCGTATGCGCGCACGAAATCCGGAAACTTGCGCGAAAGCTCGGCGACGATTTTGGGATCGACGGGATCGTCAATGCGATGGCGGACATCAACATCGCTGCCGTTGAAACGAACCTGCCAGGAATAAGGCGGCGAAATGACCATATCCGCGCCGACAAATTCACTCCAGTGCATGTGATTGCGAAACGCGGCAGAGAGCAAGCGAGTGCGATAGCCGCGCTCTTTGTAAATTTTGTAAGCGTTCTTCATCACGGCGACACCGGCCCACTCGGCGTAACCGGGATCGATAGCGATGTTGTGTTTTTCGATGAGGAGCTTCATCCAATCGTCCACGCGGCCTACCATGATCGTGCAGACGGGCCCCATGGACGCGATTTCTTTATTTTCGCGTTCGCGGCGTTTGAGTCCACGCTCGACGGCTTCGGCGACGGCGACCGCTTGCGAGACGGTGAAGCTGACGGTGGCGTTGATGCTGATGCCGAGATAGGTGGCTTCCTCAATCGCGGGGATTCCGGCCGAGGTGGCGGGAATTTTCACGATGATGTTGGGCGCGAGTTTGCTGAACTCGATGGTCTGATCGAGGATCGCTCGCGTATTGCGGTAAAGACGCGGGTCAGTCTGAATGGAGAGGCGGCCGTTTTTGCCTTTTTGCGATTCGAAGATCGGCATCAACTCGCGCGCGGCAGTCTTGGAAATTTCGCGAACGACCTGCCAAGCGATTTCGTCTTCGGTGGCCGTGGGCATTTCGGTGAGCAACGTGCGAATGCGATCTTTCCAATTCTTCAATTCTTTTTTGAGGACGGAGAGAACGATGACAGGATTGCAGGTGGCGCCGACGGCTCCATTTTCAATGGAGTAGCGGAGTTCATCGACGGACGCCGAGTCGTTCCAAAGAACGGTAGGAGACGTCTGCGTCATTTTGTGGAGCGGGCTTTTGAAGGCGGATGTTGCGTTTGTCATCGTGCGTTCTCCCGTGGCGCGATCCATGCGACGGAGTGCGGCCGAGGGCAGTGCATCTGCGCTAAACCGCTTTCACTTCCACCGGCTGGCCGGACTTGTGCGACTCCTCAGCGGCGACGGCGATGGCCAGAGATTTGAGGCCGGTTTCCGGGCCGATCGCGGGCGCTTTGCCGGCGAGGATCGTGGTGGCGAAGTCGCGCAGCTCCTCGACGTAAGCGTCTGCGAAGCGCGAAAGAAAATGGTCGGCGAGGATGGCGGTGCCGCCGGTCGATGTAAGGAATACGGCGGGTGTCTTTTCCACGGTGCCGATGAGAATCGATCCTTTGGAGCCAACGACTTCGGTGCGCACGTCGTAGCCGTAAACGGCCTGCGCGTAAGATTCGATATTGCCGATGGCACCGTGACGGTAGTGAAGGTTCACGAGGCTGGCGACGACGTCGCCGTACTTTGCGACCTCCGGACGAATCGCGCTGGTGGTGGCGGAATGAACTTTCACAACTTCGTCTTGCATAAGCCAGCGGGCGAGATCGAAATCGTGAATCGTATTGGTGTAAAAAATCATGCCGTTCACGCCGGAATCGTACGCTGCGATGGGCGGCTGATCTTTATCGCGTCCCATGGATTTGAAAATCACGGGTGTGCCGATTTCGCCGGCTTCGATGCGTTTCATGGCGGCGACGTAAGGGGGATCGTAACGACGCATGAAGCCCATCTGCATGTGAACGCCGGCTTTCGCCACGGCGTCGGCTGCGGTCTTCGCCTCGGCGAGATTCAGGCCAAGCGGCTTTTCGCAGAGGATGTGCTTCCCGGCGCGGGCTGCGGAGACGACGGCCGGAGAATGAAATTTATCCGGAGTAGCGATAAGTACGGCTTCGACGTCTTTATTTTCGAGCATCGCGTCGAGCGAGCCGTAGGCGACGTCGATTTCGAGTTCATTCGCGGCTTGCTTGGCGCGATCGTGTGCGACGTCTGCGATGGCGACGAGCTTTGCGTTGGGGACGTAACGGCGCACGTTCTCCGCGTGCCGTCGGCCCATTTCTCCCACGCCTACCACTCCGATGCCGAGCTTCTTCATTCTCCAGGTCCTTTGCGTTAGCCGATGCCTGCGTGCTGCGCGTTGCGTTGCGCGAATTTAGACTTTCGCGCCGTCGCCCAATTCTTTCATCACGCTATTCAGATACTTCAAGCTCGCGGCAATGCTTTCCGCAGGCGGGATGGGCGTGTGGCCGAATTTGACGTCCTGTTCGACAACGTTCCAGCCGACGTAGTTGTTTTTCACGAGAGCCTGGAAGAACGCGGGGAAATCGATATTGCCCTGGCCGATGACGGTAAAAACCTTGTGCTCGATGGCTTCTTCGAAGGTCCACTTATTCTTGCGCGCTTCTTCGAGAACTTTATTGTTGCAGTCCTTGATGTGGACGAAGCGGAGCTTGTCTTTGTACTTGTTGGCTTCGGTGACGGAGTCGCCGTGGCCGTAAACGCAGTGGCCGGTGTCGAGGCAGAGGCCAACGTTGGTGTGCGAACAGGCGTCGTAAAAAAGTTCGCATTCCTCGGGAGTTTCGACGTAGGTAGCGACGTGCGGATGGAAGACGAGGTCGAGTCCGAATTCCTGCGCGACTTTTTCAGCGTCGCCGACAATTTTGCCGATGTGCTTCCACTGCCCGGCGGTGAGTGTGGGGCAGCCCTTATCGTAAACGCGGCCGGAGTAGGCGTTGCGTTCGTTGGACTGATCGTCGGCGATGACGAGGAACGGGGCCTTCAGGTCGGCGAGGAGGCTGCCGACTTTGCGGATGCGGTCGATGACGGCTTTGCCGGCTTCGGGGTCCGTCATCTTCACGGGCACGAAGGAAGCGAGGAGCTTGAGGTGGCGCTTCTCGAGCTGCGGCTTCAAAACTTTTGCGTCGGTGGGAAAAAATCCGTACGGGCCGAGCTCGGAGCCGGTGTAGCCGGCCTGCTCCATTTCATCGAGCATTTTTTCGTAGGACTGCTCCCAGGATGGGCCGGGGTAATCGAGAACGCCCCAGCTATCGGGCGCGGACGCGAACAGGAAACGATCTTTTTTCAGGGACATGCATGGCCTCTTTGGCTGCGAATTGGATTCAATTATTAGAACTGGGCGGCGCCTTCCATGGATCGATCACAACTTTCATCGAATCCGGCTGGACAGATTTGAGCACAGCGGATTCGACTTCCTGCAAAGTGAAACGGTGCGTAACGAATTCGCGCAACGGATAGTGTTTCATGTAACGCGCCATCTGGCGCATGCCCGGGCCGTACGCGGCAGGTTCTTCGCCGCCGACGCCGAGGATGCGGACATTTTTCGCGCAGAGCTGGCGATGCGGGCTGATGGAAACTTCGCCAAGATCGGAAAAATTACCGGCTTCGACGAGCAAGCCGCCGATGCGCAGCAGGTCGAGCGATTCGGGAACGGCGGAGGGAACGCCGGCGCATTCGACGACCATATCTGCGCCACGGCCGTTGGTGAGATCTTTTATGAATGCGAGACGAGCTTTCGCGCTGGTGCGCGAGGCGTTGAGCGCGTGATCGGCGCCGAGGCGCTTTGCGAAATCGAGGCGATAGTCGGAAAGATCGACGGCGATGATGGTGCCTGCGCCGAGCATGCGTGCTTTCATGAGGAAACACATCCCGAGTGGGCCGACGCCGAGGACGACGACCGTATCGTCGAAGCGGAACGATTCGTTGGGGAACGCGGACATTTGTTTCGCGCGATCGAGGCCAACGGAGACGGCGAAAATTTCGGTGAGGACGGCGACTTCGGAGGGGAGATCGTCTGGAACCTTGACGAGGAAGCTGCCGGGGACGATGTACATGTACTGCGCCCAGCCGCCGAAAAGGTGAGGGGGATTTTTGGCGCTGAGATTGTTGCCGTAATCGGTGGTGCGCTCGCAACAGTAATACGGGAAATCGTGGCGACAGTAATAACAATCGCCGCAGGCGACGTTGGCGCCGACGACTACGCGATCGCCGACTTTTAGAGGGACACCTTCGAAGTCTTCGTATTTGCCATTACCGCCGATTGCGGCGATGGTGCCAACGTTCTCGTGGCCCTGAATGATCGGAAACTCCAACTCCCGTCCGCCGTATTGCGTGGTGTAGCCCTGGAACGTGTGCTTATCGGTGCCACAAATTCCAGAGAGCTCCATTTTTATGAGAACGCAGCCCGGGGTGGGGTCCGGCATTGCGTACTCGCGAACTTCGTATTGCCCGGGCTTCACAAGCGTGGCCGCGAGCACACCACTGGCCGACATAGTCCTTCACCATTTGCGGCACCTGCGACGGGCAGGAAAATTCCGCGGCGAACTGAAGTCCCGCGGGCGGCAGCTTGCGATGGCGCTGCCACCCGCGGGCTGAAACTTTTCTACTGCGAGCCTGCTCGCTCTGCGCGTGAACTTCGATTAGAAGTTCAGCTTGAGCGAGAGCTGACCCAGGCGCGGGTCTCTTGCGCCTCCGACAAAGCCAAAGGAGCTCGATGTCGGCTGGAGAGTGGTGGTGTTGAAGCCCGTGATTCCGCTCGGGCCGATGAACTGGGTGTGATTGAAGATGTTGAAGAACTCGGCACGGAACTGCAGGTTGATGCGTTCCGTGATCGCAGTGTTCTTCACCAACGCAACGTCCCAGTTGTTGATTCCAGGACCGTGGAAGAAGCGGCGGCCGGAATCTCCTTCGGTGCCAAGCGCGGACGGACCAAACGCAGCGGTGCTGAAATACTGGCCGTTGGTCTTTCGCGGGTTGGTGATATCCAAACCTCCGAGGAAGTTCGGCGTGTCTGCCGGGAGCGTGATCGGACCACCGAAACCGGTGCCCTGGAGCGACTGGTCGTCGGTTTCCACCATGGTGACAGGGAGGCCGGTAGAGAAGCGCGTAATGCCGCTCAGCGCCCAGCCGTGAGTGAGTCTCGATGGACCACCGAGCTTGTCAATCGGAAGGAGCAAGTTGTAACTCGCGACGAATTGGTGGGTGCTGTCGAAAGCCGAGAGGCCGCGGCTTAGACGTGAGTTGTAGGGATTGATCTGTTCGCCGTAGCCGGACGAATCGTCGATGCCTTTGCTGTAGGTGTAGCCGACGAGAGTCTGGAGGCGGCCACTGGTGTGGCGATAGTTTATCTGGCCGGAGTTGTAGGACGACGTGCCTTCGGTGATGAACCAGGAGTCGTTGCCGAAAGGGACGATCGGGGTACCGCCGGGAAGAACGACGCCTGGGAAACGGGGGCGCGTTCCGATCACGAGACTGCCATCGGCCTTGGTGTAAATGTTGTTTTCGCCGCCGGGGCCGCAGGTTGGCGTGCCCGGTGCAACTTCGCTGGCCTGGCTGACGCTCAAGCAAGTGGCGGGGTCGCCGGGGTTCGCGGAGAGCGACGAAAGCAGGCGATGGCCCTGCGTGCCGACGTAGCTGACCGTGAGCAAATCGGACGACGTGATCTGCCGCTCAATCGACAGCATGTATTGCACGGCGTACGGGATCTTGTTCTTGTTGTAGAACGCAGGCGAACTGCCGATGGTTCCGAACGCGTTGTAGAACTCCGTGAGATTGTCGTACGGAGGACCGGACGCTGGATTTTTCGCCGAGAAGTGCAGCGGCGGCGCTGGAGCGGGGAACAGGTTGGTAATCGACGTTCCCGACGCGCGGTTGGTGAAAGGTGCTGCGAACGTGGGCTGAGATTGGCCGGTGTAGTTGCCGAATGGAGCGTCGCCGATTTCATTGAAGTCCGTGGCGCCCTCGAAGGTTGCGTTGTAAATGCCCCAGCCGGCGCGGATGCTGGTGCTACCGGAAGGACCAAACAACTTGCCGAGAATGCCGTCATGCCCCTCTGGCGCGTAAGCCAGGCCAAACCGCGGAGCGAAGTTATTCCACTTCGTGGGAGCGAGCGTCGTGGGAACACCCGGGTCGCCCGGGAACAACCAACCGAGCGGCGAACCCGGAAAGACGCGCGACTGCACGCCGGGAATCATCGTCTGAATCTGATTGTATTTTTCCTTCCACGGAGCGCTAACGTCGTAACGTAAGCCGTAGTTGAAAGTGAGGTTGGACTTTACGCGCCAGCTATCCTGCGCAAAGAAGCCGAGGTAGAAGTTGATGCCGTACGACGGATAGGACTGACCTTGAACGAATTGGGACGGCGCGCCGAGCAGGAAATCAACGAAGTCGCTGCCGGTTTCGCTGGCCAATCCGTTGAAGTTGCTTCCGAAGAAAAAGTTGCCGTTTGAAACGTTGTCGATCAGGTCTTCTTCGAGCCGGTCGTAGTGATACTGACCGCCGAATTTGATCGAATGCGTCCCGATAATTTTGCTGTAGTTATCAACGACCTGGTAGATATTTTCGATCAAGCCGTTTGGACGGCTTGGCACGCCGATAATGAAGTCGTTGAAGTCGATTTCCGGAACACCTTCGAGGCTCGGTGCTAGAGGAACGATGCCGGGAGCACCACCGGCACCCGAGGCGAAACCGAGATCCGCGAGCGACACATTCGTGCCGCCCTTGGGCTGGTTGAAGAGCGTATCGATGCGGAAATAGCCGAGCCGAAATTCGTTCACAGCCGAAGAGCTGAACGTCTTGACGTCGCCCAAATTAACGAATTGGGTGGTCCCTTTTCCGGCGACATCGAAGCCCGGATAAACCTGAGTATTACCGGCCCAATAGGGATCGGTGCGATTGTACTTGTCGAAAAGATAGTAGGCGGTGAGAAGACCAAAGTTCGTATTCCCATCGATACGGCCGCTGAACTTGTTGTCGTTGATGATCTGCGATTCCGAACTGTTCAGGTAGTCCCCGTTCGCTTGGTTCGCTGGAAGAATATAGGGAAGCAGTTTTTGGGAGATTGAATTGAATGAGGTGGGGGAAAGTTGCGCGCCGGGAAGCACGCACTGCGCCGTGGTGGTGCACGTCGGCGTGTAGTAGGCCTCTCCGGCGGTAACCGGATATCCCAATTGTGTGCTCAGCTGAGAAGCAAAGGCGGGTCCACTCACCGTGGTTCCCACCAAGCTGCCAGCGAGTGCCGAAAGGTCTCCGCCTTCTTCGGCCGCACTCGGCGCGCCGTGGATGACGGCGGTCTGGCCTACGACTTGCCGGTTTCCCTGGTAATCCGCGAAGAAAAATACTTTGTCATGAATAATGGGGCCGCCGATCGTGCCGCCAAATTGATTCTGGTGGTAGGCGCCGCGCAGGCCCTGCGCAAAGTAGTTGGCGGCATCGAAGTCTGTGTTTCGTAGAAACTCGAAGACGTTTCCGTGGAATTCGTTTGTACCGCTCTTCGTGGCGACGTTAATTTGACCGCCCGCGTAATTTCCATACTCGGCGTCGTAGTTGTTCGTCAGAATCCGGAACTCAGCGAGCGAATCCAGGTTGGGGATGGCGGCTGCGCCTGAAAACCCCGTTTCCTGAACGAGCAGCCCGTTCAGAAGGAAACCGTTCTCGGATTCGCGCATTCCGTTCACAGACAACGCTCCGGAATTCAAGCTGCCGGAAACCTGCGGAGCGGGAAATCCCGCCGAGATGAAGGAGCCCGCGTAGGCGCCGGTCATCTGCGATGCAGTGGAGACGACGCCCGGCTGAAGAGCGAGAAGGTCGGTGTAGCTGCGGGTCACCAAGGGCACGTCGGTCATCGACTTTCCGGTGATCACTTCGCCCATCTGGGTGCTTTCCGTATCGACGTGAAGGGTCGAGCTAAGGACCTCGACTTTCTCCGACGTGTCGCCGACTTGCAGCGTGACGTCAACGGTGAGCGCGGTGTTGACGTCGAGGATCAGGCCGGTCTGTTGATAGGCCTTGAATCCGGGTTTGGTGACGCCGATCGAGTAGGTGCCCAGCGGGAGAGCCTGGAAGGAATAGAAGCCCTGGGTGTTGGTGGTTTGATTGGTCGCAACGCCAGTGGCGATGTTCGTGGCGGTGACCGTAACTCCGGCGACGACCGCGCCGGACGGGTCGGTGACCGTGCCGGAAATGCTGGCGGTATCGCTGGCGAGCAGCGAGGTACAGAAAGTCAAAGTGAACAGAAATACAAAAAGACCAACCCACCCGCGGATTGCTGACATTCGCATCCCCCTTGCAATGGTCCGGAGCGTTCCACTTTGCCGCAACGATGAGCGCCGTGAGAAAAGCGCGAAAGAAATCTAGTCGTTCCACCCAGCGAAAAAGGAAATCGCTTCTAACCGCTTATCGCGTTGGGTCGGTTTATAGGCCAACGCAGAATCCTTTGTCAAGGAATTTTGGACCCGCGGCCCGAGCAACGAGCGAGTGTTTGAGGGGCACGAGTGGCCGTTACCGATACAGTTCGGCTCAAATGGCGATTTTGGCGTGTGGAAAAGGGCTTGTTTTATTGAGGAAAGATGCACTTCCGTGATACGGGATGGCCCGCATTTGCAGAAGGATGGAAGCGCTGGAGCGACCCGCGCGCGGCAATGGCGACGGTGTGAACGCACAGCGCGGCGTGGTGAAGTGCGATAACCGTTTAGAATAAGCGTGATTTGAAACGTGGATTTGTGACTTTCGCATGCAGTTTTGCGGAGTGTTCGCGGGAGGGCGCTGCGCGGTTTCGGACACGCACCGCAAAGACGTCGCAGCGCTGAGAAGCGTTGCAAACGGGTCGAAAAAACGTGCAAGCTGGTGGCCGTGCCTGAACTACCCGACATTACGGCGTACATCACGGCGCTAGAGCCGCGCGTCGTGGGTCAACCTCTCGAAAATGTGCGGTTTGCGAGCCCGTTTCTGCTTCGGACCGTAGAGCCGCCAATCAGTACGATAGTCGGGCGCACAGTTCGGTCACTGCGGCGCGTGGGGAAGCGAATCGCGTTTGAATTCGAGAACGGGCACTGGATGGTGCTGCACCTGATGATCGCGGGGCGGCTGCACTGGAAATCGGCAGGGACGGCGCTGCGGAAAAAATTCGATCTGGCGGCGTTCGACTTTCCGAGTGGGACGCTGCTGCTGACCGAGGCGGGTTCGAAGCGTCGCGCGTCGCTTCATCTATTTAGCGGCGCTCGCGAGATGGAGTCGATCGATCCGGGTGGCGTGGAAGTTTTCGCGGTGGACTTGGCCGGATTCCGGGCGGCGCTAACGGAGGAGAATCGGACGCTGAAACGCGCCCTGACCGACCCGCGAATTTTGAGCGGGATCGGCAACGCTTACTCCGATGAGATTTTGCATGCTGCACGGCTCTCGCCGCTGCTGCAGACCCACAAGATGACGGACGAACAGTGGGAGCACCTGTTCACGGCGACGCAGGCGACGCTGCGCGAGTGGATGGACCGATTTAACGCCGAGGCCCAGAAACAATTTCCGGAGAAGGTGACGGCGTTTCGCGAGGGGATGGCCGTACACGGACGGTATCGCAAGCCGTGTCCGCGGTGCGGCGATCCGGTGCAGCGGATTCGCTATGCGGACAACGAGACGAATTATTGCGCGACGTGCCAAACCGGCGGGAAAGTGCTGGCGGATCGCGGGCTGTCGCGTCTTCTCGGTTCAGATTGGCCACGCACGCTGGATGAACTGGAAGCGCTTCGAAAAAAGTAACATCGCTCGAGGTCTTCGATCGTGGCGCGCCCTACTCGCGCTTCTTCGCTTTCCCAGACGCAGTGTAGGCGACGGAAGCTTCCGACGTGTAATAGAGGAACGTGAACGATTCCTGAAGGTAGAGCTTCACGGCCGTATCCGTGTGGCTCAGGTAGCCGATCGAAAGATCCTGGCCGAGGTGAAGCTCAAAATCGCCGCCGCGCTTGGTAACGATGAACGCGCCTTCGATGGCCGGCGCCCAGATGATGTGCTTTTCATCGACGAGGCGCTTGACGTGATCGAGGACTGGATAGCCGTGATCGCTGATTTCGGATAGCGCCGTGTAGGCGTCTGCGCCGAGAAGAATCGCGTAGGGGCCGTTGACGCCGGCGAGGCGCAACTGGCTGAGGCCCTGCGAAATCGCGTCGGGATATTGCGTCACGTCGGCGGGCAGCGTGAGCTTCGGATTGCTGGTGCCTTCCCGGACGCCGATGATTCCGGCGGCGGCATAGCCATCGAAAATCGCGCTGTCTTCGGCGAACGCGATTTCGCGCGCGGCGTCTTTGGCAGGCTGCCAGTCGGAATTATTTGAGCCGCGTGCAACGTCGTCGATGGCCTGCCGCGTGAGTTCAAAGGGAACGCGGAATTCGACGACTGCGCGGACTTCGCGCTGGCGCGTGACGACGCCTTTGCGATTGGGCGCGATATTTTTCAGGTGGCCGGTGCCGACCGCGGAAAGCGAAACGCCCTGCGCATCGATCACATCGACGGCTCGACGGCCGGCGAGGTAGCGCTTGAATGTGCGCGCGACTTCT
>Ga0209169_10000675_pt1 | contig 20913 bp, 18 predicted proteins | sample HubBroMetageWRM4_FD_188346 | JGI IMG/M metagenome (GOLD analysis project Ga0209169, IMG submission 188346) | Warmed soil microbial communities from the Hubbard Brook experimental Forest, New Hampshire - Hubbard Brook CCASE Soil Metagenome WRM 4... | ecosystem: Environmental > Terrestrial > Soil...
GCAAACTGAATTTTCTTCTCTACCGGATCGATGCGATCTACGAGCACGCGGATTTTCTCTCCGAGGTGGAAGATCCGGCCGCTGCGCTGGCCGATGATTTCGCGAGTGTTCTCGTGGTAGGTGTAGCGATCGTCGGTGAGTGAAGCCAGCGGAACCAGGCCTTCGACGAAGAGATCAGTGAGTTCTACGAAAAAGCCGAATTTGGTGACGCTGATGATCAGACCATCGAAGTCCTCGCCGACGCGGTCCTCCATGAATTTAGCCTTCTTCCATTCCATCAGTTCGCGCTCGGCATCGTCGGCCCGGCGCTCGGCACGGCTGGATTCTTCGGCGATGTCGTGGAGTTCGTCGAGCGGGATGGGGCCGGCGGTTGGAGCTAGAGCTTCACGATGCGAGGCGTGGTCGCGGCGTTTGGACCAGGGAGAGGGGCTACCGTCGGCACTGGGACGGCTTACATCTTTCGCGGGTGAGGGCGCCCGCGCCACACGATCCTGTAAAACTTCTTTCAGTATGCGGTGGACTATCAGGTCGGGATAGCGACGGATGGGCGAGGTGAAGTGCGTGTAGGTGGGCGCGGCCAGGGCGAAGTGTCCGAGATTTTCTTCGGAGTAGCGGGCTTGCTTTAGGGAGCGCAGCATTAAATAAGAAAGGATGCGTTCTTCGGGCTTGCCGGCGATTTTCTCGGTCAGTTTTTGGTACATGCGCGGCGTGATGTGGACTTCTTTGGGGATTTCGATTTCGCGCGCGTGTTTGCCGGTACCGTAGCTGGAGCGGCGGTCGGACTTGAAAGTCATGCGCTGGATGGGCAGTGCGCCTACGCCCAGCGAATAACCGAATGTCGCGGCCATGACTTCGAAGTCATAAACCCGCTTGGCGTCGGGCTTCTCATGGATGCGGTAAAGAGATGCGATGCGGCGGCTTTCGAGATATCCGGCGACAGTTTCATTGGCGGAGAGCATGAATTCTTCGATAAGCCGATGCGCGATGTTGCGCTCGGAGCGGGTGATGCTCTTCATGAGGCCATGTTCGTCAAATTCAATGATGGGTTCGGGGAGATCGAAGTCGATGGAGCCGCGCCGTTCCCGCTTGCGGTTGAGGATGAGGGCGAGGTCGCGCATCATCTCAAATGTGCTGACCAACGGGGAGTACCGTTGCCGCAGGACAGTATCGCCTTCCAGGATGGCGTTTACGTCAGTGTAGGTCATGCGCTCAGCGGACCGGATGATGCCTTCCGACAAGTCGTAGCTGACGATTTCGCCGTGATGATCGATTTCCATTACGCAGGAAAGAACTAGCCGCTCGACTTGCGGACGCAGACTGCAAATGTCGGTTGAAAGCTCGAGGGGCAACATGGGCACGGCGCGGTCGGGAAAATAGACGCTGGTGCCACGCAGGCGGCCTTCGTGGTCGAGCGCGGAGTCTGGCGTAACGTAGTTGGCAACGTCGGCGATGTGGACCTGGAGTTCGAAGTTGCCGTTTTCGAGGCGACTGACGGTGACAGCGTCGTCAAAGTCGCGGGCGGTTTCGCCGTCGATGGTGACAATGGGGAGGTCGCGGAAGTCGCGGCGGTTATTGGTTTCGGTTGCGGGGATGATAGGTTCGACGGCTTGTGCTGCCGCCAGCACTTCCGGCGGGAAGCGGTGGGGAAGATGGAATTTCCGAATGATGACTTCTACATCGACTCCGAAGTCGTCCTGGTATCCGAGAATTTCTACCACTTTGCCGCGGGGGTTTTGAGTGGCGCTGGGCCAGTCGGTGATTTCGACGTCGACTACGACATTTTCGAGGTCGTCCCAGGGGGCGCGGCGGGCGGCTTCTTCGCCGAGAACGCGGTGGGGATCGTTTGGCCTCTGCGCTCTTTGCGGTTTGGAACGAGCGTCAACTACAGAGGAAGGGGTCACAGAGGACGCTGCTTCCGGGCGCTCCATTCCGGGCGGGATTGTGATCTCTTGCGAGATCTTCTGGTCGATAGGGGTGACGTAGTTGCGGCGCGGGCCGTAGTGGAAGATCCCGACTACCGTCGCATGGGCGCGGTTGACGGGGCGGAGGATGCGGCCTTCGGCGCGGCCATCGGGGCGAACGTTGGTGATTTCGACCAGGACCAGATCGCCGTGCATGGCCGTTCCGACGGCAGGCGGGGGGATGAAAATGTCTCCGGAGAGCCGGGATTTCAGAGGCTCATTGAGCGAAGTGGGGTCGGGGGTGACGAAGCCGAAGCCATCGCGATGCATGCTCAGCTTTCCGACCACGACGTTCTTGCCGGTGGCTGGTTGGGGGAGAGCGTAGCGGTCGGAGTCGACCTGGACGAGCTGACCGCCGGAGACCAAGCGTTCGAGGCGCTCAGAGAGGTCGCGACGGGCTTCGCCGTGCAGACCCAGCTCGCGGACCAATTGCTTGTATCCGGCAGTGTGCTTGGGCAGGCGTTCTAGCTTCTTCAGGATGGCGGAGTCGGAGAGCATTTGCCGGGTAGACCGGTTCCAAGCGACTGGTTCTAGTCCCAGCCAGAATACCGGAATGAGGCAAGAACTGCCTTCGGGCAGGGAGAAAGTGCTTGGTTTGAGATGTACAGGTGGCGGGTTGATCAACGAATTTCCACAAGACTACACAGGGTTTGCGGAGTAAAATGCGATTGGCAGTTAAAATGCCCGTCAAATCTTTTCACCGACCATCAGGAAAGGAATTCTAGCCCCATGTGGAAACCCACGACTCAGACTCCCACGACACCAATGCGACCCGGCGAACCCGAGCGTCCGGCCATGCCTACGCCCGCGAGTTCGACCCCCGAGCCCGCCGCTGGGCGTCCGGTTACAGCCACAGCGGCCGACCAGGCGACCATCGGAAAGTCACTGGTCATCAAGGGCGAAGTGAGCGGTTCGGAATCTCTTTATATTGATGGGCGGGTCGAAGGATCGATCAACCTGGCGGGTAACCGGGTGACGGTCGGACGCAATGGGGTGGTCTCGGCCAACATCAATGCTCGTGAGATCGTGGTGCTGGGAAAAGTTCGCGGTAACTTGACTGCCAGTGACCGGGTGGACATTCGCAGCGACGGTTCGCTGACCGGCGACGTGGTGGCGGCCCGCATTTCGATTGAAGATGGCGCATTTTTCAAGGGCGGCATCGATATCCGCAAAGCCGGCCAAAAACCGAACGGCGAGGAAGTCAAGCCCGCCAGTTCTACCACCGAAGCAGTGGCAGCGCGCGCGTAGAATTCGACCGATGATCCCGGCGGGCGATCTTCAGCTTTTGCGAAGAAGTCCGCCGTTCTTATGTCTGCGCTGCGGTGTCCCATTTCTTTAGGCTGAGACCGCCTCGTGGTTCCAAGGAGAGTCCGATGATCCGTTTTAATTCAAGAATTCTGATCACATTGGCAGGCTGTGCTTTTTTGCTGGCGGCTTCAGCCCCTAATGCGAGGGCCGCTGCGCCGAACGGCCTTGCGGCCGGGACTACCCCCCATCACATCCAAACTGTGTTCATTATTCTGATGGAGAACCACAATTGGACTGGGGACAGCCCCAACATGAACATCAAAGGCAATCCTGAAGCGCCGTATATTAACAACACGCTTGTTCCCATCGCTTCCCACGCTGAGAGCTATTACAATCCGCCGGGCCTTCATCCCAGCCTGCCTAACTATTTGTGGCTGGAGGCGGGAACCAATTTTGGAGTCCTGAATGATGGCCTCCCCAGCCAGAATTCCCAGACTACGACGCAACACCTGGTCACGTTACTCAAGAACGCCGGCATCTCGTGGAAAGCGTATGAGGAGAACATAGACGGCACAGACTGTCCGCTCACCAATGAAGGTCCAATCGACCCTAATGGCAGCCAACTCTACGCCCCCAAACATGATGCGTTCGTCTATTTTGACGATGTAACCGGCAACCAGAATTCCCAGTCAGCCTACTGCATCGCGCACGTGCGGCCATACACAGAATTGGCAGCGGATTTGCAGAATAACAACGTAGCCAGTTACAACTTCATAACCCCGAACCTGTGCGACGATATGCACGACAGTTGTTCGGGTGGAAATATTCCGGATGGAGACACCTGGCTTTCGCAGAATGTGCCAGCGATTCTCAACTCGGCCGCATATCAGAAAAATGGCGCATTGTTCATCACCTGGGATGAAGCGGATGAAGGCGACGGCCCTATTGGGATGATTGTTCTTTCGCCATTCGCGAAAGGCGGCGGATATTCAAACTCGATTCACTACACCCACGGATCGACGCTGCGAACCATCGAGGAAATTTTCGGCGTAGCGCCGTTTCTGAATGATGCGGCAAAAGAAACTGACTTGAAGGATATGTTCAAGGCGTTTCCGTAGGCGCACTGCTGGTACCCTTCCGCCTGATCAGGTCGCGAAGCAAGTGCGATCGTGTGAGCCATAGGCCCGCGGCAACCGCGCCCGCCCAAGTGAGCGTAGTCAGCGCGAGGGACTTGAAGTCAGCCAGACGGCTGCCCTGAACCACTACGCCACGGGCGATCCAATAGCTCAGCAGTCCCGCAACCGCAGCGGTGATTCCTGCTTTTCCTAATTCTGCCCACTGCAATCCGTCAATCGGCACCAGCTTGCGTTGGTGCAACAGCAGGGCGATGGCGAGAGTGTTGGCCAGAATTCCAAGGTCGGAAGCGATAGCAAGTCCGGGGACGGAGAAACCATGGTAGAGCGCGGCATACAGGGGAATCGAGGCCACCGTGACGACGGTGCTGGCGATCATGGGCGTGAGCGTATTTCCGGCGGCATAAAAGGCGCGAGCGTAGAGCGATTGCGCGGCCCAAAACGCCAGCGACAAGGAGAACCAGAAAAAATAAATCGAGGTGGTTTGGGAATCGGAAAAATGAAAGTGTCCGCGGCGATAGACCAGATCCAGGAGGGGCAAGGCAGTCGCGGTCATCAGGCTGGTGGCCAACAGTGAAGCGGCTACGATGCGAGAAACTGATGCGTTCACGGTGGCGGCAAATTCCGGCAGGCGTTTTTCGCCAAACAGCCGGGCGAAGAACGGCAGGGATGCTTGCCCGGTAGCTTGTCCCAACACGGCGATGGGCACAGCGAAGAGCCGCTTAGCGTAGTTGAGGCGAGTGATGTCTCCCACGCTGCCCGAGGCGAAGTAGCGGAGGATCCAGTCGTCCGCGGTGACCAGGGAAACTCCGATCATCAGAGGAATCGACATGCGGACCCATTCGCGAAAGGCAGGATTGCGAATGTCGAAAGAGATGCGGTAACCGGTTCCGATGCGCGCGGCTCCAATGGCGTTGACCAGGAACGGCCCGAAAATGGCGCCAGCGAGCGCTCCATAGGCGAGAGAGGAAATCCCCAGGCGGTGAGAAAACAGCACTCCGCCCAATATGATGGCCACGTTGTAGAGCAGTGGCCCGAATGCGGGGAACAGGAACAGGCGTCGTGAAAGCAGCACGGCCGACACCACCCCACCAACATAGAAGAATATTTGCGCGGGCAGCAGGATGCGGGTGAGGTGAACGCACAGGCTGAGTTGATCGGGATTGAAGCCACTGAAAAGATGGCGCTCGATCTGAGGAGTGAAGACTTCAGCGAACAGAGTGCCGATCCCCAGCACGACGGTCATCACCGTAATGATGATGGAAAAAGTCTTTTGCGCGTCCTCTTCTTTGTTTTGCGCCAGGAAGCGGGTGTAGATGGAGACGAAAGTGATAGAAGCGGTGCCGCCTGCGACCAAGTAGTTGAGCCAGTCGGGAATGGTGAAACCGGCGACGTAAGCGTCAGTCTGCGGGCCGGCGCCAAAAGCCCAGGCGATGTAGGCCTCGCGCGCGTATCCGATTATGCGCGACGCCATCACCGCGGCCATGAGCAGCAGCGTGGCTGAGTAAGCGCTGTGCTGATGCGAGGGCCGAAGATGACGAAGCCAACGGTTCATAGCCGCAGATTTACGCAGAAGCCATATTCATCGACATCATCCAGAGCGTAACAGACTTAACCGCTGCCCGAGTTGATGGCTGTGAGTCAGCGCCGAAGCTGGCTTTGACAGGGGTCGGCGGTGAGCCAGATAATCCGGGCGTGAGCGATAGCATTGCAATTCCGGACCGTCCGGCCTTGTTCCGACGTTCATTCCGTAAGACCTTTCCCTTCGCGGTTCGTGGCGAAGGTGTGTACGTGTGGGACGCGGATGGGAAACGCTATCTGGATTTCTCGGGTTCAGCGGCGGTGAACTTCATTGGACATGGAGTTCAAGAAGTTGCTTCGGCAATGGCTGCCCAAGTTAAGCAATTGGAGTTCGTTCACAGCAGCCAGTTCACCACACCGGTTGCCGAGGAGTACGCGAAGGAGTTGCTGGATTTTGCCGGGAAGAATTTCGCCGGCGGTTGTGTGTACTTTACCAGCGGTGGCTCCGAGGCGATCGAGACGGCGCTGAAGCTGGCGCGGCAGTACCAGGTCGAGATCGGACAGGGCAGACGGTTTCAAGTGATCAGCCGGGGCCAGAGTTATCACGGGTCAACGCTGGGAGCTTTGGCGGTTTCAGGGAATAGGCGGCGGCGGGAGATGTATCTGCCGATGGTGCTGGAGTTTGCGCATGTGGCTTTTCCCTACTGCTATCGCTGTGCGTATGACTGCACCGACGGTTGTCGCAATTGCGGGCAGGAGTTCGCGGTGGACCTCCAAAAGGCAATTGAGGCGGCGGATGGCCGGGCCGCCGCGTTCATTTTCGAGCCAGTGAGCGGGGCGACGCTGGGAGCGGTGGTGCCGCCTCCGGGATATTTGCAGAGCGTGGCTGAGATCTGTCGCCGGCAGGGCGTGCTGCTGATGGCCGATGAAGTAATGACCGGCATGGGCCGCACGGGGCGGAATTTCGCGCTGGAGCATTGGGATGTGGCGACGGACATTTTGGTCACGGCTAAGGGATTGTCGAGCGGTTATGCGCCGCTGGGAGCAGTGATCCTAACGAAAAAAGTGGCGGATGCCATTGCGGAGGGATCGGGAGCGTTCATGCATGGGTTCACTTATAACTCGCATCCGATTTCGCTGGCCGCGGGACGGGCGGTGCTGAAAATCTTGCAGCGGGAGAATCTGGTGAGAGCCGCGGACGGATTGTGCGAAGGATCGGCAGCGGCATTGTTGCGGGTTGCACTCGAGACCCTGCGAGAATGCAAAGCCGTCGGCGATGTGCGAGGACTTGGACTGCTGTGGGGAGTCGAGTTCGTGGCCGACAAAGCCAGCAAGAATCCGTTTGCGCCGCAACTGAACTTTGCCGGACGTGTGGGGCAGGCGGCGGCGAAACGAGGGTTGATGGTTTATCCCATGCAGGGGTGCGTCGATGGAGTTGCGGGAGACCATTTGCTGATTGCGCCTCCAGCGGTGATTACGAGTGAGGAGCTTGGGTGGGCGGTGGAGGAGTTAGGTGAGGCGATCGAGGAAGCGGCTGTGCAGCCTTGATTTCGAAGGATTGCGAAACCAGACGGGAGTAAGCCATGAAACACGCCACCAGATTGTTTCTCCCTATCGTAGCCCTCTGCTGTGTCAGCTTCGCTTCGGCACAAACTCACATCGATTCCCGCCCTTTCGTAACGATTGATTCCGGCACGCTGGAAGGCATCCACTTCGGCTCCGCGCCGAATGAAGTGATGTTCCTCGGCATTCCTTTTGCCGCGCCGCCCACCGGCGAGCGACGTTGGAAGCCTCCCCAACCGGCCGAGAAATGGCAGGGCGCGCGCAAGGCGAACTCGTACGGGGCAGCTTGTCCGGAGCCAGAAGATCCTCAACAGGAATCGATCACAACGGAAATGGTCCAAACGGTCGACCCTTATTACACCTATCGCCAGGATGAAGATTGTCTGTATCTCAACGTATGGACCACTAACCTGCCAGAAGGATCCACCGGGGCGAAGGAACTCCCAGTGATGGTCTGGATCCACGGCGGCAGCCAGACGGCTCAAAGCCTGCCTGTAGGCCCTCCGCTGGCGCGAAGAGGAGTGGTGCTGGTGAGTGTTGACTATCGCATTGGCGCCCTGGGCTTCATGGCTCATCCTGCGCTGACAGCAGAATCTCCGCATCACGCGTCGGGGAATTATGGAATTCTTGACCTGATAGCCGCGCTCGAATGGGTCCAGCTCAACATCTCCAAGTTCGGCGGAGATCCTGCCAAAGTCACTATTTTCGGCGAGTCATCGGGTGCGATGATGGTCTGTTTTCTGATGTCTTCGCCGTTGGCACAGGGCCTGTTTCAACAAGGCATTATGGAAAGCTTGGGCTGCGCCGACACCATCTCGCCCGAGCTAAAAACTCCTTCCCATTATGAAGGGGGCGTTGGCACGGCTGAGGAGATCGGCTTGCGCCTCATGCGGGACCTGGGCATTCCCGACGGCCCTGATGCGCTGGCGAAGCTGCGTTCGAAAACCCCTAAAGAACTCATTGAAGTCTCCGACCGCGACAGTGCTGTGACCTTCGACATTGAAAGCGTGATCGATGGCCGGGTGCTCCCAGAACAGCCGGCCATTATCTTTGCCCAAGGCCGGCAAGCAAGAGTGCCGGTGATCGTCGGGAGCAACGCCGACGAGGGGACAACTCTCGCCGAGGAGACACTGCATGCCCCGCCGACCCTGGCCAATTACAAGGCCTTCCTGAAGAGCGAATTCGTGAATGATTCCGACGCTGACGAAATCTTCCGCATGTATCCAGCGACCTCCGATGCAGACGCGCGCGCCGCATTTATTGCCTTCGACACCGACTACGAGTTCGGCAACTCCGTGCATGTCATCGCCACGGCGGCGGCGCGAAACGGGCGAAGGATCTGGTTCTACTACTTCAATTACCCGGCAAGAGCAAAGTTCTACGGGGGCCTTGGCGCATTCCACGGCATAGAGACGAAATTTCTTTCCGGATGGTTTTTCCCCAGCCATTGGGGCGAACCGAACGCTGAAGACAGGCACCTGGTGGATTTAATGACGGGATACTGGACGCAATTCGCGAAGACCGGCGATCCCAATGGGCCAGGTCTTCCGCCATGGCCGGTCTATGATCCGAAAACAGACTTGGCGCTGGAGATTGGGCATGAGGTGAAACTGCGACCTACTCCCCACGCCGACCGCTTCGCTGTGTTCGAGCGCAACCTTAATAGCAGGCTCGCGCTGATACCACAACCCGGCAAGGCTTTGCCGGACGCGGCCCTGCCGGACGCGGCCCTGCCAAAGTGACGCGTCAGTCCATGTGCTCGTGAGCCTGGCGCTCGACGGACCAGATGTCTTCGGGCCTCTGCTCGAAGGGATAGACGTGGACCATCCAGCCGAAAATCTGGGGCATGAACCTGCCACCGGCGGCATCGCATGCTTCTTCCGTAGTGATGGAACCGTGCAGGCCAAATTGCGAGTTCGGCCCCCAGGCCTCTTGTTTCTTGTCCGCCGGAGGCAGGCATAGGTTCACGTGGGCGTGCCATTGAGCGATGCTGAAGGGGATGCGGGCATCGAGTTCTTCTTGAGTGGCAGTTTTGCGGGCGGTGTACATGACGCCGATCAACTTGTAGCCATCACCGTTTTTCTCGTATAGCAGAGAAGTAGGATGGTCAGGGTTAAAATGGCGCGCGGCCTCGAAAGCGTACTCGTAGTTGGTGAAGTGATACTGCTTCTGCGGGCGATCGGGCATGAAAATTCTGAAACCATCGGCGAGAGCGACTTTGTAATCGGTATACTTCGTGGCGGCACGGCGCGCGGCCTGCACCACCTGGTCGGCCTTTTCCTGATCGCCGGGCTCAAGGGCGCGCATGGGAGTCATCTTCATGTGCGGGCCCATATCCATGTGGTGACCTTCCATGGACTGCATGGCGTGGGCTTCTCCATCGTTCTCCATGCCCGGCATGCCCTGCATGTCCGAGCCATGTACCGGCATGTTCATGGTGGGAGAGGTTGATTGCTGGGCCCAGAGCGGGCAGAACGCGAACAGAGTGAAGGCCAAGAGCTGCTTCATGCGAGTTTCCTCTTTCGAAATGTTAACCCGAATGGCAGCGAATTGTTGCCAGCAGCGAGATTACGGGAGTAATCGGGAGGGGTGTGGATGCGCTACTGGGGTGGAAGCAAGCCGAGCGACTTCAGGACGCTGGAAGCGGCCTCCGTGCCGGTACGAACGCAGTCGGGCACTCCGATGCCGTTGTAGGCGTTGCCGGCCAGGGCGAGGCTCGGTAATTCGCGGCATGCCTGCTCGATTGCCTGAATTCTTTCAATGTGGCCGACGTTGTACTGGGCCATGGCATCTTTCCACTTGTAAACCCGGGTGAACAGCGGCTCAGCGGTCAAATTGAGGATGGAGTGTAGTTCTCGCTGCACCACGCTCAACAGTTCTTCATCGGGCACATCGAGCAGCGTTTTGTCGCGCGCGCTTCCCAGAAAGCAGCGAAGCAATGCACGATTTTCCGGAGCGCGGTGCGGGAACTTGTTGTGTACAAAAGTTACGGCCAGCAGGCGCCTGCCTTCGCTGCGAGGAACCAGGAATCCGAAACCCGGCGGAAGGCTTTGCCGGACCCGCTGATCGTAGGCCAGAGCAATGGTGACCGAAGAAGTGTATTCGATTCCGCCGAGAGCAGTGCTGAGTTTGTCGGGCAGACCTAGCCTCGCTGCATCCAGCGCGGAAGTGGCCATGATCACGGCGTCAAACTGATCAGAAGCATATCCCGCGGAGATGAGCCATCCGCCGTCCTGATGTTGAACGGCTTGCACCGGAGTTTCGGCGTGAAGAGCGGTGTGGGTGAGCTTAGATACGACTACGTCCACCATCTGCTGCATGCCGTCTTTCAAAGAAGTGAAAAGCGGCTTTGCGGGGGTGGAAGTCGGCATCTTCCTGCGAGCGGAGAGCATGGCGCGGCCCAGGCTTCCGTGGCGAGCTTCCATCTCTGCAAAGCGAGGCAGCACGGAGCGCAGGCTGAGTTGGCTGGCCTGGCCGCCATAAACACCGGAGAGCAAGGGATCGGCCAGACGCCCCACCATTTCTGGGCCGTAATGGCGATCGACAAAGGACTCCACGCTCTCATCCTCGGCGGACTTCTTCGGACGATGAAACCACTCTTGCATCATGCGGAACTTAGTTCCCGCGGAAAACAGCGGCGACCAGAGTATCGGAAGGAGCTTGGTGGGAACCATAAACATCAGACCGTCGGGGATGGGCACGAGCCGGCCTTTCACGAGAATGTAAGTTTTGCGGTCACGATCGTTGGAGCCGATGAGTTGATCGCCCAACCCGACTTCGCGGCAGAGGTCTGAGGCCCAGGGCTTTTCCGTAAGAAAGGAATCGGGGCCGGCTTCGACCAGGCATCCATCGACATGCTCGGTGCGCAGTACGCCGCCGAGGCGCGGGGAAGCTTCAAAGAGACCGTAGTCGAGCGCGACCCCGCTGCGCCGGTATTTTTCAAGCGCGAAAGCCGCTGCGAGGCCCGAGATACCGCCGCCGATGATGGCAATACGTTTCACTGGGTCCTGTCAACAATGTCAGCCAGGGCAGCGGTGAGCCATGGTGAATCGTTCAGCGAATCCGCGCGCGTCAAGCGCATGCCCTGTTCCTCCGCGAATTGTTTGAAGCCAATATCAACATCGTAGAGCACTTCGACGTGGTCGCAGAGGAAACCGATCGGCTGTACGAACACACTGCGCTGGCCCTTTTTCTTCAATTCCAGGATAGTGCTTTCTACCGTGGGACCCAGCCACGCACTGCCCGACATGCCCTGGCTCTGGAACGCGAAGGACCACTCCTCGGGCGCGAGTGCAGCTTCTCTTGCTACCAGCGATGCAGTCTCTTTGGCTTGTCGCTCATAGGGATCACCCTCGGTCACGGTGCGCTGGGGGACGCTGTGCGCCGTGAAAATGATTGGAACTCCAGCTTGGCGGCCGGAACGGAGCTTTTCGGCGAATGCGCGGATCAACAGGGGATGGTCGTGCCAGGACTCGATAAAATCAACCGTAAACGGTGGATTTTCGCCGGCGAGAGCGGCGCGGTAGAGGCCGACACTGGTTCGTGAATTGTGCGGAGCCAGGCAAATGACGAAGGCGCGGCTTATGCCATCAACGGCCATGGTGCGGACGGTGTCGGCGATGAATGGCTTCCAGTTGCGCATGCCGACGTACACTGGCAGGTCTAGTTTCTTGGCAAGAAGCTCTGCCTGTTTCAGCGTAAGCTCGGTCAGAGGCGATCGACCGATCAATCCGTAACGCCGCTGCACTTCTTCAACGACCTTTGGGGGCAGGGAATGCCCTCCGGTCACACGCAAAAGAAATTCCGGAATCTGGTCGACGGAATCGGGGCTGCCGTGGGCGAGGAGCAAGACGGCAGTGGCGGCGGTTTGTGGGATTTTGTTCACAGTCGTGTTCTGCTGCAAAACGCTTAACCACAGAGGGCACGGAGGTTCACAGAGTAGCCCGCTCCTGCACGAACTTCGCCAGCGCTCTCACATTCTCGACCGGAGTCTCGGGCAGAATGCCGTGGCCTAGATTGAAGATGTGCCCGGGTCGGCCGCCAGCCCGGCGAAGAATATCCTCGGCGCGGGATTTCAGTTCCTGCCAGCCGGCAAAAAGCAGAACCGGATCGAGATTACCCTGCACGGCGTTTTTGTTACCGAGGCTGGCCCAGCCTTCGTCGAGCGGAATTCGCCAGTCGAGGCCAATGACATCAGCCCCGGTTTGCTGCATCGAGGACAACAGCGTGGCAGTGTCTGTGCCGAAATAGATGACGGGTGCGCCACTGGCTTGCAGTTTTTTCACCAGTTCGGTAGTTCGCGGCAGCACGTAACGGCGATAGTCTTCGACGCTGAGGCAGCCGACCCAGCTATCGAAAATCTGGATGGCGTCAGCCCCGGCGCGAACCTGTTCGGCGGCATATTCGGAAGTGACTGCGACTAGTTTGCACAGCAGTTCGTCCCAGGTTTCGGGAGATGAATACATCAGCTGCTTCGTATGGACGTAATTGCGCGAGCCACTGCCTTCGATCATGTAGCTGGCAAGGGTGAACGGCGCTCCGCAAAAGCCGATCACGGGAAGCCGCTTGCCGAAGTGCCGGCAAACCAGGCCAACAGCCTCGGAAACGTAACCGAGGTCAGCTGCATGATCGATGCTCAGGCGGTTGACGTCTTCTTGGACGCGGACGGGTTTCTCAATGACGGGCCCCTCGCCCGCGGAAAAATGAAATGGCAGGCCCATGACTTCAAGCGGAAGCAGCAGATCAGCAAAGATGATGGCGGCATCCACGCCCAGGATTTCTGCGGCGGTGATGGTCACGTCTGCCGCGACCTTAGGCTGTTTGCAAATCTCGATCAAGGAGTATTGTTTGCGGACGGCGCGATACTCGGGCATATAGCGCCCAGCCTGGCGCATGAACCAGACCGGCGTGCGATCCACGGGCTGGGCACGGCAGGCTTTCGCGAAGCGAGATTCCGGCGCAGACATGCAAGTTTAAATCTAGCATTTTCCGGCGATAAGGAAGCGAGCCAACTCCAGGTTTTATTGCCTCGCTAAGTGCGCGAGGCATCGCGCGGCTCGCCTGGATCCTTCGTTCGCAAGAAGCCGCGAACTCAGGATGACAACATCCCCAGCTGCCCTTTTGAGTACGCGTGCACCAAGAAAGATAACCTTGGTTAGCCTGGGGTTGGGCCTATGATTTCAGTAATCCGTGCGAGGAGGTGCCGGCGTGGCAGCAAGCCAAGTGGTTCTCTATTTCGAGAGGCAGGAGGATGCCCTCCTGTTTGCGCTGGCGGCCAGTTCCGCGATGTCGGCGGAGGGTCCAGGTCGGGCAAACGAGGCCGGCATCAGGATTGCGAACGAAGTCTGCAAGGCCAGCCGGATCACCACTGAGGGTGTCCTGAATAGCGGCGGTGAGGAAGAAGTTCTTCGACCTAAAGTAGCGTAGGCGGTTCTAGTCTGACCAGGGTTGGGGCTGGCGGTCCCAGCGGTGTCGCCGCAGCTCTCGTAAGAGTTCTTTGTCCAGCAACTTGCCGTCGGTGACGGAAAGATTCTCCCGCACATGCTTGGGGTGCCTCATGCCCACGATGGTCGTGCTCACGACCGGATTCGAGAGGATGAAGCGCAACGCCATCTCAGGCAAAGTCATGCCGCGCGGCAGAACTTTCTTCAGTTTGTCCACCCGGGTCACGGTGCTTGGGAGATTCTCCGGTCCGAAGTAAAGCGAGCGCCAGTCGTTTTTTGGGAACCTGGTTTCGGTGGTCAACTCCCCGGCCAAGCTGCCTTCGTCAAGCGGAACGCGGGCGATGACGCCGATATTCAGCTCACGGCACACGGGAAACAACTGGTCTTCGGGAGACTGGTCGAAAATGTTGTAGATCACCTGCACCACATCGACCAGACCAGTGCGAAGGGCGCGAATGCCGTTCGCCGGCTCCCAGCGATTCAGGCTCAGACCAAAGGAACGAATCAGGCCGTCGCTCTTGAGTTCCTCAACCGTGTTGCGAAAGTCAGGCTCGTCTGTCCAGCTGTCATCCCAGACGTGGAATTGCAGCAGGTCGATGGAGTCGACGGCAAGCTTCTCGCGGATCAGGCGGACGTATTTGAAAACGTGTTCTGTGGGGAAGACGTCGTTGTATTTGTGCTCTGCGGAGGCTGGCCACTTGTCGTTCATAGGTGGGATTTTCGATGCGGCATAGAGTCGCTTGCCATGGTTGCGTGCCAGAATCTGGCCCAGCAGGCTGTCGCTGTGCCCGTTGCCATAGGACCAGGCGGTGTCGAAGAAGTTGCAGCCGAGATCTGCGGAAAGTTGCAGGGCGGCGAGCGATTCGGCGTCGTCGGAGCCGGTCCAATCGCCCATGCCCCACAGTCCGTGGGCGATTTCGCTGACTTTGAAGTTGGTGCGGCCTAGGATGCGGTAGTTCATTTGTTTAGATGCCACTTGTGTTGCACCACGACGTGCCTAGAGGCAGCCCTCGAGCCAGCGAAAGATGGTGACTTCTTTCAGCTTGTCAGAATCAGAAAGTACACCCGTCGCCGGGTCGGTGGCGTCAAACTTGAACATGACGTAAACGTTATACTCGCTGCAATACCAAGGGGCGTCCTCCTTGCCGATCTTAGTTAGGTCAGACCTCCCGCTCCGCCCTCCCATCTGAGTGATGGGAGCACCCTTGGCTCGTAGGTAATTCTCCACATCCCTGCGGGGTGTGCCAGGCTTCAAATCGTTAGAATACGAACGCAGTGCCGACCGATAGGTCGCTTCGCGGGCGGAAGATAGATAGGCGGCATTCTCGGCGTGTTTTTCCCAGACATAGCGCGCGCCACCCGCGCAGAGTGCGATGACCACAAATACGGCCGACAGGTAGCGCCATCGCTTCATCTAGTATCAATTAGTATCAATGATACGGCAGCCCGATTGACAGATTTGCCTCGTAGTTCTTAACATAGAAGTTCACTCCGAAGCTCCCGAGGACGGATCGTTTCGCAATGTTTGAGTTGCGCATCTTACCTTCTACAAGCAAATCTTATGATCTCAGTCAAACAGCTTACCAAGAAGTACGCGCGTAACCTTGCGGTTGATCACATTTCTTTCGAGGTCCAGAAAGGCCAGATCGTGGGCTTTCTGGGGCCGAACGGCGCCGGCAAGACTACTACCATGCGCATGCTGACGTGCTTCATGCCGCCTACCTCAGGAGGCGCGACTGTGGCTGGATTCGACGTGCTGGAGCAGCCGCTCGAAGTCAAGAAGCGCATCGGATATCTGCCTGAATCTCCACCGCTGTACCCGGAAATGGAGACTGCGGAATATCTAACGTTCGTCGGCAAGCTGAAAGGCCTTTCTGGGGCGGAGCTAAAGAAGAAAGTCGATTACGTCTGCGAGCGCTGCGCGGTTGCCGATGTGAGAAACAAGCTGTTGGGACGGCTTTCCAAGGGATATCGCCAGCGCGTGGGTTTGGCGCAGGCGATCATTCATAACCCCGATGTGCTGGTGCTCGATGAACCCACGGCGGGACTTGATCCCAAGCAGATCAATGAGACTCGCGACCTGATCAAGGGGCTGGCGGGCGATCACACTATTATTTTGAGTACGCACATTCTGCCGGAAGTCGAACAGACGTGTGAGCAGGTTGTGATTATTAACAAAGGAAAGCTGGTGGCGACGGATTCGGTGACCAACCTGCAAAACCGGGCGCGGGGAGCGGAATCGCTGCTGCTGGAAGTGGGGGCTCGCGACGGAGCGGTCGATTCCGCAACCGTAGTGAAGCGCCTGCAACAGATTCCGGGAGTCAGCCGCGCGCAGCTCAAGACCACCCATGGTGACCGCAACGTGTTTGAGGTGGAGAGCCAGAAGGGATTCGTGCGCGGTGAACTGGCACGGGCGGTGGTGCAGGCGGGGTGGGACTTGAACGAGCTACGGCCCGCCGCAGTGAGCCTGGAGGAAATATTCCTACAACTCACCGGAACGGAAGCGCCGGCAGAAGCCGCGAGCAAGGGGGCAGAGTAAATGCGGAATATCTGGACTATCTGGCGAAAAGAGCTGCGCAGCTATTTCGTTTCGCCGATCGCGTATCTGCTGTTGACCATGTTCGCGGTGATTTTCGGGTTCTTTTTTTGGAATGCGCTGGGTTACTTCGTCATGGTGGGGATGGAATCGCAAATGCGGGGCCAGGCCATGCCCATGAACCTGAACGAAGAGGTCATACGGCCGCTGCTTTCCAACGCGAGCGTAATTGGATTGTTCTTCATTCCCATGATTACCATGCGCCTGTTCGCCGAAGAGAAGCGTAGCGGGACAATCGAGTTACTGGTGACGTCCCCGATCCGCGACATCGAAATCATTATCGGCAAATGGCTGGCGGCGCTGACCATGTATGCCTGCATGCTGTTGTTTGTAGCGCTCAACTTTGCCTTCTTATTCAAGTACGGAAATCCGGACTGGAAGCCGCTCGCCATCGGTTATCTGGGCCTTTTGCTCCAAGCGGGCGGATTGCTGGCCATCGGCACATTCATCTCCACCTTGACCAAGAACCAGATCATTGCCGGAGCCGCGACCTTCGGAGTTTGCCTGCTGCTCTGGGTGCTGGAATGGGTCAGCGGCTATGAAACTGCCGCTTGGGCCAAAGTGCTGGCATATCTGTCGGTGGTCACGCACTTCGAGTCATTCGCGAAAGGTGTGCTCGACATGAAGGATGCCATCTTTTACTTGACCGTGATTTTCCTGGGGTTGTTCTTCACCGCTCGCTCCATGGAATCTCTGCGGTGGAGGTCATAAGTGAACACAGAGTTACTGAAAGCAAGACAAACCCGGTACGTGGCTTATGTCACGGTGTATGTGCTGGTGGTGCTGACGGCGGTGGTGATCGCAAATTTCCTGGCTGACCGGCACGACAAGTCCTACGACGCGACTGCGAACAAGCGCTACAGCTTGTCAGAGCAGACGGCAAAGATCGTAAAGGGACTGAAAACTGACGCGACCATCACCTACTTCGACCAGACGACACGCTTTCAGCGCGCGAAGGACCTGCTGGATGAGTATGCCAATCTCTCGCCCAAGGTTCACGTGGATTACGTAGATCCGGACAAGAAGCCGCAGGAAACTCGCGAAGCCGGCGTCACCAACTACGGAACAGCGATTGTGCGCGTGGGGGCCAGTAAAGAAGAAGCCAAGGCCTTCACCGAAGAAGGAATTACCGGAGCGATTATTCGTACCTTGAAACACACCACCCGCACGGTTTGTTTTGTGGCGGGCAGCGGAGAGCACCAGATCGACGACTCCGACCGCAGCGGCTTTTCTCACTTCAAAGATCTCCTGGGTAAAGACAACTACGTTGCGAAGTCGATTGACCTGTTGCAGAAAGCGGAAGTGCCGGTCGACTGCACGGTGCTGGTTGTAGGTGGCCCAACCCACGATTACCAGCAGCCGGAAGTGGACGCGATCAAGAAATATGTCGAAGACGGAGGCCGGGGATTCTTCATGCTGGATCCGCCACTGAAGATTGGGCGCGCCATGACGGGTGACAACGACGCGCTCACCAGTTTGCTGCAGAGCTGGGGAGTGACGGCCGAAAAGGATTTGATTCTGGATCTGAATCCGATCGGACAATTGCTCGGTGTAGGGCCCCAGGTCGCGCTGGTGAGGAATTACGACTCGCATGCGATTGTCGAAGGTATGAAAGGGTCAGCTACCGGCTTCCCGCTGGCGCGATCTCTGGACATCAAGAATGGCGACAAGACTTCGGTGCAGAAACTGTTTGATTCCTCGGATACGAGTCTGGCGACAAGCAATTTGAGTTCCGCGTCGGTCGATCCGCAGGATCCCAAGAACAAGAAAGGTCCGCTGACGATTGCCGCGGCCGCCACGTATAACACTGGCAAGCAAGATTCGCAGGGACGTTTCGTGGTGGTGGGGAGTTCTTCCTGGGCGGCAAATTCGTTCATCAGTTTCCAGGGCAATGGCGATCTGGCGCTGAACGCAGTGGACTGGTTATCGTCGGACGAAGATTTGATCTCGATTCGTCCCAAGGAACAGGAAGACCGCCGCATCACCATGACGCGTGCGCAAAGAAATCTGGTGACCATCACCAGCCAATTCCTGTTGCCGCTGTTGGTGATCGTAGTGGGAGTTTCGGTGTGGTGGAAGCGGCGATAGCGGACAGCGAAGAAAGATGAAACTACGCGGGCTCATAGTTGCAATCGCGGTTTTGGCGGGTTTGACGGGGGTGCTGTATTGGTCCAACCATCAGAAGCCGGCGGAAACGACTTCGGCTGACGCTCCTCCGAAGATCCTTTCGCTCAAACAAGATGACGTCTCGAAGATTGACCTCAAGAAAAAAGGCGGGGACGAACTGGTGCTGGCGAAAGACGGCGCCGGAAAATGGCAGATTACGGCCCCCAAGCCGCTGGCCGTGGAACAGAGCGCAGTTTCCCCGATGCTCTCAAGCTTGTCGACGCTGACCTCCGAACGGCTGGTGGAAGAGAAAGCCAGTGATCTGGTGCCGTACGGTCTCAGCGATCCAGCGCTCACAGCGACCATCACGGAAAAGAACAATCAGACCCAAAAGCTCCTGCTAGGCGACCAGACCCCCGCCGGGAATGCGGTTTACGCAAAGTTGGAGAATGACCCGCGCGTATTTATCATCGCCAGCTACAACAAGAGCAGCATCGACAAGACCTCGAACGACCTGCGGGACAAGCGGCTGCTGACGGTAGACGCCGACAAGATCAGCAAAGTGGAACTGATTGCCAGGAAAGATGACATTGAATTTGGCCGCAACAAAGACTCCTGGCAGATTGTTAAACCGAAGCCGCTGCGGGCGGACGGTGGCCAGGTGGAAGAATTGCTACGTACGCTGACCGATGCCCGAATGGATTTGAGCGGCACCGACCAGGACGCCGGGAAGGTCGCCTCAACCTTTGCGTCGGCTACTCCCGTGGCCACAGCGAAAGTGACCTCTGAATCCGGAACCCAAGAGTTGCAGGTCCGCAAGAACAAGGACGATTACTACGCCAACTCGAGCGCTGTGGAAGGCGTGTACAAAGTTCCCAGCAGCCTCGGTAAAGCAGTGGATAAAGGCTTGGAGGACTTTCGTAACAAGAAGCTTTTCGACCTCGGATTCAGCGATCCCCACAAGGTCGAGATTCGTGACGCGACGAAGAGTTATTTTCTCACCAAGGGCGGGGACGACTGGTGGAATGGAAGCGGCAAGAAGCTGGAGATCGGGAGCGTACAAGCGGTGGTGGAAAAGATACGCGACCTGACTGCCAGCAAATTTGTGGATACTGGGTTCACTACGCCGGCGATCGAGTTGACAGTGACTTCCAGCGATGGCAAACAGGTAGAAAGAGTGGAGATTTCTCGCAACGGTGCGAGTTACGTCGCCAAGCGGGAAGGCGAAGCAACGCTTTATGAAGTGAGCGCCGCGGCCGTAACGGATTTACAAAAGGCAGCGGACGAGATGAAGGTAGCGGCACCGCTGGCAGGGAAGTGAACTGATATAAACCGGGAGCCGGTTTACTTCGACTCGTCGGATTGCTCCTGGGCTTCCAGGTATTTTTCTAGTTCTTCGCGATCTTCCGGCAACATTTTTTCAAACCTGATTCCGTTTCCCACCTGGGGATCGCAGGTGACCACAGTCGCGGCGACCAGCAGAGTGTTTTCGAGCTGCAGCTTCAGATCGAGAACTGTGCCCATGGGGAAAGGAAACATGGTCTCGACGTAGCAGCCACCCGCGCTCAGATCGGCGGTGGCCCCGCGAATCGGAGTGGAACTGCCTTCGACCTCAATTTCAATGGGGACATGGATCTTCAGACGAGAAGATTCACGGCGGTTCTGGTGGCCGTCATTCATAAGCTGTTCCTGACGCAACAGCGTTCCACACACTGAAGAACGTTCCATGTTAGTGCTGCGCTAACGTCCGATCAAGGGCTGATTGCCACTTGGGCTTCCGCGCGATCCAGATGGTCACACGAGCGATTCACGCATGCGCGAGCGAGGCGCGAATGGGGCCGGAGTGTAACATTAAAGACAAGCGGTTAAAGGCAAGACGGACGACTACATGTCAAATCTCAGCACCAAAAAAGGCGTGATCGGCATTCTGACTGGCGGCGGGGATGTCCCCGGCTTGAACCCCGCGATTCGGGCTGTCACTATCCGGGCGGTTCGAGAAGGATACCAGGTGATCGGCCTGCGTCGCGGATGGGCGGGGCTGGTCGACATGGTCCGCGAAGCGGATTATGACAACAGCGATAACTACCAGATATTGTCGGAGGAAGTCGTGAACCGCGCCGGCCGCACTGGTGGAACGTTTCTGCACAGTTCACGCACCAACCCCAGTAAAGTGAAGAAGGCAGAGATTCCCACGCATCTTCAGCAAGCCTACAGTGAGCCGAAAAACGATCTGACTCCGGAAGTGCTGAAGAACCTCGACTGGCTCGGTATCGACTATTTGATTCCCATTGGCGGTGACGACACACTCAGTTACGGGGTACGTCTGGTTCAGGAAGGCGTAC
>Ga0209169_10000676_pt1 | contig 20900 bp, 13 predicted proteins | sample HubBroMetageWRM4_FD_188346 | JGI IMG/M metagenome (GOLD analysis project Ga0209169, IMG submission 188346) | Warmed soil microbial communities from the Hubbard Brook experimental Forest, New Hampshire - Hubbard Brook CCASE Soil Metagenome WRM 4... | ecosystem: Environmental > Terrestrial > Soil...
CGCCGACACTAGCATCCACAATTTCGATGACGCGCACAATTCCGCCAAGCCAACCATCCGCTTTCGCAAAGATGGCGAGCCGCGCGAGCTGGTCTGCGATTTCATCGCCGGTTGCGACGGCTATCATGGCATCTGCCGCCCGTCAGTTCCCGAAGGTATTCTCACCGCCTTCGATCGCCTGTATCCGTTCGCCTGGCTGGGCATTCTCGCGGAAGCGCCGCCCTCTTCCGACGAGCTGATCTACGCCTACCACGAACGCGGATTCGCGCTGCTCAGCATGCGTTCGCCGCACATCGGCCGCCTGTATCTCCAGTGCCGCCCCGACGAAGACATCGCAAATTGGCCCGACGACAAAATCTGGAAGGAGCTGCACATCCGGCTCGCGGGCGAAGCAAACTGGAATCTCGTGGAAGGCTTGGTGCTGCAAAAGGGCGTCACCGGAATGCGGAGCTTCGTCGTCGAGCCGATGCACTACGGCAAGCTGTTCCTCGCGGGCGACGCTGCGCACATCGTGCCGCCCACCGGCGCCAAAGGCTTGAACCTGGCCGTCGCCGACGTGCGCATTCTCGCCCGAGCCCTCGCCGCGTTCTATGCGACGGGCCGTCGCGCCCTCCTCGACGGCTACTCGGAAACGTGCTTGCGCCGCGTCTGGAAGGTGCAGCGCTTCTCCTGGTGGATGACCTCGATGCTGCACCGCTTCAGCGACGCGAGCGCCTTCGACCAGCGCCGGCAGCTCGCCGAGCTGGATTACGTTACCAGCTCCCGAGCCGCCGCTCAGTCGCTCGCCGAAAACTACGTAGGCTTGCCGCTCGAATAAACCCCCCTCCGCTTCCGCCCGAGGCCCGCTTTTAGAGATGCCTCTGGCGAAAGAACCAGGTTCGCAGCTTTCCTTTAAACTGTTACAGACAAAGGCTTTATTAAGATACGCTCGCTCCTCGCGATCGTCGGATCCTCTCCGCACCAGAATCATTGGCATTTTCAAAGCGGCACAGTTCTACACTCCAACCATCGGTACCAGCCGATTGAGAGTACCGGCCTATCGCCACAGTCGCTCCCCGACCCTATCCTGTCGAAGTTGGAAGCAAGCACAGCCAACCAAGCCCCGCAGCAGGGGGGCCGTCCAAACGGGGGTTCAGATGCGATCTGGGGGATTCCGCAACATCATTCGTGGACTGTTCGTAGCGGGCGCAATTCTGGCCGCAAGTCATGCCGCTCAAGGGCAACAACCTTTTTATTTGCAGATACATATGGGTGAAAACGGCCAGGATCCAATCGGCTTTATGGGTCCCCATTACTTCATCCACCAGGCGGCGGGCGCCAGCCTAAGCCTTCCCCCGACGACGGCTTTCACCCCGTCACAAATTCGCCATGCCTACGGTTTTGATCTAGTCGCCAACCAGGGCGCCGGCCAGACCATCGCGCTCGTTGACGCCTATGACGACGCTAGCGCCGCAAACGACCTGAGCGTTTTCAGCAAGCAGTTCAATCTGCCAGCCTGCACCACCGCCAACGGTTGCTTCCGCCAGCTCTATTCCAGCGGACGCAAGCCTGCCGCTAACGCGAATTGGGCAGTGGAAATTTCCCTGGATATCGAGTGGGCGCACGCCATCGCGCCGCAAGCCAAAATCCTCCTCGTCGAAGCTCCTTCGAATAACCTGAGCGACTTGCTCGCAGGCGTGGACTACGCAGTTCGCAACGGCGCGTCGGTCGTTTCCATGAGCTGGACGTCAGCCGAGCTTTCCAGCGAGCGCAATCTGGACAATCACTTTGTCTCGACCGGCGTCACGTTCCTTGCGGCCTCGGGCGATAGCGGCACCGGCGTCAACTATCCGGCAGCGTCGCCAGATGTGATCGCCGTTGGCGGCACCTCACTGGCACTCGACAAATCCGGCAACTACAGCAGCGAATCAGCGTGGAGCGGCAGTGGCGGCGGGCTCAGCAAGTACGAATACGAGCCGGTTTCCCAGGCGCAGTTTCCGATCGCGAACGACATTCACGGTGCGCGCGGCGTCCCGGACGTTTCCTACAATGCCAATCCCGGAACCGGATACGCCATTTATGATTCGGTCGGAGTCAGCGGCTACAGCGGTTGGTTTCAGGTAGGCGGCACCAGCGCCGCGACGCCGCAATGGGCCGCGCTGATCGCCATCACCAATTCGCAACGAGTGGCTGCCCGCAAGGCGAACTTGAGCGCCACCGGAACGTCCGTTTACGCGGTGGGAAAATCGAGCCTGGCCGGCAATTTTCACGCGGTCACGACTGGCACTAATGGCTCCTGCGGCACAATGTGCGATGCCCTCACCGGATATGATTATGTCACCGGTCTCGGCACGCCGCAGTCCAAGGTGTTGATCCCAGCACTGGCTGCCCGCCCCTAATCACGCGGCTTTCGTCTTGGGAGCGAGGCGCCCCGACGTTGTCGGGGTGGCTCGCTCTCCGCTTTCCGCGCACCACCTCCACACGGCATTCCAATGGGCCTTGCCGCTCCCTTGCTCTTTTTGATTCCGAAACAGCCCTGCTTCGCCGTCCTCTCAGATTCCGCCGCGGTAGTGTATAGTTTTTTCAGGCGCGGCCATTCCAAAAGCCAGATTTGCTACAGGCCCCATCGATTCGCCTCGCCACAGGTCTATCCCAAATGAAGCCACATTTGCAGGTCATGAAATTCGGCGGCACATCGGTGGGCGACGCGTCCTGCATCGCGCGCGTCGCCGAAATCGTCGCCCAAGCCTCGCGCGTCGGTCCCCTGGTCGTGGTTGTTTCAGCGATGAGCGGCGTTACCAATCGCTTGATCGAAGCGGCCACTTGCTCCGAGACCGGAGACCGCGATCGCGCCGCCGAGCTGCTGGAAGCCTTGCGCGAACAGCATTTTGAAGCGCTGCAGGTTCTGATTCAGAATCCGGAAACCAGAAACTTAATCGCCCTGGGCATCGAGGAGCTTCTTCGCGAAGCGCATCGCCTCTGCGAAGGCACTGCGCTGATCCACGAACTCACGGTGCGCACGCTCGATTCGGTTTCCAGCCTCGGCGAACGTCTCTCCGCGCCTTTGGTTGCCGGCGCTTTAAGCGAACGCGGCGTGCGCAGCGAAGCCGTTGAGGCCACTACTTTGATCGTCACCGATTCCTATCACGGCGCGGCCGAACCTTTGATGGAGCCCACGCAAATCCGTTGCGAAGCGCGGCTCCGGCCGTTGCTGCAACAAGGAGTCGTCCCGGTCGTCACCGGATTTATCGGCGCGACGGCTGAAGGTGTGCTCACGACGCTCGGTCGCGGCGGCTCGGATTATTCCGCCACGATTCTGGGCGGCGCGCTGGGCGCGGACGAAGTAATCATCTGGACCGATGTGAACGGCGTCCTCACCGCCGATCCGCGCCTGGTCCCCGGCGCGCGCACCATTCCCGAAATTTCCTATCGCGAAGCCGCGGAGCTCGCGCATTTCGGCGCCAAAGTGCTGCATCCCAAGACGCTGCGCGCCGTCACGCAATCCGGTATCCCCGTATGGATTCGCAACACGTTCCAGCCCGAACACCCCGGCACCAAAATCACACCGCAGGGCCGCAGTTCCAGCGCCGGAGTGAAAGCGCTCACCGCCATTCGCGACGTTTCGCTCATCGCCGTCGGAGGCCCGGGAATTGTTGGCCTGCCGGACGTCGTCGGCCGCACATTTTCCACCACCTCCAATGTGCGGGCGAACGTGCTGCTGATTTCGCAGTCCTCATCGCAGAACGATATTTGCTTCATCGTTTTTTCTTCCGACGCGAAACGCACCGTGGACGCGCTGCGCCAGCAATTCGCCCAAGACTTGATGCATCAGAAAGTCGAGCACATCACTTTGGATCCGAACATCGCCATCGTCGCCGTCGTCGGCGAAAATATGCGCGGCACCGTCGGCATGGCCGGACGCACCTTCAGCGTGCTCGGCCGTGAAAACATAAATATAATCGCCATAGCCCAGGGCTCGTCGGAAACGAATATTTCATTCGTCGTGTCCAGCCAGGATATGAAGAGAGCGCTGCTGGCCGTGCACCGGGAGTTTGCGCTGGACACGCGCAATTCGCAGGAAACATCATCCGCTGCAAAATGAGCGACGCCATCGCAAAAACCGCGCAGAAAACCGGCACCACGGCGGTGCAGCGTTGCATCGTGCCCGCATGTGCCGCGACATTCGGCATCCGCGAACAGATTTACCTATGCCCGCGTTGCGGGGGGCCGCTGGAAATTGAAATCCCGCTCGAACTGCTGAAATCGGTTCCGGATCTGCGCGAGCGTTGGCACGCTCGCGCTGCTTCACAGGACGCACGCGATCGCAGCGGCGTGTGGCGTTTCCGCGAGTTGCTGCCGTTTGATGATGGCGCGCCGGTTGTCACACTGTTGGAAGGCAACACGCCGTTGTACGATGCTCCGCGCTGCGCGAAATACGCTGGCCTCACCATGTTGCGCGTGAAGCATCAGGGCTGCAATCCCACCGCGTCCTTCAAAGACACGGGCATGACCACAGCTGTGACGCAGGCGAAATTGCTCGGCGCGCGCACGGTAGTCTGCGCGAGCACGGGAAACACCGCTGCAAGCCTTGCTGCGTACGCGGCTCGCGCGGAACTGCAATGCGCGATTCTGCTGCCGCAAGGACAAATCAGCCCCGCGAAGCTCGCGCAGAGCATGGATTACGGCGCCGTCGTTTGCGAAATCGCGGGAAATTTCGACGATTGCATGAGACTGATTTCCGAGCTCGGCGATCTGCCGTCCATTTACATCGCGAACTCCATCAATCCTTTTCGCATTGAAGGGCAAAAAACCGTGGCCCTCGAGTTGCTCGAACAGTGTGGCTGGTGCGTGCCGGATCATGTGGTGGTTCCCGGCGGAAATATGGGCAATAGTTCGGCGCTCGGAAAAGGTTTCGAGGAAATGCTGCGGCTTGGTTTGATTGATCGCTTGCCGAAGATCAGCGTCATTCAAGCGGAAGGTTCGGCGCCGCTCGCGCATTTGTTCGCAGGACTGAAACCATCGGAATTCGCGGCGGATCGAGCGCTGCCAGACGAGATCGCGCCTGTTGCGAATCCGCGCACGCTCGCCACCGCCATAAAAATTGGCGCTCCGGTTTCCTGGAAGAAAGCGCTGCGCGCCGTCCTGCGCACGCACGGCAGCATTATCGCCGTCAGCGAACAAGAAATCGCCGATGCCAAAGCCATCATCGGCCGCGACGGCATCGGCTGCGAGCCGGCGTCTGCGACCACGGTGGCAGGCATCCGAAAGCTGGTGGCGGCAGGAAAAATGCATGCGGGCGAATCCGTGGTCGCGGTTCTAACCGGCCACGTCCTGAAAGATCCAGACTATGTGGGCCACTATCACCGCGGTACTCTTTCATTCGAATCCGTCACGGAGCAAGGAACTGCAAAGTCCGGGCCAATCGCCGGCGCATTTCGCAACGCGCCGGAAAAAGTTGCCGCAACCAAGGAAGCCATTCTGAAAAGTCTGGAGAGCCGCCGCTAGACCGGGGAATTCGGCCACGGGAAAAACGCCGGTATAAGATTTCCCGGGCCATTGCATCCATGAAAAAATCCAGGCCTCATTCCTACCAAGTCCGCGTCCCCGCATCCAGCGCCAATCTCGGCGCGGGCTTCGATTGCTTTGGACTGGCGCTCGAGCTTTTTCTCACGGTGCGAGCCACCGTGCACTCCGAACCTGGCGCCCGCAGCGAAGCCCGCAGCAGCGGCGTTGATGGCAGCGATTCTCTACCAAGCGCGCCGGAAGAAAATCTGATTCTGCGCGCGATGCAACACGCGACGGAGCGCCACGGCCTGCATCTGCCGCCCGTTCACCTGGCCGTCGAGAACCAAATTCCCATTGCTGGGGGTTTGGGCAGCAGCGCCGCGGCGATCGTTGCGGGCACGGCACTCGGCTTCGCAGTCTGCGGAAAAAAACTAACGGAAGAAAACGCGCTGCGCCTCGCCGCCGAAATGGAAAACCACACGGACAACGTGGGAGCCGCGCTGCTCGGCGGCCTGGTTGTCTCTTTCGTCGGCAGGGATGGCAACGTCGTCGCGCTGCGCAAAAAGTGGCCGAAGCAAATCCGCGTGATCGCCGTCACGCCCCAAATGGCGCTACCCACAGCTGCTTCCCGCGCTGCCTTGCCGCAAACAATCGCACTCGCCGCCGCCGTGCACAATCTCCAGCGCTCCGCGCTTTTTCTTGCAGCGCTGGACGACGGGTGTTACGACTTCCTGTGGGACGCGATGCAAGATCGGCTGCATCAATCCTATCGCCAGGCGCTGATTCCCGGCCTCGCGGAAGTTCTGGCGATTCCGCGTATGCCCGGACTTCTGGGTGTTGCTCTGAGCGGTGCCGGACCGACTGTGATCGCGCTCGCCACCAAAAATTTCGCGCAAATCGGAAAAGCAATCGCCGGCCACTTCGAACTCCGCGGCCTAGCTTCGACTGTGCGCAATTTAGCTGTGGCTCAGCAGGGAACGCGCGTGGCCGGAAAAGGACTTGCCAAGAAATAACCCGCGCCGGCTAGAGATCCAACCTCACGCGCCGGATTCACTTCACAAAGGTCAAACCGTGCGGCACGAAATGCGGAAGCACGTAAGCGTAGAGCATCACAATCACGCCCACGATTGAACCCAGCGCGATGGAATGCCAAAACACAAATCGAAAAATGATTCCTTCGTTGCCTACTTGCTCCGTCGCCGCCGTCGCGATCGTGATGGACTGCGCATCCACCATTTTCCCCATCACGCCGCCCGCGCTGTTGGCCGCGCACATTAGAATCGGATCAATTCCCAGTTGTTGTGAGGTGATGCGCTGCAAACTTCCAAACAGTACGTTGGACGAAGTGTCGCTGCCGGTCAAAGCCACGCCCAGCCAACCAAGAAACGTCCCAAAAAATGGATAAAGCCATCCGGTGCGTGTGAACGCCAGGCCCAGCACTGCATCCAATCCTGAATAGCGCGTCACGTAGCCCAAGCCCAGCATGAACGAAATCGCGATCATCGCCAGACGCATGCGCACCAGGGTGCGCCAAAATATTTTCAGCAACTTGATTGGACTCAGTCCCAACAACATTCCGGACACAAGCGCGGCCAAAAAGCACCCGCTGCCCGTCGCCGATAGCCAATTAAAATCGTACCGCGCCCCTTCCGGGGTCGGCTTGCTCACCACCGGCGCCGCCCGTGTGATCGCGTTATGTAAATACGGCCAATTCCATCCCGGGGCGCCGGGCCGTACTTTGCCGTCCGCTTGAACCACGATAAACGCAGGCGTCGTGGCTTTATTGATCGCCAGCTTCACCGAAGGCAGTCCCCACGCCAGCACGAATAACGAAAGCACGGCAAACGGCATCCAGGCCTTGGCAACCGTCCAGAACGGATATTTGCGCGGCGCCACGTATCCATCGAATTCCTTGGCATTCCATTCGCCGCCCATGTCATCGGCAAGTTTTCCTTCCACCGCGACCGGCTTCGCGCCCTCGCGATCGTAATCGAACCGCCAGATTTTCTTTGGCTTCCAAAAACGCAGAAAGACTACGGTGCAAAGGATGGAGACCACGCCTCCCATGATGTCCACCAGGTTGCTATCGACAAAGTTCGACCACAGAAATTGCGTGACCGCAAAAGAAATTCCCACCACCAGAATCGCGGGCAGCACTTCGAAAGTTTCTGACCAGCTCACCATCGTGCGCACCAGCCAGAAGGGCACCAGTACCGCCATGAATGGCAGGATGCGCCCGATCATCGCGTTCAGATCCGATTCGGGCAAACCCGAAACTCCCGCCAGCGCGTGCACCGGAGTTCCAATGGCGCCCCAAGCAACCGGCGCCGTGTTTGCGATCAAGTTCAGCGCTGCGGCGTGAAACGGGCGGAATCCCAGGCCAATCATGAACGCGCCGGCGATCGCAACCGGCGCGCCGAAACCCGCAGCTCCTTCGATGAACGCGCCAAAGCAAAACGCCACGAGCAGAACCTGCAGCCTGCGGTCCGGAGTAATTCCCGCGATGGATTCCTTCATGATTTCGAACTGACCCGTCTCCACCGAAATATCGTAGAGATACACCGCAGCCAGCACGATCCACGCAATTTTCAGAATTCCATAGGCCACGCCGTACGCAAAGGCTGAGGCCGCCAGCAGCGCGGGCATTTTGAAAACCAAGGTCGCCAGCATCACCGCCGTGAACGCAGCAGCAATCGCGCACCAATGCGGTTTCACTTTCAGGCCGGCCAGCAGGGTGAAGAGCACCAGGATCGGAAGAGCCGCGATCAGTGTCGAGACCCACCAGATTCCAGTTGGATCATAAACTTGCGTCCAACTCATAGCAGCCCCCTCGCAACAGCACGGGTTCGTTACCAGCGACGACTTTGTCGACGTTGCATATCCCGCCGCCCATATTTTGTCAAGGAATGGAAATGGGAAAAGAACGGGCGGATTGAGTGAACGGAAAATGGCCGAAAGCTATGCGCGCGCTTTTTTTCCTAGCAGCCAAACGCAAGCGCAACCCACGGCGAGCATCAGTAAGTCCGATCCCTCCGGCGCGCTGATTGCCGGCGGCGGCGTTACAGGCGGTGTTGTTACTGTTGGCGGACCGTTCGGAGGCGGCAGTGGGCCCGTGGGAAGCCCCGGAGACGACGGCGTGCCGCCGATTGGGAAAAGCGGCGGAATGCGCGGGACGATGATGGAGGCCGGAGTCTGCGGCGGCAGGACAATCGTGGTTGCAGGGGGCGCGGCCAGCGGCAACTCCAGCGACGATTCCGGCGCGGCCAGCAGCCCGCTGTCGGCGGGAATTTCCATCGCTTCCGGCGATGGCTCCGTATTCAGCACTGGCCCGACGGGAGCCTCGGAAATGCGGTTTCCACAGCGGGTTCGGGCGACGTGCTCGCCGTCGGTTACCACGGTTTCTCCCGCAGGCAGGGTCAGCCTTTTCTTCGACCAGAAAATTTGGCTGCCGACGCGATAAGAGACGAATACCGCGCGCGCTTCTTGTAATCGCGCCACATGTACCTTGCGCAGATTAAAATCCGAATAATGCCGCGCCACTACCTCATCGTGCGCTACCGCGCTCCGCAATTCAGCCGAACTCCTCACTCCGCCGGGAATCACAGAGTACGGATAAAGGATGCGGTCCGTCTTGTCCAATTCCGGAGTTGGCGCGAGCCAGTCGCTGCCGGTAGGAGCTCGTTTCAGTACGGTCGAGGACTTCCCGAAGCTAGAAGCGCGATGTGCTTGACCGTAGTGGTACGGAGTAAGTACGACCGATACGAGTACGATTTCCAGAAACAGGACCGCCAACGCTCCCACGCGACAGCGATCAATTTTTTCGGCGAATTTCGCCGCAACCGTCCGACCCTTCCCCATTTCCCCTTTTTTGATTCGGCAATCCCCATTGCCGAAAGTGTTCCCCACAACACTGCTACGCAATCGCCCTGCCAACCCGTCCGCTTTGAAAAAGTGCAAGCAGCCGCGATGACACACTTGAACCCTATGTAAACAAAGGGGAAGTTTTTCTAAGCGGCGCGGCTATTTTCGACGGTCGCAGCGTCTTCGAGGAATTCAGAGAAGAAAGTTTCCCGTAAATGGTACTAACGTTCTATCCCGCCGGCCAGAAGCGATTTTTCAGCGGGATCTTCGATCATTCGACGACCTCGGCGCGCAAGCAGCCATAGATCTGTGACGCTCACTCGTCCGATTCCGGAGAATGTTCCCGCGAGCCTGCGGCTGATCCCAGCGCTACTTCATGCTTTCCCTGCTTCCAGACTGCAAACCCCAGTCCCAAAAAGGGACCGATGAGTACCACCAAAAAGGCTAATAAAAACAGCACTAAAAAAAGAAGGACAATCACAATGGCTGGCATTGGTTTTCCTCGCTCCCATCTTGGAACCGAGTTCTCCTCGCCCTTGGCCCAACGATCAACCCAACTCTTGGCGCAACAAAGCGCGGACTCACCTCTTTAGATGTTACTAACAACACCGCGGGGTACAGAAAGTTACTGCCGCTTTTGATATTTTTTCATCCGCGTGACAACCCGGTTTCACTCGCGCACGGCCAAGCGATTCTGGCAAACGCGGGCAGCCATTTTGGCCGGCCAATCAGGTAAAACGGACTGCGATAATCTCAACGGCAAACCGCCCCGGATGCTCCCGCAACATCCGCAAAATCAATTCTTTCCACGGCCGTAACCAGATCACCAACCCATCCGTCCAACAGGTGTCGGTTAATTCGTTTTGAATCTCTTTAGCTATGCCGCGAATCTCTTACTGCATGCCGTAGACCTCGGCGTTCAGGTATGAGTTCGGGCGTGCGATACTACTGAACCGCCCCCCGCGGGTTCGTAAATCTCCGAATTAGGGAGGTGCCGTACTTGCTGGGCATTTCGGGAGCCATTTTCGATGTGGATTGTTCGACTCGCATTACGCCGGCCTTATACGTTTATAGTGACGTCTATCCTTCTGTTGATTCTGGGGCCTGTAGCAATTCTGCGCACTCCGACGGACATCTTCCCGAACATTGACATTCCGGTCGTCAGCGTTCTTTGGAACTACACCGGCCTCTCGCCCGAAGAGATGTCCAACCGCATCGTCTTTCAGTACGAGCGGGTGCTAACCACTACAGTCAACAACATCGAGCACATCGAATCACAATCCTTAAATGGAATTGGCGTTGTCAAAATCTTTTTTCATCAAGGCGTGGATATCGGCAACGCCGTGGCGCAAGTGACCGCGGTCTCGCAAACCCTGTTGCGTACGCTCCCGGCGGGAACCACTCCTCCGCTCATCATCCAGTACAACGCCTCCAGCGTTCCCATTCTGCAACTCGCTTTGGCCGGAGAAGGGCTCTCGGAGCAGCAGCTGGGTGACATCGGGCTGAATTTCGTGCGCACGGGGCTAGTCAGCGTACCCGGCGCCGCAATTCCATATCCCTACGGCGGCAAGCAGCGCCAGGTTCAGGTAGACCTCAATACGACAGCACTGCAATCGAAAGGCCTTTCGCCCAACGACGTCGTCAACGCCATCAACCTCCAGAACCTGATTCTTCCCGCCGGAACCGCCAAAATCGGCACCTTCGAATACGAAGTGGATATGAACGGCGCGCCGCAAACCGTCCCGGAATTGAACGACCTCCCCATTAAGACCGTCGGCACCTCCACCATCTACATTCACGACGTCGCCAATGTGCGGGACGGCTTTCCGCCGCAAACCAACATCGTTCGCGTCAATGGCCAGCGCTCCGCTCTGATGACCATTCTGAAATCCGGCGATGCTTCCACGCTGGACATCATCTCGAGCGTCAAATCGCTGCTTCCTACGATTAAATCGTCGTTACCGCCTGCTCTGGTCATTAATCCGCTTTCGGATCAGTCGATCTTCGTGAAAGCCTCCATTGTTGGCGTGGTTCGCGAAGCGATCATCGCCGCGTGCCTCACCGGCTTCATGATTCTGGTTTTTCTGGGCAGCTGGCGCAGCACCCTGATCATCGCGGTTTCGATTCCACTGTCGATCCTTACTTCGCTAATCGTTCTCAGCGCGCTCGGCGAAACCATCAACATCATGACGCTGGGAGGCCTAGCTCTCGCCGTGGGCATCTTGGTGGACGACGCCACCGTGGAAATCGAAAACATCAATCGCAACATTGATCAGGGCAAGGAAATCGTGCAGGCCATTCTGGATGGCGCTTCGCAAATCGCCGTGCCGGCCCTGGTTTCCACTCTCGCCATCTGCATCGTGTTCGTGCCCATGTTTTTTCTGTCGGGCGTGGCGCGCTATCTGTTCGTTCCGCTCGCCGAAGCCGTTTGTTTCGCCATGTTGGCTTCTTACCTGCTCTCCCGCACACTCGTGCCCACCATGGCCAAATATTTACTGGAGGCCCGCACCGAAGAAGATCCCAGCGAGCCGGCCAAAGCCTCCTCCAATCCCTTTGTACGCATGCAACAGTCGTTCGAAGTTCATTTCGACGGTCTGCGCGATCGCTACCACCGTTTGCTGGAGCGCTGCATCGCCCACCGCGCGGTCTTCGCCATCTGCTTCCTGGCTTTTTGCGTGCTTTCTTTTGCGCTGCTGCCGCTGCTCGGCCAGGACTTTTTTCCGGAAGTCGATAGCGGCGAATTCAAGTTGCACATGCGCGCTCCCACTGGCACGCGCATTGAAGAAACCGCTGCGCTCTGCGACCAGGTGGAAGCGGTCATTCGCAAGCAGATACCGCAGTCCGAACTGACCAGCCTGATTGACAACATCGGGCTGCCTTACAGCAGCATCAATCTTTCGTACAGCAATTCAGCGCCAATCGGCACCGGCGACGCCGATATTCTCGCTGAACTTTCCAAGGATCATCATCCCACCGCCGAGTACGTGCACGACCTGCGCATCGAACTGGCCAAGGACTTCCCGGGCGTCACTTTTTACTTCTTGCCCGCGGACATCGTCAGCCAGATCCTTAATTTCGGTCTGCCCGCTCCCATTGACATCCAAATTCTCGGGCGCGATCTCTTGGCCAATCGTGTCTTTGCCGATAATCTGCTGAATCGCCTGAAATTTGTGCCCGGTACTGTGGACCTGCGCATCCAGCAGGCTTTCGATCAGCCCAAATTGCACATCGAAGTGGATCGCACCAAAGCGCAGCAGGTCGGCTATTCCACGCGCGATGTGGCCAACAATGTGCTCATCTCGCTCAGCGGCAGTTTTCAAACTGCACCCACCTACTGGCTCGACCAGCGCACCGGAGTGAGTTACAACATCGCTGCGCAAACGCCCCAGTACATTGTTGACAGCTTGCAGGATCTGGAAAATATTCCGGTCACTGGCCCCGGCACCCCGCAATCGGAAATCATGGCCAGCGTGGCTTCTTTCAGCCGCGGCTCGGAGATGGGAGTGGTCTCGCACTACAACATCATGCCGGTGATCGACATCTACGGCGCGGTGCAGGGCCGCGACCTCGGCGGCCTGTCGCGCGAGATCGAACCAATCATCGAACGCAGCAAGAAGGATTTGCCGCGCGGGTCGCAAATAATCGTTCGCGGACAAATTCTAACCATGGCCTCTTCCTTCTCCGGATTGCTGTGGGGTTTGGCCTTTTCCATCGTGCTGGTTTATTTGTTGATCGTCGTGAATTTCCAATCCTGGCTGGATCCCTTTATTATTCTCATGGCGCTGCCCGCCGCGCTCGCCGGGATCGTCTGGTTTCTTTTCATCACGCGCACCACAGTCAGCGTGCCGGCGCTCACCGGCGCCATCATGTGCATGGGCGTGGCCACCGCGAACAGCATTTTGGTCGTCAGCTTTTCCAAAGAGCGCCTCGGAGAAGGGAAGACGGCCGCCGAAGCCGCTTCGGAATCCGGCTTCACGCGCTTTCGTCCCGTGCTCATGACGGCCCTCGCCATGATCATCGGCATGTTGCCGATGTCTCTGGGCTTGGGCGAGGGCGGCGAACAGAACGCGCCCCTGGGGCGCGCGGTAATTGGCGGGCTGATGTTCGCCACCGTCGCGACGCTGTTTTTCGTGCCGGTAACTTTCAGCATTGTGCACGGCGCGCGCGAAAAGAAAGCGGGCGCCGCGCAGAATGAACCGACAGTTGAGTAAACCAACGCGCATTCGTACAAGATCGCGAAGCGAAAACTCAAGAGGACGCAATGACAGAGCCAGCTGAACATAAATCGCCGCAGCCGAATCCACACCACACGAGCGCGGAGAAATCCGGCCACGGAGTTCTGATCGCCATCATCGCGGTGATCGTCGTAATCGCCATCGTCATAGCCGGGGTCGTTCCGCGCTTGCGCGCGAAAGCCGCCCTGCGCGTTGAGACGAACTCGCTAGCCGTACCCGCAGTGCAGGTGATTCAGCCCAAGCGCGGCTCAACCGCGCAGGAAATCATCCTGCCCGGAAACATTCAAGCCTTCATTGACGCGCCCATCTACGCCCGCACCAACGGCTATTTGCGCTCCTGGACTTCAGACATCGGCGCGCGTGTGAAAAAAGGCCAGCTGCTGGCCGAAATCGAAACACCTGAAGTGGATCAGCAACTTCTGCAAGCGCGCGCCGATCTGAACACCGCACAGGCAAACGAAAATCTGTCCCAAATCACCTTCAACAGATTTGAAGGCTTGAAGAATACTGATTCCGTCTCCACGCAAGATGTGGACAATGCCGCAGGGGACTATGCCGCGAAGAAGGCCATTGTGGATTCGGCGCGGTCCAATGTGAACCGGCTTGAGGACCTGCAATCTTTCGAGAAAATTTATGCGCCCTTCGACGGCGTTATCACCGCGCGCAACACAGACGTTGGCCAGCTGATCGACTCCGGTTCCTCAGGCGGCGTCGCCAAAGAACTGTTTCACATCGCAGCCATCCGCACCCTGCGCGTCTATATCAACGTCCCGCAGCAGTATTCCGTGGCGGCCAAGCCCGGCATCGTCGCGGACTTGAGCCTGGCGCAATTTCCCGGCCGCACCTTCCAGGGAAAATTGGTGCGCACCGCGAACGCTATTGACCTCGCCACTCGCACCTTGCTCGTCGAAGTGGACGTTGATAATGCCACCGGCGAACTTCTTCCCGGCGCCTTTGCCGAGGTCCACTTGAAGCTGCCCACGGAGATTCCCTCCTACATTCTTCCGGTGAACGCGCTGATTTTTCGCGCGCAAGGTTTGCAGATCGCAACCGTCGATAATGGCAATCGCGCCAAGCTCGTCACCATTGTATTGGGCCGTGATTTCGGCGCCACCGTGGAAGTCGTCTCGGGCCTCAGCGACGCGGACAAAGTGATCGTCAGTCCGCCCGATTCGCTTGTGGACGGTGAACAAGTGCAAATCGCGCAGCCAAACCAGCAAGGAGGCTCCGGCAATGCATCGCCTCAACCTCAAACTCGCTGACGCGCGCCACACCTTCACGCAAGCGCGTCCCGGCACGCTGCGCCATGTCCGGCTCGCGTCGTCATGTGCCTTGGCGATTTTATTTTTCGCGGGATGCACCGTGGGGCCGAACTATGTCCGGCCCACTGCCGAGGTTCCCACCGATTTCAAGGAAACTCCCGCGAACTGGAAACAAGCCCAGCCCAGCGACGCCATCGCGAAAGGCAAATGGTGGGAAATTTATCAGGACTCGCAGCTGAACGAACTCGAAGAGCAGATCAACGTTTCCAACCAAACTCTGAAAGCCGAACAGCAGCAATTTGCCCAGGCACGCGCGGCGCTGCGCATCACTCGCTCGAATCTGTTCCCGAATGTCGGCACCACTCCATCGGTTTCGCGCACGCATCTTGCGCCCAACCAGCCACTCTTCAATGCTCCCACGGAATCCAAGGACTACAACACCTTCACGATCCCCGTGGACGTTTCCTACGAGCCCGACCTTTGGGGTCGTGTGCGTCGCACGGTCGAAGCCAGCCGCTCGGAAGCCCAGGCCACGGGCGCGGATCTCGCGAACGTTAGCCTCAGTCTGCACGCCGAACTGGCGGGCGATTATTTTCAGCTGCGTGGCCTCGACGCGCAGAAACAACTTTTGGATTCCACTGTGGGGGCGTTTGAAAAGGCGCTGGACTTGACGGAAAGCCGCTTTCACGGCGGCTTGGCTTCGGCTGTGGACGTTGCCCAAGCCCAGACCATTCTTGACACCACGCGCGCCGAAGCGACCGACCTCGGCGTGCAGCGCGCCGCCTTCGAACACGCCATCGCCGTGCTGATCGGCAAGCCGGCATCGCAGTTCAGCCTGCCGATCATTCCGCTCACCGCGCCGCCGCCGGTAATTCCTTCTGGTCTGCCGTCGGATTTGCTCGAACGCCGGCCCGATATTTCCGCCGCGGAAAGGCGCGTGCAGGAACAGAATGCGCAGATCGGCGTTGCCCGCGCGGCCTATTTTCCGCAGGTCACTCTCGGTGCTAGTGGCGGCTTCGAAAGCGCGGTGTTCACCACCTTGCTCCAGGGGCCCAGCGGTTTCTGGATGCTCGGCGGCCAGGCTGCTGAAACTTTGTTCGATGGCGGGGCCCGCCGCGGAGCATCCGAACAAGCCAAAGCCGCCTGGAATCAGTCCGTCGATAATTATCGCCAGACCGTGCTGGTAGCGTTCCAGGAAGTCGAAGACAATCTCGCCGCGCTGCGCATCCTCGAAAACGAAGCCGATCAAGAGGCCGAAGCCGTAGCGTCCGCGCAGCACTCCCTCTCGCTTTCGATTACTCGTTACCGCGGTGGCGTCACCAATTATCTGGAAGTCACCACCGCGCAAAGCGCCGCGCTCGCCGATGAAGTCACCGCGGTAAACATTCTTACCCGGCGCCTGGCCGCTAGCGTCCTGCTGGTCAAAGCCCTCGGCGGTGGCTGGAATGTCTCCCAAATTCCCCGCGTCTAGCTTCTCCAGAGACTGGGTAGCCGAGAAAACGATTTAGGAAAACAGGAGAGCTAGAATGTCCAAGAAACTCGAGGGAAAAATTGCACTCATCACCGGCGGCTCGCGCGGCATCGGCGCTGGAATCGCAAGGCGCCTGGCCGCGGACGGCGCGAACGTGGCGATTACCTACACCCAAGGCGCCGACGCAGCCGCGGCGGTCGTCAAGGAGATCGAACGTGCCGGCGGAAAAGCAACCGCGATTCAGGCGGACGCAACAGATGCCGCCGCCGTAAAGGCCTCGGTAGAAAAGACCGTCGCGACCTTCGGCCGGATTGACATCCTCGTCAACAATGCCGGCACGGCCATTCCCAAACCGTTTGAAGAGACCACACTGGAAGAAATGGACCACATGATTGCGCTCAATATCCGCGGCGCCTTCGTCGCGACGCAAGCAGCGTTGAAGCACATGAAGAACGGGGGCCGCATCATCATGATCGGCTCATGCGTCGGCGAGCGCATGATGACGCCCGGCCTGGTGGCCTACTCCGCGACAAAGGGAGCCATCAAGATGTTCACGCAGGGGCTTTCCAGAGAAGCGGGGGCGCGGGGCATCACGGTCAACAATATCCAGCCCGGACCGATTGACACCGACTTGAATCCCGCCGCGGGAGACTGGGCCCCGCCGCAAAAGGCCAATACCGCGCTCGCCCGCTACGGAACGGTTGCCGAGGTCGCCGCGCTGGTAGCCTTCGTGGCCGGCCCCGAAGCGTCCTACATCACCGGTGCGAATCTCACCGTTGATGGCGGCACAAACGCCTAACGAACCAACGATGGCATTCTCGCCGCAGCCAGCGACAGCAGGGCGGCGCCGGCAGTTGCGAATCGCGTAAGGGGAGAAGTGCGTTCCGATAGGCACGCGTAATGTTTCGCCCTCCTGCAACATAACCGCGGACGCTCTCGCAGCTTTGCAAATTGCGCTGCATTCACATCCGGTTGGAGACCTCGCGCGCCGCTTCACGTGCATTCCAGAGCTGCAAGAGCGGACGGCGCGTTCCTTCCCTGAAACGGTTACTCTCTAAACACGCACAGCTCGCGGAGTCCTATTGGCTTTATCGTTTCGTTCTCATAACAATTGAGTACACCGCTGGCTGCGCCTGTTCCGGTTTGCACCTTCCCGGACGCTGGCCCGCTAGAGCATCGCTCAAGCGATGCCCGAGCAACGCCCGGGCCACGGCGGACAGGAGATTGGCGCAATGATCATTCCCGTTGGCCATGAAAATTTGCGCGGCCGCCGCTGGCCCTGGGTCACCACCTCGATCATCCTGCTGTGCTCCGCCATTTTCCTCCTCACCATCAGTCCCATGGAAGAGCAGCTGCGGCAGCTCGATCAAACGGAACTTCACATCATTCTATTGAGCGCTATTTATCCCGACGCACCCCTGACTGCTGCCGCATCGGAAATCGTGCGCGCGTATAAGTTCGAGCACATGGAGTTCTATTCCCAGCTGGAGGATCCCGACCGCACCCATTTCTTCGACGCCTGGGACAAAAACATTCATGCCAGCGGTTTTTCGGCCAGCGATGCCAATACCCAGATGAACGCGCTCGGCGCGCAGCTTGCGCAGCAACAGGCCGGATCCATCGACTGGCAATATGCGTTTCACTCCGTGCATCCTTACGCGCGAACCTACATCACTGCTACGTTCCTCCATACGGGCTGGCTCCATATCATTTTCAATATGTGGTTTCTCTGGCTGGCGGGCACGATCCTGGAAGACCTCTGGGGACGCATCATCTATCCGATCTTCTACCTGGCGGCGGGCGCGCTCGCCTGGGCGGTACACGGCGCGGTCTTTCCGCACAGTTTCGTGCCCGCGCTCGGAGCCTCAGGAGCCATCGCGGGCCTGATGGGTGCTTTCCTGGTCCGCTTTCCCACCACGCGCATTCGCCTGGGCTGGGTCCTGTGGGTGAAAATTATAAAATTCAATGTTCCGGCGTATGTTCTTCTGCCCCTGTGGCTGCTCATGAATTTGTCTTCGGGCCTGCTGGCTCGACTCGTCGGAGCAGAAGCTGGAATTGCGTATTGGGCGCACATCGGCGGCTTCGCCTTCGGCGCTCTTGGCGCATACGCTCTCCGCGCTACAGGCCTTGAGCAGTCCGCGGATCGCGCGATCGAAGCAAGACTCAGCTGGACCGCCGACCCGTTGATCGTTCGCGCCACCGACTCGCTCGCCGAGAACAATCCTGCGGGCGCGATCGCCTGTCTGCGCCAACACCTGCAGGAAAAGCCGGACTCAGTGGATGGCTGGGACCTCTTGTTCAAAGCCCAGGAACGCAGAAAGGATCATGAAGGGCAAAAAGAAACTTTGGCCATGCTTTGCCGGCTGCGCGTGACGGCTGGAGAGCTGGAAGCCGCCGCGGCCGACTACGAAATGTATAAGAACCTGGGTGGCGAGAAGTTGCCTCGCGGCGTGTGGCTGGAACTTTGCCGCTACTTCGAGCGCGAGCAGCGCTGGGAACTAGCCGTCGATGAATACGAAAAGCTCGCCGGCGCATTTCCCGCCGAGCGCGCTGCAGCGTCTGCACTCGTCTCAGCAGGACAAATCTGCGTTGCCCATCTGGCCAGCCCCGAGCGCGCCGAAAAATGCTTCAAAGAAGCGCAATCGTCTCCGGTACCCCATTCCGATCTCGACCCCGCGATTCAAGAAGGGCTGCAGAAATGCCTCCCGGCTCCCGTTCAGCAGGTGCGCTACCTGCGCTAAGACCTCTGCCGCCGTCGCGCCATCCTTTTCCTCCGCAAAGGCGCTGCGCCGCGTGCAACCCGCGCGAGATGCGCCGGAATCTCAAATTCCAGCTACAATCGTGGTGCTAATACTTGAGGCGAGCGCACCCCATGAAAACAGGCAGTCTTGTAACCGGCATCGCCCTGAGCTTGCCCCTGGGAGCGCTGGCGTTGCTCGCGGCGCTGGTTCCTTCAGGCGTGCGCGCGCAAGCCAAGCCCGCGACTGATGCGGAAGTTGTGGCGCGCGTAAACAACGACGTCATTGCCCTGGCGGCTTATCAGAAAGCCGAACAGCAATTGCGCGGCGAAGTGACCCGCGATTGCGCGGATTGCCCGCCGGAAAAAATTGAAGCCCAGTTCAAAGAACAGCAAAAAGATCTACTGCGCGGCATGATTGACGAATCCCTGATGGTGCAGCGCGCCAAAGACATGGGCGTCAATGTCGAATCGGACTTGAACAAACGCCTCGACGAAGTGCGCCAGCAGAACGGCCTTGTCACTCTCGACGATCTGCAAAAAGGCGTCGAAGCTTCCGGCCTCAGCTGGGAAGATTACAAGACCACTATTCGCAACGGCCTGCTCCAGAAAGAAGTTGTGCGTCGCGAAGTCGGCACCCACGTGGAAATTTCCAAGGACGAAGTAAAACAATATTACGACGCCCACGCGGAGGAATTCACGCTGCCTGAGCGCGTGACGCTCTCGGAAATTTCGCTCAGTACCGACGGAAAGAAACCGGAAGAATTCGCCGCCGTGCGCAGCAAAGTCGAGGGCCTGCGCACCAGCGTCCTTAACGGCGACAATTTTAGCCAGGTCGCCAGTCTTTATTCCGAAGGCAGCACCGCGAAAGCCGGCGGCGGCCTCGGCTCCTTCAAGAAAGGCGAACTGGCGCCGCAGATCGAAGCGATTGTCTTCCCGATGAGCAAAGGTCAGATCACCGAAGTAATCCAGACCCGCGCCGGCTTCGAATTCTTCAAAGTGGAAGATCATCTTCAGGCGGGTCTGCAGCCGCTGGAAAGAGTCGAACCCGACATCCGCAACATCATTCACGCCCAGAAAATACAACCCCTCCTGCGCGATTACCTCGCCGAACTGCGCGAGCAAAGCAACATCTTCGTAAAGCCCGGCTACACCGACACCGCGCTCCTGTCCGGCGCCAACGTCCCCCAGCCAGACAAGTCTCACCTGTAAAGTTTGGTCTCCGGCAACCGGCCAGTCAGGACTTAGGATTCCGCTTCGAAGGTCAGCCGATGAATCACCGGAAGAATGAATAGTTGCGGGCGTAAGCGGAGCGGGTAGTAGAATGCCTCGCAATCGAGGTTCGATTGATGAGCGCGCTGCGAACGATTCGGAAGTGGTTCTTCCGCTTTTGTCTTCTAGTGATTTTGCTGGTGGCATTCACATGGTTAGGCGTTCACGTTTCGCGTGCTTACTATCTCCGCCAGGCGAAACAGCCGCCCTCGGCTTTCATCGTCGAAAACGCACCGGTTATTGCGTTCACCCACGCACGCGTAATCGATGGCACCGCGTCACCCGCGCAAGACGACCAAACACTGATCCTTGAAAATGGAATGATCGGCGGTGTGGGTCCGTCGTCGTCGATGAAGGTCCCGGGGAGTGCGCGTGTCATTGATCTTTCCGGCAAGACCGTTTTCCCCGGCCTCGTGATGCTTCACGAACATCTCTTCACCGTTTCGCCGGATAGCACGCCAAAAAAGATTCTGGTTATCGAGCAGCCTGTTTCGTTTCCGCTGATGTATCTCGCCGCGGGCGTGACCACCTTGCGTACGACCGGAAGCATGTTTCCGCAAGCCGACCTCGCGATCAAG
>Ga0209169_10000677_pt1 | contig 20897 bp, 20 predicted proteins | sample HubBroMetageWRM4_FD_188346 | JGI IMG/M metagenome (GOLD analysis project Ga0209169, IMG submission 188346) | Warmed soil microbial communities from the Hubbard Brook experimental Forest, New Hampshire - Hubbard Brook CCASE Soil Metagenome WRM 4... | ecosystem: Environmental > Terrestrial > Soil...
CGGAGAGGGTGGGATTCGAACCCTGTTAGCCTAAGAAATTTCCAGCGATATAGGTAAATCCTAACCCTCTTTGTTGTCAACAATGAAAGCCGTTTCGGCATGCCGAATCGACGATTTCCCATCAACGATGGGAAATCTGCTACCTGAGATTTGACGCGATTTCTTAGGAAGGCCTAGGAAATCGTTCAGGTTCGATAAGCCTTCTAGACCGCATGCTAAGGATCGACCCGAACCCGTCCAACTCTTTCGTGCGAAAAGCTTCTTGCGCGAATGAGATCGTGTCACCCCCAAGCTCAGAAGGAGTGCCTTATTTTTCCGTAGTGCGGTCCGCGCGTGGAACAATCGCGTTTTGGCCGCATTGATAGAAATCCCAAGAACTTTGGCGGTTTCCCTCATAGGACATTCCTGCAACTGATGAAGCTCGACGATTCTGCGAAGGCTTGGTCGCAACTTTGCTATCGCGTTTCGTACGATGGCCTTGTGCTCCTCTTTCCCGCAAAGCTCCTCGGGATTCGGCGAATAATCTCTGAATTCATATTCCTGACACAACTCGAGGCCTTCATCTGCACTCGCCAACGGAAGCTCGCGCGACGGACGGTTTTTTCGCAATTTCATCAATGCAGCGTTGATCACTATTCGGGTCAGCCACGTTGACAGTTTCGCTCTTCCGCCGAAGCCATCGAGGTGGGTGTATGCACTTAGAAAACCCTCTTGCACGACGTCCTCGGCGTCCTCGTGATGTCGCGTGATCCGATGCGCAACCCTAAACAGTCTTGCGCCATGGAGTTTGCGAAGTTCATCAAAGAAAGTTACATCGCCCATCTTGCCGATCGCCACTAACCTCTCTTGTCTGATGATTTCCTCAGCATCGCCTGCGGCCGGTCGCGCGTTTGCCTGTCGATGAGGAGTTCGTTGTGTCTCTGGCACTGCAAGCTCCTTTCTCGCTTTTCGGCCATATACCGAATGCCAACCGAATCGCGTCCGCCTTACGCCACATAGGCGCGCAGCGCTGGGTAGATGAGGAGAATTGTGTCTGTGCACCGCGGCATCAAATTGCCGCTTTCTGTCTTGGACAGGACAGACCGTCGGGTTTGTTCACCCCGGCTACAGTTCAACGTCGCTCAAGCTGCGGCATGTCGCAAAAGATCCTCGACTTTTCTATCCAAATTCCGTGCGACCTCTAGCGCGTCGCGATTCCCATAAGAGGCTAAGTAGCTCTCCATCCTGTCGTATGACAAGTGCACGCCATCGATGCGTTCATCCACAAGCACAGTGACCGGAGCATAAGAACCGGCATCCGGAACGTGCTTGGCCAATTCTTTCATGATCAGGGGATTACCAATAACGAAGCGAATCATCTTCGGAGTCTCGCGACCCGTTTCTTTGCGCAGAATCGCGCCGTGATCCAACTGCATAAACAGCATCAGCCCCACTGTGCTCAGCCCTTTCTCAACTGCGCTTTTCAGCTCGGCAAAAGAGCGCGCTTCGTGAGTTGATCTCCCAAATTCAGCCATATCCGGATGACCGATGGCGGCGTTTAGACTAGCCACGACCTCGTCAAACGATTTGGAACTGGTCAGACTGAACCGCTCCATCTCGATTTTTCTTATCATCTCGAACCTCGTTACGCACAACCGCGCCTTGATCAAGCCGCCTAAACAGCGTCAATCTTTGTTGCGCGTCGCCGGTGCGGTGCGGATTGTGCTTAGGCCATCTTGACGGGCGCTTTCAGTTCGGCAAAAACAATGTTCCAGCGAATGCGAAGGTGTTCCGGCCTCCCAAAACGGCTGGAGTGACTAACGATCACCGCAGTTGTAGACGTAGAAATTCGCTCGTCCGACCGTTGGCGAGGTGAGCGGCGGCAGCGTTGTAATGCGCCCCATTATGACGAGAGAAGGCATGACTCTGACCCGGATAGCTGTAGACCGTCGTGTTTGGTTTCCCGGCGAGGGCCGCTTTGATCTCAGCTTGCGCAGGCTTCGAAATAAACTCGTCTTCCTCGGCCAGATGCATTAGTAGGGGCGAATTAAGCCCATCGATCTCTCCCAGATATTTGTCGGTATCGCCGCCGTGATAAGAGACTGCGGCGTCGATGCCGTGGTAGCGCACAGCTGTTAGGAAGACCATCAGCGCGCCGAGACAATAGCCGAGGACCGCAACCTTGCCGTTGCTGTCCGGGAGGTTGCGTACTGCGTTGACTGTGTCCTCGACGTCCTTGGCGCCCGCGTCCCGGTTATAGGCTCCGTACAGGCGAAGCCCGTGTTGCCAGTCGCCCTCGGAGGTGACATTCAGGTCGACGCCCGGCTCCTGCCGCCAGAACAGATCTGGTGCAACCGCGAGGTAGCCTTGTTCTGCCAGTTCGTTGCAATGCTTGCGGATATCGGCATTCACTCCGAACAACTCCTGCAGAACGACGACAGCCGGAGCCGGCGAGGCCTTCGGCCTTGCGATGTAGGCTGCGAACGTGCCGTCGTGCCCCCTCACCCTGATGTAATCCTTCATTTCGACCTCCTGAATCAGCTCTGTCGACACGGGATCCGCCGACCCCAACCAGAAGGCGCAGATCCCTCGCTGAACGTACGGCTACTGGTTGTGTGCGGAAGCGGCAGCTTCTTCGATGAGTTTGGCTGTTTCTTTCGGATGAGACATGTAGGCCACATGGCTCGATTTCACTTCGACCGTCTTGGCCTTGGCGCGTTTTGCCATCATTCGCTCTTGATCCGGATTGATTGATCGGTCCTCGGCGGCAACCATGTACCAAGTGGGCTTGGTCTTCCAGGCAGGACTCGTGACTTTGTGGGTAAAGGCGTCGGTCGAGATCGGCACCTGCGCGATCGCCATGAACTGCGCTTCATCCCGTGGGATGTCCGCTGCGAAGTCGGCCGCGAAATGGTCCAGTTCTATCCACCAGTTGCCGTTGCTGTCCGGCTTAAATGCCTTGGACGCTTGCGGCAGGGCCTGTTCGATCGATGCACAGCTGTCACCTTCATCGAGAGCAAATGCGGCGATGTACACGAGTGCTGCAACGTTGGGATCGTTGCCAGCTTCGCTGATGATGGACCCACCGTAGCTGTGGCCGACTAAAACGACGGGCCCGCCCATCGCGTCGATGGCGGCCTTTGTGTACTTCTGATCATCGGCGTACGAGGTCTCGGGCGGCTGGGCAACCGACACCGTGTATCCGTCCCTCTCAAGAATTTTTGCGACAGGGCCCCAGCCAGAGCCGTCGGCAAACGCGCCATGCACGAGTACGACGTTCTTGATACCGGCAGGCGCAGCAGCAGTAACCTTGGCAGCGTTATCCAGCAGTAGAGTCGCGCCAATCAGCGTCGCAGCAAGCGCGGCAATCGCATAAAGCTTCGGAATGACGTTTCTAAGCTCAAGTTTCATTTCAGCTCTCCTTCAGTCCTTCGGCCGTTTCGGTCGCCCGATTTTTTTTCGAAACGTTACCGCGTCCCGTGGCCTGACTTCGCTGCTACTGTATGGGTGACTTGCAGCGCGCGTAAGACCAAATGGAGTTGAGACGGAGTACCTCTTTCGGGGCTGAATGGGCACTCTGCCCCACAGTCCATAAAGGCTAGTTGTAGCCCTTGACCGAAACTAAAAGACTCAAAATGCAATGGATGAAGTGGGTCGCTAGCACTGGAAGCGATGGTTCGAATTTTTCCTGCGGACGTTAGAGGTGGCTTCGATGATTTGTGAGGGATGATGCTATTCATTCTTCCAACGAAATAATTCCGCGCTTGAGTGCAATGGTGACCGCATGTGTACGGTCGTTCGCTCCGAGTTTGGCAAGGATCGCTTTCACGTGGCCCTTGACGGTCTCTTCCGAAATAAAAAGATGCGCTGCGACATTCTTATTCGCATTCCCCGCAGCAATTTGTTGCAGCACTTCCAGTTCGCGTTCGCTGAGAGTGTCGGAGGAATGATGTTCTGCCATGGCCATGGCAATCTCAGGAGGAATTCGCCGCTGGCCGACGTGAACGCTGCGAATCGTTTCCAACAGGCCCTTTCTCAGAGTGCTCTTGAGCAGGTATCCGCAGGCTCCGGCATCGAGGGCCTGAGCGGCTTGAACATCGCCTTTATATGTCGTTAGCACGACGATGCGAGCATGTGGGAATTCGTTTCGAATCGCGATAGTCGCATCGATGCCATTCATTTCCGGCATCACTAAATCCATGAGTGTCACGTCGGGATGCAGCTTGCGGAAGCACTCGACCGCTTCACGACCATTTTCAGCTTCGCCAACCAAGACGATATCAGCGTGATTCTCGATGATTGCCGCTATCCCCTCCCTGAGAATGGGATGATCGTCGACCGTTAGAACTTTGATGGGGTTCATGGGGCGTCTCCTCCTGCCACAGCTGCTGAAGCTTTCGCCAAAGCGAACCGTTTCCCTGAGCGCCGTAGGCAACGGATCCGGGAATCCTCAATTCCAGTTCAGTCCCAGCTCCCGGCCTGCTCCAGGTTTCCAGATGCGCACCGATTTTCGCTGCGCGTTCCCGCATTCCTCGCATTCCCCAGTGGCCGGGAATGCCGCCTACTTCAATAATTTTAGGGTCAATACCGCGACCGTCGTCCCGGAATCGCAAACGCAACTGTGAGGGATCATATGCGATTTCGACTTCAATGCGTTTTGCACCCGCATGGTGCAGCGCGTTTACGAGCGCCTCGTGGCCGATCCAATATGCTTCATCTCGCACCAGAGGGTTAAGGGTGCGCTGGTCTCCCTCTACGACAACGCTGAATTCGATTCCTTTGCTGACAGCAAGGTCTTTGATGACTTCAGTAAGGGCTTCTCGCAAGGTCTTCCTCTGCGCGGTTAGACGGAGGTTTTTAACACGATCTCGTCCTTGCACTAACACTTCGTCGGCTCGGTCGAGAGCTTTCTCGATCATCTGCCGGGCAGGTTCTGAAATGGGTATCCGTTCGGCGACGGCGTGGAAATGTAGAATCAGCCCCTGTATGGCTTGCAATAGAGTGTCGTGTAATTCGCGCGCGATTCGCTCTCGTTCGCCGAGTCGCTCTTCTATCCTTGCCCGAATCTCTGCTTCCATTTGCTTGAGCCGAGACAGATACAGTGTCCAGAGGATGCTGACGATCGCCGCGATGCACAACAACCTGAACCAAAATGTGCCCCACCATGGCGGTAGGATCGTGATTCCTAATGCCAAGCCCGGCTCGTTCCAGACGCCTTGCCTGGTTGCGCTCTGCACATGAAACGTGTATTTGCCGGCCGGTAGAGTCGTATAGCTCGCGACCCTTCGATCACTACCGACTTCAGTCCAGTCGCGATCCAACTGATCGAGTTTGTAGCGATAGCGGTTTGCATCTGGATTGAAATACGTGAGCGCAGCGAAACTTAGCGAAAAGATGTTTTGGTCGTGAGTCAGCGTAATGTCTTTGGTGTAGCTGATGGACTTGCTCAGCGGCGACCTGCCTCCAACTTCTACGGAACGCCCGGCCAGTTGGAAGTCGGTTAGAACCAGGGGCAACGGATACGATGTGCTGATGACCTTTTCGGGAAAGAAGGCAACGCCGCCGCTGAAACCACCGAAAAACATTTCTCCGCTTGCACTCCTAAAGCAAGCATCCCAACCCGTAAAGTCATTGCCTGGCAGGCCGTCAACCGTAGAGTAGTTCGTAAATCTCTTTGCGATGGGATCAAACCTGGACAGTCCACGGTTTGTGCTCATCCAGAGCATGCCGAACTGGTCTTCCAAGATGCAACTCACGGCATTACTGGGCAAACCGTCCTTCACAAAGTAGTGGGTGAATGTCCCGCTTTCACGGTTCAGCTTGTTCAAGCCGTTTTCCGTGCTGACCCAAACGGTCCCCGAATGGTCGACATAGGTCGAGGTGACGGCGTTGTCACTCAAAGAAGCGGGATCACCAACGTTGTGTCCATAGACGGTGAACTGACCAGTCTGCGGATTGAAGCGGTTCAAACCTCCCCATCCGCCCATCCAGAGGAACCCGCTCTTGTCCTCAGCGAAATTGGCATACACCTCGTCATCACTCTTTGGATACTGCTTGTAGACGACGAAGCTTTCGTTCCGAGGGTCAAATCGATCAAGACCATTGTAGGTTCCGATCCACATGGTGCCCGAGTGATCGATCAGCATCCGGCTCACGATGTTGTTGCTCAAACTGGATGGGTGGTTCGGTTCGTGCAGATAGGTCTTAAATCGCCCAGTCTTCCGATCGAACCGGCTTAATCCCGCGCCGTAGCTTCCGATCCATAGACCACCGTCGCGATCTTCGGTGATCGCAACTACATCGCTCGACAGTCCTTGGCCGGGTGGCTGGAAAGATGTGAATTCTCCAGTCCTTCGATTAATGCTATTTAGGGCTCCCGTCGTCGCCATCCACAAGACGTGATCGCGGTCTTCGTACAGAGCTCCCACTATTTTTTCGCCGTGACTGCGTGGATTACTTCGAGTAACACGGAGAGGTGTAAAGGGCGCCGTTTCCGTGCGGAAAAAGTTAGGCTCGCTCGCCAGCAAACCCACCCAAACATTTCCTTCGCGGTCTCCGCTGAGCGCCATTGCACGGTCGGCGGCGATGCTCTCGAGATTTTCTGGATGATTCCGATACCGGATGAAAACGCCGTGCTCTCTGTCCAGCTTTAGTAATCCTGCGCCGAAACCGGCGAGCCAAAGCGTTTGATTGCTGTCTTCGGTTGCCGTCATGAACCCAGCAGCTAATTCTTTGCCGGACTTCCGATCATAGATTGAATAAGGAATCAGGCTATTTGTGGATCGATCCAGAACGGCAAGTCCGCTTCCGCTCTCATTTGTGACGTATGTAATCCAAAAAATGCCAAGATGGTCTTCGTAGAACGAAACTGACCTTAGCCCCTCACTCACGCGGACCTGCGAGAGAACTCTTCCACTCTCACGATCAAACTCTTCCAAATTTTCACCATCGGCTACCCAGAATCGGCCTGTCCGATCTTCCAACGTGCATCGGACCTGGTTGCTGCCGAGGCTGGAGGGATCTACGGGATCGTGAATGTAGTGGATGATCTGAGCCGTATCCGGGTTCAACCTGAACAAGCCACTCCCTGTTGCCAACCAAAGCATGCCGGTTCGATCCTGACTGATTTGGCTGACATAGTTCGCGGCTTCGCCGGCATCGATACGATAGTGAGTGAAAGTTTCGTGAAGGCTGTCAAACCTATCCAAGAATTGATCGCAACCCACCCAAATCGATCCTAAGCGATCTTTGAATAACGAGTGGACATAAACGCAGCTTAGGCTGTTCTCACGCGCAGGATCCTGTGTGAACACCTTGAATTCATATCCGTCGTATCTATCGAGACCGTATTGAGTTCCGAACCAAATGAATCCTTGATCGTCCTGCACGATTTCATTGGCTTGGGTTTGCGAAAGTCCTTGAGCGGTCGACAGCCGAGAGAATCGGACATCGTCCCCATCGATTGCTGGAATTCGAACGGAGGGCGGGATAGCGGAATGAATTTCCGCAGTGACCTTCGCGGGACTCGTAGGCTTGTATGCCTGCGCTGCCGAAAGGGGTGTGGATTGGAAGAGAAGAAGTAAGGCAACCGAAGAGGTCGTCCTCCATCCGCACGGTGCTGTTTTACGCGTACCTCGTTTGTAAAGTTGCACGCGTAACTCCCCCTGACACCCGGCAACAGACGATTTCTTTCCGCCTTCAGTTGGTCTCAGTCGTTCAAAATCGAGATGGTATAGGAATAAGGGCTCGACTGCCACGGCGCAGCTGCGAGCAATGATCGCTCTTCGAGTCCGTGCAATCCCCCCTCAACAGGGTTGCTTTAGACCAACCCTTCTTGGGCTGTCGGCGGTCGCAACTGTCCAACTATGTTGTTGGCTTGTAGCCGTTCGTGAAGTCGTTCAGCTATGCGCACGGCCTCAAGATTTACAGCTTCTTGGGTGGGGCAATCACACCCTGAAACAGGATTTACCCCTCTGCAGCGCCTTTTCTCCATGTTTCCCAATGGGTGGCCCGGAGCAGCTCTGCTCCTACTGAGACTAGTCACGGGCATTCTACTTGTTTATGACGGAGTCGTTGCTCTCCGGACGGGACCTGACCTGCAAGTCACGATTCTGCAATCGACAGCGGTCGGAGCCGGAACCCTGCTGATACTAGGGTTGTGGACGCCCATCGCCGCTACGCTGGTCATCCTAGTCGAGGTTTGTTTCGTACTTCATGGCACAACTCACCTGCGAAGTGACGTTCTGACGGGGGCATTGGGAGCAGCACTCGCTGTTCTAGGACCAGGGAATCGCTCTATCGACGCGCTGCGCTATGGTAGAAAACGCTTTGATATTCACAATCCATAGCATTCGATCCGCGTTAGATCTGCGTTCTGCCCCGCCAACAAAAAAGTTCGATCCCGGTGTCGAAGCTAGAGCCATCGGAAATCGTTAGTCCTGAGCATTCAGTTCTTGCGACCAGCTAGCCCAACAAGCTTGGCCACGTTTTTCCTGTATCGCGAACGGGTAAAAGCTCATCAATAGGGTCAAAGACTTAACGACATCGTTAAGTCGTGACGACGAAGAGCGGCAGATGCATCCCGAGACATGGAAAGTGACACGGGAAGTCTGAAAATCGGGCGAGTGGAAAGCACGAGAGTGCAAACCCTCTTCATACGGAAGCGAGTGTTGGTGGTGGCGGCCGCCATCGCTACTACTGTGGCTTTGCCCGTGATCGCGCAGCAACCCGACGATCTTCAGAAACAACTGAACGAACTCAAGCAGCAGTACGAAAAATCCACAAGCGAATTTCAGGAACGCATCGCTTCCCTCGAACAGCAAATCGAGAAACAGAAAGAGGCAGCCGCGCAAGCGAAAGAGGCCGCCGAGAAGGCGAAAGAAGGCAAGATCTCAGCTATTGAGCTAGCCGCTCAGGAAGCGGCCCGAAAAGCCGTCCTTGGAGAGAACGACCAGGTTGGTGCCAAGTTTCAAGGGGATCTTCCTTCCGAGCCGACGTACGATCTCCTGAGAGAGGCCGACGTGAAGATCGAGAAACTGAACGAGCAAGTCGGCACTTTCGAATTTCACGGATATTTTCGTTCGGGTTACGGCTTGAACGGCGACGGCGGCGAACAGGTCGCCTTCCAAGCTCCAGGAGCGGACGCCAAATACCGTTTGGGAAATGAAGCCGAGACATACGGAGAATTCATCTTCGTGAATAACTGGCTGAATCCCGATCGCGGCTCCGACAAGGCGTGGATGAAGACCGAGGTCATGATCGAGGCAAACACCACTAACGCGGCGAGCTATGCGAATTTTTCAAATGGAACCGGCGACGATCAGTTCCGACTCCGCGAGGCGTTCGTACAAGCTGGCCACATCTTCGATGTTCAACCCGAGGCCAAATTCTGGGCCGGCGAAAGATACTACCGGCGCCAACACATCGAGATAAACGACTTCTACCCGCTAGACATGAGCGGCTACGGCGCTGGAGTCGAAGACTTGAATGTCGGTTTCGCCAAAATGTCTGTCGCGTTTCTGTCGGGAGCACGCCCCGACATCGTAACGACCGTCGGCAACCTCGCCAAAAATAACATCGACGTACGTTTCTATGATCTGAAGGGACCTGTCGGTTTGTGGGCTGGCTGGTTCAACTTCGCAACGTCGAAAGGCGGGAGGACGTCGACTGGCGCACTGATTCCCACAACGAATGGATACGCGTTCGGCCTACGGCATCAACGCCTCGAATGGCACGGAGGCTATCACTCGCTTTCGATTCAATACGGTACCGGAGCGGCGAGTAACTTTAGCACTTCGATCGATGATCCAACTCCGTTTCTGCACAGCTCAGCCAGGCTGCTGGCTACAGAGCAAGTGCTTTTTCAGCCGAACGACAAGTTCGCGATTATGCCGATCTTTATCTACCAACGGAGCAAAGACGGCAACCCTCAGCATGACTGGACCCAATGGATATCGTTCGGCGCCAGGCCGGAAATTTTCTTCACCAAATATTTGTCGCTGGCATTGGAAGCAGGATTCGATCACACCAGTGGTTTTCTACCTACCCAGAATGGCGACTTTCTGCTCGGCGGCTGGCTACACAAGTTCACCATCGCACCGCAAATCGGAGCCGGTAGAAAGTTTTTTAGCCGGCCCGTCCTGCGCGTTTTCCTGACCTACGCGAACTGGTCTGATGCATTTCGAGGTTACGTAGGAGGAGTGCCGTACCTGAACGCAACGAATGGCCTGAGCTACGGCGTTCAAGCGGAAACCTGGTGGTAGCGAGCTGTCTAGCGGACAAAATTCAGGGAACTTGCGTGCGTTGGTGGGTGGAGAAAATGGCAACAGCAAAAATGACCCCAAATTGCAGCACAGCGCCCTGCGCGCCAGCGTCCATCACGCTTTCAGCGGCGACGAGCGAGAGCCATTTGCGGCCTCTTATCGTCGTTACCACATTGTTTTTCATGTGGGGCTTTCTCACCTGCCTGAACGACATCCTGATTCCACATCTCAAGTCGGTTTTCGAACTCAGCTATGCGCAGGTCATGCTGGTTCAGTTTGCTTTCTTTTCCGCGTTTTTCTTGTTCTCAGTTCCATGGTCCAGAGTTGTGAATGCGATCGGCTACCAACGATCGATGGTTGCTGGCCTCCTCACAATGGCGGTTGGCGGCTTCCTCTTTCTGCCAGCCGCTTCGACGGTTTCGTATCCGTTGTTTCTCACGGCTCTGCTCGTGCTCGCCACGGGGATCACCGGTCTTCAAGTATCAGCAAATCCTTACGTGGTTGTCCTTGGAAAACCAGAAACCGCATCAAGCCGCCTGGACCTGACGCAAGCCTTCAACGCTTTGGGCACCACCATAGCTCCGAAAGTTGGAGGGCTGCTGATTCTGAGCTCCGCGCCGCTGGCCCTTGGACAGCTCAAGGCTCTTACCCCGCAAGCCCTGCACGCATACCGCATTCAGGAAGCCGCATCCGTCAAGCTCCCTTACACCGTGATTGGAGCGACGCTGATTCTCCTCGCGATTGTGATCGGCACGTTCAAGCTTCCCGTTATCGAGGACTCCGCGCCGAGCGGCACTAAAGAGGCGAAGGACTCCATTTGGAAACATCCCAATCTTATTTTGGGAGCGATTGGAATCTTTGCTTATGTCGGCGCCGAGGTGTCGATCGGGAGCTTCTTGGTCAACTATTTCGGGCTGCCTGAAATTGCTGGGCTTACAGCGAAGAGCGCGGCCGGCTTCGTTTCGTTTTACTGGGCGGGCGCGATGGTCGGCAGGTTTCTAGGTGCAGGTCTGTTGCGCCGCGTCAAAGCCGGAAATCTGTTAGCGTTGTGCGCTCTGTTTGCTGCGACGCTCGTAATCCTGTCGATGTCCGTGCGCGGACACACAGCAATGTGGTGCATGCTCTCGGTCGGGCTCTTCAACTCCATCATGTTTCCTACAATCTTCAGCTTGGGGCTGGCTGAACTCGGCCCGGAAACCGGAAGCGGTTCCGGATTGCTTACGATGGCGATCGTTGGCGGCGCAATTCTTCCCGTCATTCAAGGATTCATTGCCGATCGCGTTGGAATTCACCATGGCTTCATCCTCCCAGTGCTCTGCTATCTCTATATCGGCTTCTACGGCATCAGTGGCTCAAAACCGAACAGCACGCGCTACGCGAGCCAAGTCACAGTCGCCGCTTCTACAACCTGATCTCATTTTTGGTCAGACTCTAACGGGATAGCCTGAGGGCACGTTTGTTTCCGTAGCCTTCGAAATCGCCTGTCAAGAAACTGCTCGAACCTCCGCGAAAAATAATCTCAAACTCATTCAGGATTACGAATCGGATTGTGTGTAGTATGGATTATGCATATAATCCTCATGCTTTCTTCGCAAGAATGAGAGTTAATTCCCGGGTTGCGACCCAAAGAGCGTATTCAGAGAGAGGAATCGATGACAACAATAAGAGCGATTCGGCTAGCTTCGGTGGTTACGGCAATCGATGTCCTGGTCGCGAGCGGATTTTCCATCGTGGGAATCATTCGTCCACAATACCTGCTCCCTGCGGGATCTGTTCCAACACAGGCGTCATTGATACTGGCAATGTACGCAGCGGCACGCACAATTCCTTTGGCTTTGTTCGCATTGGGGGCAATCTACAAGCAGGCGACGCAGGCGTTGCTGTTCTTGGGCGCACTCGCCGGCACCATGCAATTGCTGGATGCCGGAATCGGTCTGTTTGATCGTGATCCAGCGAAATGCGGTGGGCCGCTCTTTATCGCCGTATTCCAATTCTTCGTAGTGTATCTGCTTCGCAAGGCCCTTCTGACTTCGTCCGAAACGCCGCGCGGGTAATCGCGTACTACGACCGCCATGAATGTTGCCGCGCACAGACAAAACGCCGGGAGTCGATCCGCCGAGGCGCGCGAGCATAAGGAGGACAACCAATGTCCGGAGATAAGAAGCTTCAGGGAAAAGTAGCAGTGATTACAGGTGGCACATCTGGGATCGGATTGGCTACTGCAAAGCTCTTCGTGAAGGAGGGCGCCTACGTTTTCATTACAGGTCGACGTCAAAAAGAACTCGACCAGGCCGTGAAAGAAATCGGCAGCAACGTCATCGGGGTTCAGGGAGACATTGCTAATTTGGCTGACCTTGATCGCCTCTACGAGATCGTTGCAGCCAAAGGAAAAATCGATGTCGTCTTCGCCAATGCCGGCGTCGCTGAATTTGCTCCCTTGGGTAAAATCACTGAGGAGCATTTTGACAAGCTCTTCGACATCAACGTCAAGGGGACTCTGTTCACGGTCCAGAAAGCCTTACCGCTCCTGAACGACGGTGGTTCGATTGTTCTCAACGGCTCAGTCGCGAGTTTGAAGGGTACAGCCGCCTTCGGAGTCTATGGCGCGACGAAGGCCGCCCTCCGCTCCTTCGTCCGAACCTGGACCGTGGATCTCAAGGACCGTCATATTCGTTCTAACGTCATCAGCCCGGGACCCACCGATACGCCGGTCATCGATGGACAACCTGCCGATGCCATTGCGCGGATCGTATCCACCATCCCGATGGGACGCATGGGGGATGCGGACGAAATTGCCAAAGCGGCCCTGTTTCTGGCGTCAGACGAATCGAGCTTCGTCACGGGTATTGAACTGTTCGTTGATGGTGGAAGAGGACAAGTATGATTGGATTAATTGAGTGCGGCGCAATTAGTCTCGAAAAGTCGCGGCCCGCAATCAAGCCTTCGCTTACTTGTTCAAACTGATCAGCTCGTCGCGAGTCCGCTGGAGGATCTCGCGGGAAAGACTCCGGTCTGACACGGCACGAGAGAGGTTGATCGCTCCAAGCATCGCACTAATCGTAAGAATCGCACGCGCACGCCGATCGGAGTTCTTATTTGGAGGAATAAGACCCGTTGAGTATGCCAAGGTGCGCTTGAGTCGCTCCGTGTATACAGCCTTCGCCGATCGACTCGCCCGAGACATGTCCCCCACTAACGCGCCTAGCGCGCAACCTGCTCCCGGCGAATCCCGGTGCTCTTCGGACAGATAGTTCTTTAACCCGTTTGTTAGCGTGTCAGTCTGTTCCTCCCAGCGGTCAAGGTCTTGGAACGCGGTCGCGAGCGCCTCAACTACCAGGTCATCGCGCGAGTTGAAGTGTTTGTAAAACCCGCCAACAGTGACACCGGCTTCCTTCATCACATCGGCAACGCCGATGCCCTGGAGACCCAGTTCACGAAACCTCTTGGCCGCAACGTTCACGATTCGAGCATGCGTCTCTGCCTTGTCGCTCTTCGAATAGCCCATCTGCGATCACCCTCTCTTCCCTAGGTCCCGCATTTGATCGTTCCGAAGGGAAAGAACTGCAAGAGTATTGTCGTACGCTTCAACGACTGGGCGCAAGTCGGCCCAGACCGAAGGTGCAAGACAATCACTGCATAAACAACGGGTATCTCGATGCCGTTGCGATGCACAAACCAGGACAGCGGAAGGTTTTCCACAAAGTTTCAAAAACAACTTGCAACTTTAAGATTATGTACATAATCTACATTTGTGCAGATTGATCCGTGAACAAGAGCGGACGGAAGCCTCTGAGATAAATAGAGAAAGGATCCCCGATGAAATACATCGCAAAGGCACTCCACGTCGGAACAGCTCGAATCGCCTACAGCGTGGTGGCGATCATGATGATGATGGTCGGCACGGGAAAGGATCTTATCGCGCAACCAAACGCCTCAACCGCTGTTAAGAACATTGTTCTGGTCCACGGTGGTTTGGTGGACGGGTCTGGTTGGAAGGATGTCTACAAGATTCTCGAGAAGGATGGCTACACGGTCTCGATTGTTCAGGAACCGACCATCTCGTTGCCAGACGACGTGGCTGTCACGAAACGCGTGATCGACGGACAGAACGGCCCGGTGATCCTCGTCGGTCACTCCTATGGCGGAGTAGTGATCACCGAAGCCGGCAATGATTCAAAGGTCGCTGGTTTGGTCTACGTCACGGCATTCGCGCCCGATAAGGGCGAGTCGGCGGCGTCGCTCATTAAAAACGCACCTCCGGGAGCGCCCGCGCCGCCGATCCTGCCGCCTCAGGATGGATTCCTTTTCCTCGATAAGGCCAAGTTTCCCACCTTCTTCGCCGGAGACGTGAATCCTGACGTGGCTTCGTTCATGGCCGACTCCCAGGTTCCGTGGGGTGTTGAGGCGCTTGGCGGTGCAGTCACTCAGCCGGCGTGGAGAACGAAGCCAAGCTGGTACCTCATCACTACCGAAGACAAGATGATCCCGCCTGATGCCCAGAGAGCCATGTCCAAACGCGCAGGATCAACCGCAATCGAGGTGAAAAGTAGTCACGCCGTGTTCCTGTCTCGTCCTCAGGCCGTCGCCCAACTCATCGAGCAGGCCGCGAGCGGTGCCTCGGCGGCAACGAAGGCAAAACCCTAGATATCCCCTGTAACTTATGGATTATGACAATAATCTGAATAATCAAAGGCAGCACCGGTTCACCGCAAGCATAGGAGAAGCAATGAGCACCTCGTCCCCCGAACAGAATAAGGCAATCGTGCTCGAAGCATTCGAGACGCTATTCAACAAGCGAGATTACGCAGCGGCTGAAGGCTTCTGGTCACCGAACTACATCCAGCACAGCGCGCACATAGCTCCAGGCCGAGAAGGTCTATTCAGCCTCGTCCGCTCAATGCCGGAGACATTGCGCTATGAGAATCAGGTCGCCGTCGCAGAGGGCGACTACGTAATAGCGCACGGTCGCTTCACTGGAATGGGAAGGCAAGCAGCCTGGATCGCGGCGGACGTTATCCGGTTCGAGGACGGTCTACTTCGAGAGCACTGGGACGTTTTACAGGACGAGGCGACTAAGGCCGAATCTGTCAGTGGCCTTCCCATGTTTGGCAACACATTCCCCAAGTAACAACCTGGAGATACGCGATCGTTACGACCAAAAATAAGGAGGCAGTAGCTATGAGTTCACCGGTTGTTTCGAATGCAGAGTATGTGATTTTAGGGGCGAGCGGCAACACTGGCTCGGTTGTCGCCGATTTTCTGCTGTCGAAGGGCGAGAAAGTGCGCGTCGTGGGACGCGATGCGGGGCGACTAAAGCGCTTTGTGGACAAAGGCGCAGAGGCGTTCATCGCCGAGCTGAGCGAAGTACCTGCGCTCACCAAAGCTTTCAGTGACGCTCGCGCTGCCTACCTGTTGTTGCCGCCAGTGAAGTCGAGAGAGACCCAGAATCGCGAGAGCGATTCGATTGCGAAGGCTGTGAAGGAGTCGGGCCTGCGCTACGCGGTGCATCTGAGCAGCTATGGCGCGCAGGTGCCCGAGAATACGGGCCCCCTCGTCGGACTGCATGCTTCGGAAGAAAAACTGAACGCGATCAGCGGGTTGAACGTCCTGCACCTGCGTGCCGGATATTTCATGGAAAACAATCTGGCCGCGATCGGCATGATTCATGGGATGGGCCTGTTCGGAAATGCGCTGCTACCTGACCTGAAGGTACCCATGATCGCGACACGTGACGTCGGCGACTACGCCGCGCAACGGCTCCTGCATCTGGATTTTTCCGGCAAACAGACCCGCGAACTGCTTGGCGAGCGCGACCTATCCATGAAGGAAGTCACTGCGGTGATAGCGCGTGCCATCGGCAACCCGGATCTGCGTTACCAACAATTTTCGTATGACCAGGTGCAACAGGCCTTGACGGCCCTGGGTGTTCCGGCCAAGGGAGCCGCTTTGTACGTCGAGATGTACAAAGCCATTAACGAAAACGTCGTCGTTGCGTTAGAGCCCCGGTCGCCACAGAACACCACAACTACATCCTTCGAAAAATTCGTGCACGATGTTTTTGTGCCTGCGTATCGTGGGAAGGCTCACACCGCTTAGTCTCAGCGCGAAGGCGACAGATCTATTCCCCCCCAAATAAACAACGCTGGCTTACCGATGGTCAGGAACAGGAGAGCGCCCAATGAAAACCGCTAAGGAACTCATGCTCGAATACACTGCCTACTCCTTTAGAGATCCGAAGAAGGCCGCGGAGATGTTTGCCGAAGATGGCGCTTTTGAGATGCCGTATCTTGCGACGTTCGGAATGCCTCCGGAGTACAAAGGCCGAGACGCGATCGCCGGGTTTTTCCAATCCGTGCTCGATATTTATCCCGGCTTCCAATTCGAAAATGTAAAGGTGCTTATCGATACACCCGATCAAGTCTTTGCAGAGTTCCAGGCGACAGCCGTGTCCAGCAAAACGGGACGAACTGTCAATCAACTCTTTTTTGCACGCTTGGTTGCTGAGAATGGAAAAATCAAACTGTTTCGGGAAGCTTTGAACACGTTGGAAGTGGCCAAGGCTAACGTGCAGAACAGCGCGGACTTGTTTTGACCGAGGCTTCGTCGGATCGACGCGATGTTAAGCACCGTGCACGGGAATTCGATGAAGAAGATCTGTACAGCGTAACAAGGGAAGGCCTGCGATGCGTGCGATGAGAGCGGAAGCATTTAGCGGCTATGAGGCGCTAAGACTTGCGGAGGTTGAAAAACCGGAAGTCTCGGACGGAAAATTGTTGGTAAGAATCACGGCGGCGGGAGTTACCCCCTTAGACTTTACGATCCTTTCCGGCCATTACTCTCGTGCAAAGGCGCCCTTGATCTTGGGCAACGAAGGAACCGGCGTTGTGACAGACGGAGGTGGAACGGACTTTCCCGTCGGCTCTCGTGTGATGTTCACGGGCCCGTATGGTGTCGCCGAAGACGGAACCTACAGCGAATGGGTTGCAGTACGGAAACAAGACCTCTGCCTGATACCCGACAATGTGAATGACGTGAACGCTGCTGGCGTTCCGGTAGCGTACCTCACCGCTTATATGACTCTTACTCTAGCTGGCTTTCGTGCCGGCAAAACTGTACTCGCTCCAGCTATCGGAGGGTCTGTCGGTAACGCTGTGACGCAATTGGTTCGAGCGCTCGGAGCAAAACACGCGATTTCAAGCACCACCAATCACGCGAAAGCCGCCCGGGCTCAGGCCTTAGGATTCAATGAAGTCATTGACACGTCCTCGGAAAGCTTGACGGACGGCGTGCGTCGCATCACCGACGGTTATGGCGCAGACATCGTGATCGACGCAATTGGCGGAAAGGTTCTGAGTGAAGCACTCGGCGTGCTTGCCTTGGGGGGAAGCCTCACCACCTTAGGATATTCGGCAAGCCGCGAAGCAACCATCGATGTGACAAATCTCATTTGGCGACGGGCGAGTATTAAAAGTTTTTCTCTGTTTGCTCAACCGCAGGCAGCCTTTACTGACGCTTGGAATGCCGTTGTGTCTCTGCTCAAGTCCGGCGGCCTCAAACCGATGGTAGCCAAAACCTTTCCTTTGAATGAAGCGTCCGATGCACTCCGCTATCTGATCGAGTGCCGCCCCTTCGGCAAAGTCATCCTCACCGTCTGATGGGCAAACGTAAATCACGAAGTGTCGCACCTGTAAGCAAGAAGCCGTTCAGAGGGCGCCGTAACATGCCGCGGTCCAGTCGCTCTTGTAGGCGCCTCGATTTGGCTAACCACTGGTGGCAGAGTATGAAGTCGGCCAGTCCAGTCAGATTCCGCGAATCAACTGCATGAAGTCTTCAATCTTTCTTGTGATCCGGGTCCGGTCAGGACCGAGGTTCTGCTCCAGGCAAATTCCGCTGAAAAACGTGACGATCAAGCCTGCTAGAGAATCATTATCGTCGCCAGTTCCACGCGCCGCGGCTAGATTGTCGATGAGCAGCTGATGGGCTTTCATTACGCTCGCGGCCATGATCTGGCGGGCTTTGGGAGGGAGGTCTGCGAACTCGCGCATAGAGTTCACCGAGAAGCATCCTTTCTGTCCCCAACTCCCATAGCAGACCTTCAGAAAGCTCTCAACATTGGTCCAACCCAAAGGCTGTTTCGTCAGGTGCCCGCGTGCCATCAGGACGTCGAAATACCTGCGCATACTCTCCACGAATAGGTCTTCTTTGTCCTTGAATTCCGTGTACAAACCCGATTTGCGTACGCCTGTGGCGTGTTCAAGGTCCTGAACGGTTGTCTCAGCGAGGCCGTGCTTCCAGAAGATGGGGATCGTTTTGTCGAGGACATCTTCTCGGGTGAACAGTTTTCGTCGTCCCATCACAGCATTATCTGTCAATTAAGGGCGCGGAAGCTTGCAATAATGGACCATTTGGTCCATTATCCCGGTGAGAGCCTGACCTGGAGGACGCATGCCGCCCAGCCGTAAGCAACAAGTCCTCGATCTGCTGAAGTCACTTGAGACGAAAGATCCGCTTCCGTTCGCATACGTCAATCCGAATAAGTACATCCAGCACAATCTACAGGTAGGGCCCGGCACGGCAGGCGTCGCCGCGCTCATCAAGAACCTGCCGCCCGATGCGTCCGTCAATACGATCCGCGTCTTTGAAGATGGCAATTATGTCTTCGCTCACACGGAATATAACTTCTTCGGACCACGCGTCGGATTCGACATCTTCCGCTTCGAAGACGGGCTGATCGTCGAGCATTGGGATAATTTGCAGGAGACCGCGACCGAACACAGCCCCAGCGGGCACACGATGATCGACGGTCCCACAATCGCATCCGATCTGGACAAGACGGACGCCAACAAGGCGCTGATGCAGCGCTACATGGATGACCTTCTCGCAGGGCGTCGGGAGACCTTCCCGAGCTACTTCAACGGAACCCAATACATCCAGCACAACCCTTGGGTCGCCGATACAATCCCTGGGTTAATTGCGGGATTGCAGGCTCTTGCCGCCAAAGGTCAGGCGGTCGTCTACAAGCGTGTTCACATGGTGCTTGGCGAAGGTAACTTCGTCCTCGTCGTTGCCGAAGCTACGTTTGGTGGCGTGCCCACTAGCATTTATGACCTGTTCCGCATTGAACAAGGTAGGATCGCCGAGCACTGGGATACGCTCGAAGCGATCCCGCCTCGCGATCAATGGAAAAATAGCAACGGCAAGTTCTAATTCGGTACGAGACAGAACGTATGCTTCAAGGCATGTTCGGGCAAAAATTGGCGAAGCATTTCTCTCTGCTGGAATCCTCGTCACTCGTCCTTAGTCCCAGAGGAAACTCGCAGGTCGCGTTGACACGCATGCGGATGCCGAACGGCTTTCCTGGACCCACGCCACATATTCCGCCAGAAAAGGCTTTTTCGGTATCCGTGCACTTGCGCCGTCCAGACAGCGTTAAGGGGTGGGGCACTTGGATCGACGGACGCTTTCATCGAGTCACCGAATGGGATGCCGGCGGGATTCAGATATTCGATATGGAGTCGGAGCCGGTCGCACTGCGAACTTCAGGTTTTGACTCCATTCACGTTTATATACCCCGGTCAGTTACCAATCGATTCAGCGACGAGCACGAGCAGAAGCGGGTTCTCAACTTGCATTGCACTCCGGGAACTAGAGATGACGTGATCCTCCATTGGGCACGGATGATGTTGCCCTATTTTGATCGCGCGATACATCTCCCGCGCGTGGTCCTCGATGAAATGATTTTATTGCTATGCGCTCATCTGACGAGGACCTATCAGGATTCAGTTCAGTCCCCGCAAGTCGTCACAGGAGGGCTAGCTGTCTGGCAGCAGGATCGAGCAATCGAACTGCTGCACGAGCACTTGGATGGTGATCTTGCATTTCCCGATTTAGCAAAAGAATGCGGTCTATCGTCGGGTCGTTTTATGCGCGCCTTCAAGAAGTCGTTTGGTGTTCCCGTCCACCGCTACTTGCTTCAGAAACGAATTCAAGCCGCGAAATCGATGTTGTCACACTCCGATAAATCATTGCTTACGGTTGCGCTGGAAGTGGGGTTCTCTGATCAACCAGCCTTCAATCGAAGCTTCCGTGAGATGGTCGGAACTTCCCCGGGGCAGTGGCGAAGAGCAAATGCGCCGATGCCAAAGGCGTTCAAACTGCCTCCCCAGCAGTAACGCTCGAACCCGCTTGTCGTAAGACAACTCGGTACTTTCCGAAGTATCACAAGCAACTCCTGAAGCGAAGCGAGTCTCTCGGCTGGCAGACCTGCCAGTTGAATCGCACAGAAAGTCCAAATCGCGACAGTTCCAATCAAGACGCAACTCTAATTTTCCGAAACAATCCGCAACGCAGAGTCAATTGGGCGGTGTGGAACCGCGCGCTTGCGCTGGCGCATAACGCCCTCGAGGAAGAGACCTCGAAATAAAAGAGCGACTGACGCTCAAGATCGAATCATGCCTGCTGGCGGAATGTGAAGTTGGAGGACAAGTATGGCGAGCACATACAGAGCCGTAGAGATTTCTTCACCGGGCGTTTTCTCCTTGGTCGAAAGAAAGGTTGCCTTCCCTGGCGCCGGACAGGTGCGCATCCGCGTCGAGGCTTGCGGTGTATGCCATTCGGATGCGGCAACTGTGGAAGCGCAATTCCCCAACCTTTCTT